>OGOY01000363.1_pt1 | contig 59392 bp, 64 predicted proteins | sample 1552811 | NCBI WGS metagenome assembly OGOY01 (sample SAMEA2580132, study PRJEB22360) | human gut metagenome | biome: human gut; feature: human-associated habitat; material: faeces | place: Denmark | collected 2008/2010 | reverse complement strand
AGCCGTAGTGCGGGATGACCGCGATGAACTTGCTGCAGCTGGCGCGCTTGGCGGCGTCGCAGACGATGAGGGTCTCCATCAGCAGGTCGTTGACGTTGGAGCCGGCGAGGGTCTGGATGAAGTAGACGTCGTCGCCGCGGACGGACTCGGTGAAGCGGGCGTAGATCTCGCCGTTGGCGAACTTCTCGATGTTCAGGCCCTGCAGCTCAAGGTGCAGGATGTCGGCGATCTTCTCGGCCAGGGCCGGGTTGCCGGTGCCCGTGTAGAGCTTGATCTCCTTGTTGACGGGCATGGGGTCACTCAGATTCTCGTACATCTTAGGCCTGGTCCTTCCTCAGTCGCTCGAGCCTCTTGCTGGCAAAACCTTCAACTATATGCTGCTCGCTGCGCTCGATGGCAAGGGCGTCAGCGGGAACATCGCGGGTGATGCAGGAGCTGGCGCCGGTGATGGCGCCCTCCCCGATGGTGACGGGCGCCACCATCATGGTGTCAGAGCCAATGAAGACGTTGTCTCCGATGGTGGTGCGGCTCTTGTGGATGCCGTCGTAGTTGCACGTGATGGAGCCGCCGCCGATGTTGACGTGGTCTCCCATGGTGCAGTCGCCGATGTAGGAGAGGTGGGGCACCTTGGAGCCGCGGCCCACCACGGTGTTCTTGAGCTCGACGTGGGTGCCGATGTGGGCGCCCTCGAGCACGTGGGCGCCGCCGCGAAGGTAGGCGCGCGGGCCGCAGGTGACGCCGCTCTCGATGGTGACGTCGGTGCCGACGGTCTCCTCAAGCGTGACGTCGTTGGCAACGACGCAGTTGGTGAGGCGCGTGTTGGGGCCGACGACGCAGCCCTCGCCCACCGATGTGCTGCCCCAGAGCATGGTCATGGGGAGAAGCTCGGTGTCCCTGCCGACGGTGACGTCCGGGCCGACCCAGACGGTCTTGGGGTCCAGCATGGTGACGCCGGAGGCCATGAGGCCCTCGTTGATCTTGGCCTGCGCCAGGGCCGAGAGCTCGGCCAGTTGGATGCGGGAGTTCACGCCAAGGCCCTCGCGGTAGTCCTCGCAGTGCGTGATGGTGGTGGCGTAGCCGTGGCCGCGCAGAATCTCGACCATGTCGGGCAGGTAGTACTCGCTCTGGGCGTTCTGGTTTCCCACCTCGCCGATGTACTTGGCAAGAAGGGCGCCGTCAAAGGCATAGCAGCCGGCGTTGCACTCAAGGAGGCCGGCGGCCTGCTCGGGCGTGCAGTCCTTCTGCTCAATGATGCGCGTGACGGAGCCGTCCTCGGCAAGCTCGATGCGGCCATAGCCAAACGGGTCGGGCGGCGTCATGGTGAGGATGGCAGCCGCATGCTGGCCGCCGGAGACGCTCTGGGCAAAGGCGCGGATGGTCTCGGGCTCAATGAGCGGCAGGTCGCCGTTGAGAACCACGACGGGGCCCTCGCCGATGCCGGCGGCCTCGATGGCCACGCGGGTGGCGTGGGCGGTGCCCAGGCGCTCGGTCTGCTCGACGCACTCCACGTCAGTCTCCGCGGCTAGGTGGGCGCGAACCTCCTCGGCGCCGTTGCCCACGACGACCACGATGCGGTCCGCACCGGCGACGCGCGCGGCACGCGTGACCCAGCTGACCAGAGGCCTGTCGAGCAACTTGTGCATTACCTTGGGGTGACGGGACTTCATACGCGTTCCCTCGCCGGCAGCGAGGATGATCGCGGTCATTGCCATGGGTTGTAGGCCTCCAATGTGCATTGTCCCAGCAAAACGTTTTCAGTCTAGCGCAACAGGCGTCCCGAAGGCGCGAAGCGGTGGCAGCCGGTAAGCCCTGCGTAAAAACCGCAGGATTATAGGGGTGGGAGTAACGTTTTACCTCACGTACGACCAGACGCCGGACGCGTGCGCCGCACGGCCGCGCGGCTTCTTGCTACAATGAGACCTTGCCCAGGGGTATCGTCCAATGGTTAGGACAGTGGTTTTTGGTGCCATCAATGTGGGTTCGAATCCTACTCCCCCTGCCACTTGATGCAGCAAAAGGCGAGAAGCACGCGCTTCTCGCCTTTTTTGTTGCGCCAAGGAAGGTCCGAACCCAAAACGGAGGGAATGCCGCCGCGCGAGGCCCCTTTCTGGACGTTTTGGGTTCGCTACTCCAGCGGGGGCATGGGCTCCCAGGTGGGGTCGCACAGGATGCGGCGGCTCTCCTTGTAGCCAGCCCACAGGCGCGCCCAGCCGCTGCCCAGGTGCTCGCGGTCCACCAGCATGATGCGGATGAGCTCCTTTGAGAAGTTGGCCAGCGTGCCCAGGGCATAGCCCACGGGATTGTAGTCGCCGTACAGGCGATAATAGCGGGCCAGGTAGGCGCGGTTGCGCGTGATGTAGTAGCGCGTCATGTCCGACGTGGAGTTGAGCTGGCGGACGCGGCCGACCTCCTTGTTGGCCACTTCACGGCGTCGCGAGAGCACGTAGTCCGGCACGTAGTAGACCTTGCCCGCCTTGCTGGCCAGGTAGCCGTAGCAGGCGTCGTCCAGGTAGATGAAGAAGCGCGGGTCGGGCAGGCCGATCTTCTTCACCAGGCTGCGGCTGAAGAAGCTGCCCTCAAAGCAGAGGGCGTTTGCCAGCTTGTAGCGCTCACCGGGCTTCCAGCCGTCACGCGAGAACGGGTTGTAGATGGCAAGGCCCGTCCAGAAGCGGTGCTGCCAGAAGAAGTGCCCACCGTCGAAGTCCCGGCGCTGGCCCATGATGGCGTCGGCCTCCTCGGACCAGCGGGCCAGCGTGGCCAGGCCGTCGGGCTCCACGGCCACGTCGTCGTCCATGACCCAGAACCACTCGGCGCCCAGCTCAAAGGCCCGCCCGACGCCCGCAGAGAAGCCGCCGGCACCGCCGGTGTTCTCCTCCATGGGCACGTACTCCAGCCGAGAAGTGCCTCCCTCGACGTCCGGGTCGTCAGTCGTGGGACCCCAGGCGGCATCAAGCTCGGCGGCAAACGAGGCCGCCATCCGGGCCGTGCGCGGGGAGTTCTCGTTGTCCACCACCACGACGCGCCATACGGGAACGGTTAGTTTCTTGATGGACTCGAAGAGCTGGGCCAGGAGCTCCTGGCGCTTGAAGGTCACGATGACTATGGCTGGTCTTCTCATCAGCTCTCCCAGTTGGCGTGCGTATGGCCGCGGTCGGGCAGAACGCCCCGCGCGGCTGGTCTAGTATATAAGGTTACGGCAACACGGGCTTCTCGCCGGCCAGAGCGCGGGAGCACCCGAGGGAGGACACATGAGCACCACCAAGCCAGAGCCCGGACTCGTGAGCGTCATCGTGCCAACGTACAACGTGGCGGCCACGCTCGACCAGTGCCTGGCCAGCATAGAGGGGCAGACGCACCAGCAGGTGGAGGTCATCGTGGTAAACGACGGCTCGACCGACGAGTCGTCGTCCATCGCGCATGCACACGCCGCCCGCGACCAGCGCGTCGTTGTGGTGGACAAGCCCAACGAGGGCTACGGTGCCTCCTGCAACCGCGGCATCGCCATGGCCCGCGGCGAGTGGGTGAGCATCGTGGAGCCGGACGACTATCTTGACCCCGGCGCGTTTGCCGGCATGATCGCCCAGGCCATGCGCGTGGGCGGCGCAGACATGGTCAAGTGCGCCTACTGGCGCGTCTTTGAGGGTGCGGACGGGCGGCAGACCCGCGTGACCTGCCCGTACAAGGGGCGCGTCCGCCAGCCCTTTGCCGTGGGGGAGGGCATCGAGCTCATGCTCCACCACCCGGCCATCTGGGCTGCCCTGTACCGGACGGAGTTCCTGCGCGAGCGCGGCATCCGCTTCCTGGAGATTCCGGGCGCTGGCTGGGCCGACAACCCCTTCCTGGTTGAGACCCTCTGCGCCACGGACCGCATTGCCTACGTGGACGAACCGTACTACTTCTACCGCGAGCACGACCTCAACGATGCCGAGGGCCTGGCGCGCAGAAGCCCACTCACGCCGCTCGCGCGCTGGAACGACATGATGGACGCTGCCGACCGCCTTGGCGAGAAGGACCCGCGCGTCCGGACGGCGCTTGCCCTGCGAGGAATCAACTACGCAACCATTACCGTGAGCGCCGCGGGCATGGGTGCCCCCGGCCTGAAGGACCTGCTGCGCCGTTCCATGGAGCGGCTGGACCCCGCCGACGTCATGGCCAACCCTGCCGTCGGCCCTGCGGGAAGGCGGCTATTTGCGCAGGTCATGGGCCTGCCCGAGCCGCAAGGCGGCAAGCTCGCGCACATGGGGTACCTGGCGCGAGAGGGCGTCTGGCGCATCCGCCAGAACGGCCTGGGCTTCACGCTGCGCAACGCGGCGAGCCGCGTGAACAGGCTCTTCTCGCGGTAGACGGCCCCGGGGTTGAGAAAAAGGGACTGTCCCCTTTTCTCACACGTAGGCGTCGGGAGAGGTGCAGGCGGGCATGCCGTGGCGCAGGAGCCCCCAGAGCTTTGCCTGGGAGTAGGCCTTGCGCGCGTTGCCGTTACGGATTGACGGCGTCATGGCGCGCGTGAAGCTGTCGCGCGGCTGGGCCACGCTGGCCGCGAGCTGCGCGTGCTCGGTGGAAATCATGCGAGAAACGCTCTCCAGGTCCTCGGCCTTGGGCGCGATGGGGCCGCGGCGCGCCACGCCGTCTAGGCAGGCGGCGAGAACCTCCACGTAGCGGCGCTGCAGCATCTCCATGCTGGCGGCGTCGCCCTCCATGCCCCAGTGGCGCAGCAGCGCGAGCATGGCCGCGTACTCGGTTTCGAGGCGCTGGTAGGTCTGGGGGCCCGGCGCGGGAAGGCCCAGGTCTCCCACGGAGAGGGCCACGTGGTAGCGGGTGGCGCAGACCATTCCGACGCGCTCCACGTCGCGCAGGAAGCCCAGCGTGAAGCCGTGGATGGAGTCCATCTGGCCTGCGTCTGCGCCGGCGGCGGCCTGGGACGCAAACCCCACGCCGGCCGCAAGGGCCGCCTGGCGGTCAAAGAGCTTTGCACAGAGCGGCGCCATGAGGCCGCGGTCAAACAGGGACCACGCGGCGGCGCGGAAGTCGTGCTGGGTCAGGAAGACGCGGTCCTCGGACTCCGCCACAAGCGAGAGCTCGCGGGAGCCCACGGCAACGTTGACCGTAAAGCCGCCCATGACGAGCTCGAGGTCGGACTTCTGGGCGGCATCCAGGAGCTCCGCCAGAAGCGCGGGCTCGGCCCAGGCGCTCTGGCGCATCATCAGCACGTACTCTCCCCTGGCACGTGACAGCGCCAGGTCAAGCGCCGAGAAGACGCTCTTGTCCTCAACGTGCGTCACCGAGATGCGCATGTCACGCTCTGACATGGTGTCAAGGATGCGGGCCGTGCCGTCGGTGGAGCCGGCGTCCACGGCAACGACCTCAAAGTTGGTGAACGTCTGGGCCTGCAGGCTCTCTAGCGCTCGGCGCACCGTGGGCTCTCCGTCATGAACTGCCATAAGAACGGAAACCACGGGCGATGTTGGCGAGAAACCCGTCATTGCCAGCTGCGCTCCTAACCCCTTTGCTTGAGAACCCCAAGGCGAGGCTCTTCTCGCCCGGTCATGGTAAGGGTAGCAGCAGCCTCAAAGCAGAAATGCCCTCCACCAGGGGCGGAGGGCAAATCAAGCAGAATCAACAGAGGTGTGGAGGAGGCGTTGAGCCCGGCAGCCGCACGGCCTACGACGCCGCGACGATGGTCCCCAGGGTCAGGCAGAGGGCTGTCTTGTCGATGGCCTGGAGGCCTGCCTCGGCCTGGTCGGGGTCCGCCACGAGAGAGGCCTCTGTGCGCTGGATGTTGCCAAGGCCAACGCCCGAGACCGTCTCCGCAAAGGCCAGGAGGTCGGAGGCGTCCATGTCGGTGCGCATGAGGCCAAGGAGGTCGGAGGCCTCGCCCACGAGGTTGACCTTGCTTGTGCCCACGATCTGGACGGCCTTCTCGAGGACGTCCCCCGTTGCCACCACGACGTGCTTGAAGCGAACGCCGGATGCCGCCGAGAGCGGCGCCACGCAGGCGTCCGCGCCGGACTGCGCGCAGAGGTCCGTCAGCGTAGTGACCGTCTCGCCGGACGTGACCTCGGCGCTCACGGGAACGGTGGCCAGGACGGCGGTGCCCTGCGTCTTGTTGACGGTGAGGATACGCGCGTCGGAGAGCTGCGTGCCGCCCGCGTCGGCAGCGGCCGAGGACACGGTGAGGAACAGCGTGCTCTCGAGCTCGTCGGACGAGGCCACATAGCCATCGGCAGCGCTGGCCTTGACTTGGGCAGAGAGCGAGTCGGTGAGGTCGTTGGCGCCGAGGCGGCTCTCGAGGGTCACGCGGTTCCACACGGCCATGACCGTGATGGCAAGGGCAACAAACACGACGACGAGCACGACGACACCTATGACGTTTGTGTACGGCGTCTCGCGTGGAACGTCACTGCGCTCAAAGCGCTCGCGCTTTCTGAACATGCGGCCTCGCCCCTCCTCCTCTTTAGTGCGCGGCTGGGTGGCCGCGCGTTAGAACATCATACCCGTAGCGCCCACCAGAAGGCCAACGGCCACGCCCACAGCATAGACGACGCCGGTGACCGCGGCATTCTGCCGCAGGTCGGCATTTGTGCGCCACAGGACGAGCAGGCCGACGCCGCCGGATACCAGAAGGCCCGCGACCATGGGACCGGCCGCCAGGGTGCCGTCGAGGAAGAGCTCGGTCAGTGCCACGCTGGCGCCGCAGTTGGGGATAAGCCCCACCAGGGCGGCGATGAAGGTGGCGCGAACGGGGTGGTCCGCCAGCAGCTCGCCGATGGCGTCCTCGCTCACCCCCTCAATGAGCAGGCCAAAGACAAACGCGACCAGGAAGATGAAGACGGTCACCTGGACGGTGTGGACCAGGGCAGAGCGCACGATGGGCCACAGGCCGTGGCCGTGGTGGTCGTGGCCGTGGGCGTGCTCGCGGGCGACGTCATCGTGCTCGCCCGCAGCCGCGGTCTGGGCCTCGGCCTCGGCAGAGCCGTTCTCGCCCTCGACGTCCTCGCAGTGGCAGTGCGCGCGCTCGCACAGCTCGTGGATGTGGGGGTGGCCGTCGCCCGTGCGGTGAAGCATGCGCAGGGCCACGTCCACCAGCAAGCCGGCGACGATGCCCACGATGACCTTGAGCGCCAGGATGCCAAAGAGCCTGGTCGGAGACTCCTGGTGCGCAACAAAGACCGGAATCATCTCGTCAGAGGTGGAGAGGATCACGGCGACCAAGGTGCCGGCGGTGACGACGCGGCCGGCATACAGCGTGGCCGCCATGGCAGAGAAGCCGCACTGGGGCAGGGCGCCCAGGATGGAGCCCACCACGGGGCCGGCCTTGCCGGACTTCTCCACGGCGGCACGGACGTGGTGGCTTGCGGAGTGCTCCAGGACCTCCATGGCAAGGTAGGTCAGAAACAGGAACGGGATGAGCTTAAGCGTGTCAATGACGCTTTCGGTCAGTACGTCTACGAGAAAATCCACAGGTAGATGCCCTTTCTGTTGGCTAGTTCCACGGCGCAAGCGCGCCCGCGGGGTATTCTACCCTCACAAAGGTCAGGCCTTTCGCGGGAGCGCAGGGGCCCGCGGAACGCCTGTCGCAGGCCGCAAGGACCTCAGACATCCACTCCGGGCGCCTGTGACCGCGGCCGACCTCCACCAGGCTCCCTGCAATGGTGCGGACCATGTTGTGGAGGAAGGCGTTGCCCGTGATGTCTATGGCCACGAGGCTCTCGCCCGCCTCCTCGAGGGCTCTGACGTCGAGCGCGCCCACGTAGCGGCACGTGGGCTTGTCCACGGCGCTCGTAGCCTTGCAGAAGCTCTTGAAGTCATGCTCCCCCAACAGGAGCTGGGCGCCCTCGTTCATGGCGTCCACATCAAGAGAGCCCTTGAACCACCAGGCATGGTCCCACGCCAGTACGGGCCTCGCGTCCCCGGCGCAGATGCGATACCTGTAGCTCCTGCTCCGCGCGTCAAACCTAGCCGAGAAGGACTCTGGGGCCCTGTACAGGGCGCTCACGGAGAGGTCGTCCGGCGTGAGTGCAACGAGGCTGCGCATAAGACGGGTGCCTGGCAGGCAAAGCTCCTCCTCGCTCACCGGCACGCTCACGTACTGGGCGATGGCATGAACCCCCGCGTCCGTGCGACCGGCACAGGTGAGCTCGCAGGGGCGCCTCAGCGTGGTCTCAAGGGCCCGCCTGAGCTCTCCTGCCACCGTGCGCTGCGTGGGCTGCTCGGCAAAGCCGCTGAAGGCCTCTCCGCGATATCCCAGCTTGATGACGATGGTTCCGCCCGCCTTGGGGCCTCCCTCGTAGAGACAGACGGGCCCGGGGCTCTGCTCGCTCACGAAACTCCTCCTCTGGGTACAGAAAGGGCCCCGGCTTGTGGCCAGGGCCCTTTTGAAGTGCATGGAGCTGATGCTACTCAGCGGTCTCCTCAGCCTTGGGCTCCTCGACGGGGGCCTCCTCGACCTTGGTGACCTTGGCGGCCTTGGCCTTGGACTGGACGGGCTCGGTGACGAGCTCCATCACGACGACCTCGGCGCAGTCGCCCTTGCGGGGACCAAGCTTCATGATGCGGGTGTAGCCGCCGTTGCGGTCAGCCCACATGCCCTGAGCGGCCTTCTCGAAGACCTCGCGCACGACCTCCTTGTCACCGACCTTGGCGATGGCAAGACGGCGGGAGTGCAGGTCGCCCTTCTTGGCCCACGTGATGACCTTGTCCACGTCGCCGCGGATGGCCTTGGCGCGGGAGTCAAGGGTCTTGATACGATCGTTCTGGAGCAGGGCGAGAACCAGGCTCTTCTTCATAGCCTTGGTGTGGCTGGCGTCAGTGCCGAGCTTCATGCCCCTCTTCTTGTTGTGACGCATTCTTGCTTCTCCTTATTTCAGGCGGCACCTAGGCCTTGAGGGACAGGCCCATGCTCTCGAGCTTGTCCTTGACTTCCTCGATGGACTTGACGCCGAAGTTTCTGATGTTCAGAAGGTCGTTCTCAGAGAACTCGACGAGCTGGCGGACGGAGTGGATACCGGCGCGCTTCAGGCAGTTATAGGAGCGGACGGAAAGGTCCAGGTCCTCGATCTGCTTGTCAAGCTCGACGTTTTCCTCAACCCTGTTCTGGGCAAAGATTGAGGCGTCCTCGGGCTGCTCGTCCTCCTCGGCCAGCGTCATGAACGCCGACATGTGCTGGTTGATGATGTTGGCGGCCTCGACGACGGCATCACGCGGAGTGATGGAGCCGTTGGTCTCAACCTCAAGAACCAGACGGTCGTAGTTGGTGTGACGACCAACACGGCAGGGCTCGACGACCTTGGCGCAGCGGCGAACGGGCGAGAAGAGAGAATCCACGTGGATGATGCCAATGGGATCGCTCTCGCGCTCGTTGTCCTCACCAGAGACGTAGCCGCGGCCAGTGCCGATGCGCATCTTCATGGTGAGGTGAGAGCCAGCGCCGAGGGTGCAGATGACCTGCTCGGGGTTGACGAGCTCGAACTCGGCCGGGACGTTGAAGTCCCCACCGGTGACGGTCATGGGACCGTCGACGGAGATAGAGGCCTCAGCCTCGTCGCCAGTGCCCATGGAGCGGAAGACAAGGCCCTTGACGTTGAGCACGATGTCGGTGATGTCCTCGTAGACGCCCTCGACAGTCGTGAACTCGTGCTGGACGCCATCAATCTGAATGGCCTCCACGGCCGCCCCCTCGAGAGAGGACAGCAGGACACGACGCAGAGAGTTGCCGAGCGTGTCACCATAGCCACGCTCAAGCGGCTCGGCGCTGACGCGCGCGAGGTTCTCGCTGATCTCCTCTACCGACACCTGGGGTCGGATGAATTCGGACATTGCTACCTCCAAACGGGTCGGGCTTACTTGGAGTAGAGCTCGACGATCAGCTGCGCGTCGATATCAAGGTCGATCTGATCGCGCGAGGGGACCTGGAGGACGTTGCCGGAAAGCTTCTCGATGTCAACCTCGAGCCAGCTGGGAACAGCCATGTGCTCGGTGGAGATCAGGGCCTCCTTGATGGGGAGAAGGTCCTTGAACTTGGGGGCGACAGCCACGACGTCGCCAGCCTTGACCTGGTAGGAGGGGATGTCGACGCGCTTGCCGTTCACGGTGATGTGACCGTGGCGGACGGTCTGGCGGGCCTCCTTGCGGGTGCGGGCGAAGCCAAGACGGAAGACAACGTTGTCAAGACGGCACTCGAGGATGCTCATCAGGTTGTCACCGGTGATGCCCGGGCGCTTCTTGGCCAGGTCGTAGTACTTGTGGAACTGGTCCTCCAGAACGCCATAGATGAACTTGGCCTTCTGCTTCTCCTTGAGCTGGACGCCGTACTCGCTCTGCTGGCGACGACGACGCTGCGGCTCGCGGTTGGAAGTCTTGTTAATGCCCATCACAACGGGGTCGATGCCGAGCTGGCGGCACCTCTTAAGGACGGGAGTCCTATCAACAGCCATTATTAAATCCTCCTAGAGCTACACGCGGCGACGCTTGCTCAGACGGCAACCGTTGTGCGCGATGGGGGTCTTGTCCTGGATGCCCGAAACCTCGAGGCCAGCGGCCTGGAGGGAACGGATGGCGGTCTCGCGACCAGAGCCGGGGCCCTTCACGAAGACGGCGACCTTGTGCAGGCCGTGCTCCATGGCAGCCCTGGCAGCGGCCTCGGCGGCCAGCTGAGCGGCGAACGGCGTGGACTTACGGGAGCCCTTGAAGCCGACGGTGCCACCGGACTGCCAGGAGATGACGTTGCCCTGGGGATCGGTGATGGAAACGATCGTGTTGTTGAACGTGCTCTTGATGTGGGCCTGACCCACAGCGATGTTCTTACGCTCGGAACGGCGGACGCGCGTGGTGCGAGCGTTCTTCTTCTGCGCCATGTTCTATATCCCCTGTCCTACTTCTTCTTGCCACCGATTTGACGCTTCTTGCCCTTGCGGGTGCGAGCGTTGGTGTGCGTGCGCTGGCCACGGACAGGCAGGCCCTTGCGGTGACGGAGGCCACGGTAGCAGCCGATCTCCATCAGACGGGAGACGTTCTGCCTCACCTCGCGGCGAAGATCGCCCTCGGTGGTGTAGTTGGCATCGATGAAGTCACGAATCTTGGTGACCTCGTCCTCAGTCAGGTCCTTGACGCGAGTGGAAGGATCAACACCAGTCTCCGCGCAGATCTTGGTGGCGCGGGTGCGGCCGATGCCGAAAATGTAAGTAAGTCCGATCTCGACGCGCTTCTCGCGCGGCAGATCGACGCCGTTAATACGGGCCAACTTGGAGCTCCTCTCTTAGCCCTGACGCTGCTTGTGGCGCGGGTTCTCGCAGATGACGTAAACCTTGCCGTGGCGACGAATGATCTTGCACTTGTCGCACATCTTCTTGACCGAAGGACGTACCTTCATGAGTCATTCCTTTCGGTAGTGCTGATACGAACCTATCTCCTCGCCCAGCCGCTGGCGTGAATATCCCGGCTGATGCAGGACCGACCCCTACTTGTAGCGGTAGGTGATGCGGCCCCTCGTGAGGTCGTAGGGAGAAATCTCCACGACCACGCGGTCACCAGGGAGAATCCTGATGTAGTTCATGCGAATCTTGCCCGAGATGGTGCAGAGAATGGTCTTGCCGTTCTCAAGCTCCACGTTAAACATGGCGTTGGGCAGCGGCTCTACGACCTTGCCCTCAAGCTCGATTGCATCCTGCTTGCTCAAGTTACTCCCTCTCGACGCTGTGACAGCGACTAACAAATATATCGAATTCACAGAGAAACGTCCACGTGTATCTTGGCGTTCATAACGTCTCGACACACGTGGGCGAACCTGCTGTTGTTTACGCTACTCCAGGCCGCCCTGCAGCTCGCACCATGGGCCCTCGTCGTCGCACGTGAGGATGACGGGGCCGTCCTCGGTGATGGCAACGGTGTTCTCGTAGTGAGCCGCGGGGAGCATGTCGTCGGTCACGACGGTCCAGCCGTTGGCGAGGACGCTGCAGTCGTACGTGCCCATGGCGATCATGGGCTCGATGGCAATGACCATGCCGGTCTGGAGCTTGACGCCGCGCCCGCGCTTGCCGTAGTTGCGCACGTCGGGGTCCTCGTGCATGACGTGGCCGACGCCATGACCCACGTAATCGCGGATGACACCGTAGCCATTGGACTCGGCGAGCTCCTGGACGGCGGCGCCAATGTCGCCGAGTCGGTTGCCGGGAACGGCCTGCTCGATGGCGGCCTTCAGGCAATCGCGCGTGCACTCGCAGAGGCCCTTGTACTCGTCGGAGGGGTTGCCCACGTAGAACGTCCAGGCGTTGTCGCCGACCCACCCCTTGTACGTGGCGCCCGTGTCGATGGAGATGATGTCTCCATCCTTGAGGACCACCTGGGGAGAGGGGATGCCGTGGACGATCTGCTCGTTGACCGAGGCACAGATGCTGCCAGGGAACCCGCCATAGCCCTTGAAAGTGGGCGTGGCGCCATGGAGCCTGATGAAGTTCTCGACGAGCTGGTCGATCTCAAGCGTGGAGACGCCTGGCTTTACCGCGGCGCCCGCACGGCGCAGGGCCGCCTTGGAGATGGAGCCCGCGGCCTTCATCTCCTCGATCTCTTGCGGAGTCTTGATCTTAATCATAGGGCGAGAAGAGCCTTGACGTCGGCATAGACCTCGTCGACGGGACGGTCTCCGTTGACCTCCTTGAGGATGGAGTGACCCTTGTAGTACTCGACCAGCGGAGCGGTCTGGTTCTCGTAGACGTCCAGGCGGTGCCTGATGGTCTCGGGCTTGTCGTCATCACGCTGGTACATCTCGCCGTTGCAGCGGGGGCAGACGTCGACGCCGGCCGGAGCGGTGTAGCCGCAGGACTTGCAGGTGCGGCGGGAGCTTAGGCGGGCAACCACGGATTCGGAGGGGACGGCGACCAGAAGGGCGGCGTCGAGGTTGCGGCCCATGGCGGCCAGCTCAGAGTCAAGGGTCACGGCCTGGGCGGTGTTGCGCGGGAAGCCGTCAAGAATGAAGCCGTTCTGGGCGTCGTCAGCCTCGAGGCGCTCCTTCACCAGGTCAATGACCAAGGCGTCCGGGACGAGCTTGCCGGCGTCCATGTAGCCCTTGGCCTCCACGCCGAGCTTGGTGCCAGCCTTGACGGCGGCGCGGAGAAGATCGCCGGTGGAGATGTGCGCGAAGCCGAACTCGGCAACGAGCTTCTGAGCCTGAGTACCCTTGCCAGCGCCCGGTGCGCCGAGAAGAACGATGTTCACGTTGCTTCAGCCCTTTCGAAAGCAAAAAGAGGGCAGGCAGATTGCCTGCCTGCCCTCGCAGCGAACCTACTTGAAGAACCCGTCGTAGTTATGCATCTTGAGCTGGCTCTCTAGGGAGGAGAGCGTGTCCATTGCAACGCCGACCATGATGAGGACGGACGTTCCGCCGAACGCCTGGATCAAGGAGTTACCCGTGAACCAGAAGATGATGGTAGGAACGACGGCCAGGATTGACATGAACAGGGCGCCGGGCAGCGTCACGTGATCGATGCAGTCCTTGATGTAATCCGCCGTGGCGGCACCCGGACGGACGCCCGGAATGAAGCCACCCTGCTTGCGCAGCTGGTCGGCGGTCTCCGTGGGATTGAAGACCATCGAGGAGTAGAAGTACGCAAAGGCCACGATCAGGAGCACGGAGAGGACCCAGTTGAGCCAACCCGTGGAGAGCGCGCTTGCAACCGCCTGGACCCAACCGACGGTCGGGAAGAAGACGGCGAGCTGCGCCGGGAGGTACAGCACCGCGGAGGCGAAGATGATAGGCACGACGCCAGCGGTGTTGACCTTGATTGGCAGGTAGGTGGACTGGCCACCCATCATCCTGCGTCCGACGACGCGCTTGGCGTACTGGACGGGGATGCGCCTCTGGCCACGCTCCACGTAGACGATCACGGGGATGATGGCGATGATCACGAGGAGCGTGATCACGGTGAGGACGACGTTGCCGGTAGTGGTGACAGACGAGATGAGCGAGGTGGGCAGGCCGGACATGATGTTCGCGAAGATGATGAGCGACATGCCGTTGCCGATACCACGCTGGGTGATGACTTCGCCGAGCCACATAATGATGATTGCGCCGACGAGCAGCGTAAACACCACAATGACGTTCTCGAGCGCCACGGGGATGCCCATGTTGGCGAAGCTCACGCCGTAGCTGCCAAATAGGAACAGGTAACCGACGGCGTTGAGAAGAGCGAGGCCGATCGTGAGGTAGCGCGTGTACTGCGTGATCTTGCGCTGACCGGCCTCGCCCTCCTTAGCAAGCTCGCCGAGGCCCGGGATGACCGCCTGCATCAGCTGCAGAATGATCTGCGCGGTGATGTAGGGCATGATGCCCAGGCTGAACACGGACATGCGTGAAAGGGCGCCACCTGAGAACAGGTTGAGCACAGCCATCGCGCCGTTGGAGGACAGGCCGGCCTGATAGGCGCCGAGCATGTCCTGGAACGGCACACCCGGAACGGGAAGGTAGGCTCCAAAGCGATACAGCAGAAGGATGCCGCACGTGAGGAGGAGCTTCTTCCTCAGCTCCGGAACGCGAAACGCGTTGGCAAGTCCCTTTAGCACTCCGTCTCGACCTTTCCTCCGGCCGCCTCGATCTTGGCCTTGGCGGAAGCGGAGACCTTATCAACATTGACGGTCAGCTTCTTGGTGATCTCACCGTTGCCGAGGACCTTGACGGGGATGAACGGCTTCTTGATGACGCCCTTGGCGCAGAGGGTCTCACCGTTGACGGTCTCGCCGTCAGCATAGATCTCCTCGAGGCGAGAGACGTTCACGGGAGCGTACTCCACGCGGTTGTGGTTGATGAAGCCGGGGAGCTTGGGCAGACGCATGGCGAGCGGCTGCTGGCCGCCCTCGAAGCCGGCGCCCTTGCCGCCACCAGAGCGGGAGAGCTGGCCCTTGGTACCGCGGCCGGCGGTGGTGCCGTGACCAGAAGAGTTGCCGCGACCGATGCGCTTGCGGTTCTTGCGCGAGCCCTCAGCGGGACGCAGATCGTTGAGCTGCATAGTGAGTGACTCCTAGTTCTCTACAACATCGACAAGGTGCTTGACCTTGAAGATCATTCCACGGATGCTCGGGTTGTCCGGCTGCTCGACGGTGTCGCCGATCTTGCGCAGGCCGAGAGCCTTGCAGGTGGCCGTCTGATCCTTCTTGACGGAGGCGACGGCGCTGCGGACGAGCGTGATCTTGAGGGACTGAGCCATCTCTAGTTCTCCTTCCCGACGAACATCTCGGCGACGGTCAGGCCACGGCGCTCAGCGGTCTGGGCGGGCGTGGAGAGAGCCTTGAGGCCCTCGGCAGCAGCCTTGATGCTGTTGAGAGCGTTGTCCGTGCCCATGGACTTGGACAGGACGTTGGTGATGCCGGCAAGCTCGAAGAGCGGACGCACAGGGCCGCCAGCGATGACGCCGGTACCGGGGACAGCGGGCTTGATCAGGACGCGGCCGGCGCCAAAGTGGCCCTCGACCTCGTGAGGAATGGTGCCCTCGCCCGTGACCTCGACGTGGAACATGTTCTTCTTAGCGTCCTCGACGCCCTTCTGGATGGCCAGGGGCACCTCAGCGGACTTGCCCATGCCAAGACCAACGTTGCCCTTGCCGTCACCGACGACAACGAGGGCGAGAAGGGACATGCGACGGCCGCCCTTGACGGTCTTGGAGACGCGGTGGATGTAGACGACGCGCTCCTGAAGATCCGTGTCCTGCTGGCGCTTACGATCTCGTGCCATTGAATCCTCCTAGAACTTCAGGCCCGCGTTGCGGGCACCGTCTGCCAGAGCCTGGACGCGACCGTGATAGAGACGGCCACCGCGGTCAAAGCGGACCGTGGTGACGCCCTTCTCGACGGCGCGCTTGCCGACGAGCTCGCCGACGAAGGCAGCGGCCTCCTTGTTGGAGCCCAGCTTGCCGGTGGCACGGAACTCGGGGTCGAGGGTAGAGGCCGCGCAGATGGTCTTGCCATCGACGTCGTCGATGACCTGAGCATAAATGTGGGCGTTGGTGCGGTGGACGGCCAGACGCGGACGATCGGCGGTGCCGGTCACCTTGCCGCGGACACGGCGCTTGCGGCGCTCGAGACCCGCCTTCTTAGCCTGAAACTTGTTCATGCTTACTCCTTAGACGTGCCATCACCTAACGGGGTGATGGTCTTCTGCTATGGCCTAGACTACTTGGCAGCCTTGCCGAGCTTACGACGGATGTGCTCACCCTCGTAGTGGATGCCCTTGCCCTTGTAGGGCTCGGGCGGGCGCTTCATGCGAATCTCGGCGGCAACCTGGCCGACCTGCTCCTTGGAGATGCCCTTGACCGTGATGTGGGTGTTGTCAGGCACGAGGAACTCGATGTTCTCGGGGGCCTTGTAGATCACGGGGTGAGAGTAGCCGAGGGAGAGGTCCAGGTCCTTGCCCTTGAGGGCGACACGGTAGCCGACGCCGGTGAGCTCGAGCTTCTTCTCGAAGCCCTCGGAGACGCCCAGAACCATGTTGTGAAGGAGGGTGCGGGACAGGCCCTGCTGAGCGTTGGACTCGGTGGACTCGTCAACGCGGATGACGTTGATCTCCTCGCCCTCCTGCTCGAACTTGATGAGCTCGGAGAAGGAGCGGGTCAGCTCGCCCTTGGAGCCCTTGACGGTAACGGTGGTGCCCTCGATCTCGACAGTCACTCCTGCCGGAATCTGGACAGGCTTCTTACCAATACGAGACACGGTAGTCTCCTTTCATTCCTGCCGAGAATTACCAGACGTAGGCGATGACCTCGCCGCCGATGCCCTGCTTGCGAGCATCGCGGTCGCACATCATGCCCTTGGAGGTGGAGATGACGGCGGTGCCGAGACCACCGAGGACGCGCGGAAGCTTGTCGGCGGTGGAGTAGATGCGAAGACCAGGCTTGGAGATGCGACGGATGCCACGGATGACCTTGGCGTGGCGCTCGCCGTACTTCAGCGTGATGTGGAGGGTCTTCTGGGGGGTCGTATCCTCGACCTCGTAGCCAGCGATGTAGCCCTCCTCGCAGATGACGCGGGCAACCTCGACCAGAACCTTGGTGGAGGGCATGGAGACCTCAGCCTTGTTGGCAGAGTTCGCGTTGCGAATGCGCGTCAGCATGTCAGAAATGGGATCGGTAATCTTCATTGATCCTTCTCCTTCGTTAATGATGAACCTGCGTGTCCGGTTCGCTCACGCCCGTGGCGCAAGCGCCTGGACGCCAGAGCCCTGCGTCCTACCAGCTAGCCTTGCGGACGCCAGGAAGCTCGCCCTTGCTCGCAAGCTCGCGGAAGCACACACGGCAGAGGCCGAACTTGCGATACACGGAGTGGGGACGCCCACAGCGCTGGCAACGGTTCTGCTTGCGCGTAGAGTACTTCGGCTCACGCGACGCCTTGACGATCATCGATGTCTTAGCCACAAATCCTCCTTCAGAGCAATCTTGGAGCCCCGGCTTTGCCGAGGCTTCCTAACAAAGTATTGGCCTACTCCGCCTTGAACGGGAAGTGGAAGGCGTCCAGAAGAGCCTTGCCCTCCTCGTCGGTGGCGGCGGTGGTCACGATGGTGATGTCCATACCACGGGTGTGATCGATCTTGTCGAAGTCGATCTCCGGGAAGATGAGCTGCTCAGTGACGCCCATGGAGAAGTTGCCACGGCCGTCGAAGCTCTTGGCGGAGATGCCGCGGAAGTCGCGGATGCGCGGGATGGCGATGGCGATCAGGCGATCGAGGAACTCCCACATGCGGTCGCCACGGAGGGTGACCTTGGCGCCGATGGGCATGCCGGCGCGGAGCTTGAACGTAGCGATGGACTTGCGGGCCTTGGTGATCAGCGGCTGCTGGCCGGTGATGGCGCGCAGGTCGGCGACGGCACCGTCGATGGCCTTGGAGTCAGTGGCGGCCTCGCCGACGCCCATGTTCACGACGATCTTCTCGATCTTCGGAATCATCATGACGTTCTTGTAGTTGAACTGCTTCTGGAGCTCGTCACGCACGGTGGCGTAATACTGCTCCTTGAGACGGGGGGTGTACTCGTCTGCCATTTTCACTCCTTCAAATCATGGGGACTTAGTACGGGGCGTCCGAGCCTCGCACCTCCTGCGGCTGGCAACCTCAGGAGCCATTCTGTGCGTCGTCGAGACAGAGCTATCCCGCCTAGAGACGCAAGGAAACATAATATGCTTTTCTGGGCCAAAAGGAAATGGCGAGGAACGCGTCACTCTTCCTGCACAAACAAAGGCCCTCCCCCGCTTGGCGGAGAAGGGCCTTGACTTGGCTATGAGGCCGCTCTTAGAACTCGGCGCCGCACTTCTTGCAGACGCGGATGGCGGTCTTCTTGCCGTTAAGCTCGCCGGACTTGTGGCCGACGCGGGTCGGCTTGCCGCAGCTCGGGCAGATGAGCATCACGTTGGAGACGTCGATGGCGGCCTCCTTCTCGATGATGCCGCCCTGCTGGTTCTGGGCGTTGGGCTTGGTGGCCTTCTTGACCACGGCGACGCCCTCGCAGACGACCTTGCCCTCGGCGGGCATGGCACGCAGGACGACGGACTCCTTGCCCTTGTCCTTGCCGGAGAGGACGACGACCTTATCGCCCTTCTTAACGTTCATCTTAGGCATTGGGTAATCCTCCCTAGAGCGTCTCAGGCGCGAGCGAGACGATCTTCATGTACTTGTGATCGCGAAGCTCGCGGGCGACGGGCCCGAAGATACGGGTGCCCTTGGGCTCGCCCTCCTTGTCGACCAGGACGCAGGCGTTCTGGTCGAACTTGATGTAGCTGCCGTCCTTGCGACGGGTCTCCTTGACGGTACGCACGATGACGCAGCGAACGATGTCGCCCTTCTTCACCGAGCCACCGGGCGTGGCCTCCTGAACGGCGCCGATGATGACGTCGGCGATGCCGGCGTAACGACGCTTGGAGCCACCAAGGACCTTGATGCACTTCACGCGACGCGCGCCAGAGTTGTCGGCGACGGTGAGCATGCTCTCCATCTGAATCATGTTGGTGTTCCTCCGAACCTATGCCCTCCCCAGAGGTGCGCCCACACGAGCGGCGCACATGGGGTGGTTTGGGTTTTCAAATACTTACTTGGCGCGCTCGACGATCTCCACGACACGCCAACGCTTGGTCTTGGACAGCGGGCGGGTCTCCATGACGGTGACGGTGTCGCCAAGGCCACACTCGTTCTTCTCGTCGTGGCAGTGGAGCTTCTTGGAGATGGTCATCATCTTGCCGTACTTGGGGTGGTGCTTGCGGTAGTCGATCTTGACCGTGATGCTCTTGTCGCCGGAGATGGAGACAACGACACCGGTGCGGACCTTACGCGCGTTCCTGCTAGTGGTCTCTGCCATAACTACACTCCTGCGATCTACTGAGCGTCAGCGGAGTTCTCCGCTGCGATCTGGCGGGCACGCTGCTCGGTGAGGAGACGAGCGATGTCCTTCTTGACGTTCTTGACGCGAGCCGTGTTATCGAGCTGGCTCGTGGCCATCTGGAAGCGAAGGTTGAAGAGCTCAGCGCGGCCCTCCTCGACCTTCTTGGCGAGCTCCTCGTCGGTGAGCTCCTGGATGTCCTTGTACTTCATTAGGCTTCCTCCCCGTCCTGCTGCACGGTGCGGGTGACGATCTTGGTCTTGATGGGCAGCTTGTGCTGGGCCAGACGCAGGGCCTCGCGAGCCACGGCATCCTCGACGCCGTCGATCTCGAACATGATGCGGCCCGGCTTGACGACGGCCACCCACTCCTCGGGGTTGCCCTTACCGGAACCCATGCGGGTCTCAGCCGGCTTCTTGGTGATGGGCTTGTCCGGGAAGATGGTGATCCAGACCTTGCCACCACGCTTCATCTGACGGGTCATGGCGATACGGCAGGCCTCGATCTGGCGGTTGGTGATCCAGTGAGCCTCGAGGGCCTGGATGCCATAGGAGCCAAAGTGCAGCTCGGTGTTGCCCTTGGCGTGACCCTTCATGGAGCCACGCTGCACCTTGCGGTGACGGATGCGCTTAGGAGCGAGCATTAACGACCCCTCCTCTCGTTACGACCGCGGCGAGGACGGGAAGAGCCCTCGAGAGCCGGACGCGGGGTCGGCTGCCCGGGAAGCTTCTCGCCGAGGTAAATCCAGGTCTTGATGCCGCAGGCACCCATGGTGGTGCGAGCGGTGGCAGTGCCGTAGTCGATGACGGCACGCAGGGTGTGCAGAGGCACGCGGCCCTCGCGGTACCACTCGCGACGGCCCATCTCGGCGCCGTTCAGACGACCGGAGCACTGGATACGGATACCCTTGGCGCCGGCCTTGCGGGCGGACTGGACGGCCTTGCGCATGGCGCGACGGAAGGCGACGCGCTGCTCGAGCTGCTCAGCGATGGACTGGGCGACGAGGTTGGCGTCGAGCTCGGGGCGCTTGACCTCGATGACGTCGACGGAGACCTGGCCCTTGGCGACCTTGGCGACCTTCTCGAGGTCAGCACGGAGGCCGTCGATCTCGGAGCCCTTCTTGCCGATGACGATGCCCGGGCGAGCGGTGTAGATGGTGACCTTCACCTTGTCGCCGGCGCGCTCGATGTCGACGCGAGAAAGGGCGGCCTTCTCGAGGCGCTTGTTCAAAAACTCGCGGATGGCGAGGTCGTTGCCGAGGTTCTCGGCGTAGTTCTTATCGGCGTACCAGCGGGAACGCCACTCCTCGGTGATGCCGAGACGGAAGCCAGTAGGCTGAACCTTGTGACCCATGCTTTCCCTACGCCTCCTTTCGGGGAGCGACGACGATGGTGATGTGGCTCATGCGCTTGTTGATGCGGGAAGCGGAGCCCTTGGCGCGAGGACGGATGCGCTTGAGCGTGGGGCCCTCGTCGACGTAGGCGAGCTTGACGTAGAGGTCGTCGGCGCGCATGCCGTTGTTGTTGACGGCGTTGGCGACGGCGGAACGCAGGACCTTGGAGATGTCCTCGGAGACCGCGCGGGTGTTGAACTGCAGGACCTCGAGCGCCTTGGCGACGGGAAGGTTGCGGATGAGACCCACGACGGCACGGGCCTTGCGGGGAGCGACGCGAACGTACTTGGCGGTCGCGCGGACCTCGTTGGTGGTGTTGTTAGCCATTTAGTTACCTAACCCCCTAGTTGGCCTTGTGACCACGGAAGGTGCGGGTCGGGGCGAACTCGCCCAGCTTGTGACCGACCATGGACTCGGTGACGTACACGGGCACGTGCTTGCGGCCGTCGTGGACAGCGATCGTGTGGCCGACCATCTCGGGGTAGATGGTGGAAGCGCGCGACCAGGTCTTGATGACGTCCTTGGTGCCGGCCTCGTTCTGAGCGGTGACACGCGCGAGGAGGCGAGTCTCCACGAACGGGCCCTTCTTGAGACTTCTGCTCATTCTTTCTATCTCCTACTACTCGTGTGACTACTTGGACTTGCGGCGACGGATGATCAGACGGTTGCTGGCCTTCTTCGGGTCGCGCGTCTTGTAACCCTTCGTCGGCTTGCCCCAAGGAGTGACGGACGGGCGGCCGGAGGTGTGGTTCTTGCCCTCGCCGCCGCCGTGCGGGTGGTCGACAGGGTTCATGACCGTACCACGGACGGTGGGACGGACGCCACGCCAGCGGTTACGGCCGGCCTTGCCGATCACGATGTTGGAGTGCTCGGCGTTGCCCACGACGCCAATGGTGGCGCGGCAGGTGATGAGGACACGACGCAGCTCGGAGGAGGGCATGCGCAGGACGGCGTAGCCGTTGTCCTTGCCCATGAGCTGGATGGAGGTGCCGGCGGAACGACCCATGGCGCCACCCTTGCCAGGCTGGAACTCCACGTTGTGGATCAGGGTACCAACGGGAATCTCGGAGAGCGGCATGCAGTTGCCGGGCTTGATGTCGATGTCCTTGGTGCCGGAGATGACGGTGTCACCGACGTGCAGGCCCTCGGGGCACAGGATGTAGGCCTTGGCGCCGTCAACGTAGTGCAGCAGGGCAATGCGAGCGGAGCGGTTGGGGTCGTACTCGATCGTGGCGACCTTGGCCGGGACGTCGTCCTTGCGGCGCTTGAAGTCGATGCGACGATACTGGCGCTTGTTGCCGCCGCCCTGGTGACGGGTGGTGATGCGGCCGTTGTTGTTGCGGCCGGCCTTCTTGGGCAGGGGCTCCAGGAGGGACTTCTCGGGCTTGCTGCAGGTGATCTCAGCGAAGTCAGAGACGGTCTGGAAACGCCTACCAGCGCTCGTGGGCTTGAGGTGCTTGACTGCCATTGAAACTTTCCCTTCTTCTTCCGATGGCCGGTCGCTCAGGGATTGGCGACCGACGCCGGATTACCACGGTACCGCGCGTATCCATCATGCGCGGCATAAGAGCCCGGCCCCCTGCTGGGGGCGCGGGCGTAAAACCCTACTGCTCGGCGGGAGCCTGCTGGGTGGCGAAGATCTCGATCTGCTCACCCTCGGCGAGGGTGACGACGGCCTTCTTCCAGGAGCGGGTCATGCCGGACTGGTAGCGGACGCGCTTCTCCTTGCCACGGACGTTCATGGTGTTGACCTTGACGACGTGGACGTTGAAGAGCTTCTCCACAGCCTGACGGATCTCCTGCTTGGGAGCGTCCTTGGCCACCTCGAAGGTGTACTTGCCCTGCTCCATGAGGTCGTAGGAACGCTCAGAGATGATCGGGCGGATGATGACGTTGTAGAGGGAGTTCATTTAAGCGAGCACCTCCTCGAGCTTCTTGCAGACATCGGTGGTCATGACGAGGGCACCGTTGTCGATGAGGTAGCGGGTGTTGGCCTCGGAAACGCCGATGATGGTGACCTTCTCGATGTTGCGGAAGGAGAGGTAGGCGTTAACGGCCTCGTCGTCGACGACGACGGTGACGCGCTTGCCGGCAACGCCGAGGGCGTTGAGGACGGCGACGGCCTGCTTGGTGCTGGGCTTCTCGAAGTCAAGGGAGTCGACGAGGACGAGCTCGCCGTCGGCAACCTTGCCAGAGAGAACGCCGCGCATGGCGACCTTGACCATCTTGTGGTTGACGCGCTTGGCGTGGGAGTGCGGGGTGGGTCCGAAGATCACGCCGCCGCCAGTCCACTGACCAGCGCGGATGGAACCCTGACGAGCACGGCCGGTGCCCTTCTGACGGTAGGGCTTGGCGCCGCCGCCAGAGACGTCGTGACGGTTCTTGGTGGAGTGGGTACCCTGACGCTTGCAGGCGTCCTGGCAAACCACGACCTGGTGGATGCAGGAGATGTTCGGCTCGATGCCGAAGACGCTGTCGGCGAGCTCGGTCTCGGCGACCTGAGCCCCCTCAACGTTCTTGATGGCGTACTTGGACATTCTGTCCTCCTTGTTAGCCTAAGAGTTTGACTTCTTGGGGCCCTTAGGCCATGCGGACCTGGACGAGACCGTTCTTGCCGCCGGGGACAGCGCCCTTGACGAGCATGAGGTTCTGCTCGGCGTCAACGCGGACGAGCTTGAGGTTCTTGACCGTGACGCGCGCGTCGCCCATGTGGCCGTACATGTGCAGGCCCTTGCGGACGCGGGCGGGGTAGGCGCACTGGCCGATGGAACCAGGCTTGCGCTGGTTGCGGCAGCCGTGGGTCATGGGGCCACGGGAGAAGTTCCAGCGCTTGACGGTGCCCTGGAAGCCCTTGCCCTTGGAGGTGCCGATGACGTCGACGGACTTGACGTCAGCGAAGTCAGCGACGGTCACGACGTCGCCGGTGTGGTGCTCCTCGCCGTTCTCGACGCGGACCTCGCGCAGGAAGCGCATCGGCTCGACGCCGGCCTTGGCGAAGTGACCAGCCATGGGCTTGTTGACGTGCTTGGCGGAGATGTCTCCGAAGCCGATCTGGACGGCGTCGTAGCCGTCGGTCGCCTTCGTCTTGACCTGCGAGACGGTGCAGGGGCCAGCCTGGATGACGGTGACGGGCACGACGTTGTCGTTCTCGTCCCAAACCTGCGTCATTCCGAGCTTGCGGCCAAGGATGGTGCTGACCATGCTCTTTCCTAACCCTCGGTGGTCATGGGACCATGTGGGGCACCCTTTGCCCCAACCCCAGCGGACCACATCCGATACATGCCGCCTCTCCGGTGACACACAAATGTCCCCAGTTAGGCAGCCTGTCTATATTACACACGGCAAGGCCGCTTCACAATCTCTTCGCAGAAGTTTTTGAGCCGTCTACCTGCGGCGAGATAGTCCCCCGACCCGGGCGTATCCATTGAGTCGCACGGGCATTAGGCGCAGGGGTCGACGATGTCCCTCACAAAGAACTCACCATGGGCTTCGTCGAAGTCGCAGACCATGATCGCGCAGTTGGGAAGAACCTTGGGCACGTCCTTCTCGGCAGTGAGGACGGCGGCGAGGAACTGCTTTGAGGCGGAGCCGTGGGAGACGGCCAGGGCACAGGAAACGTTCTCTGGGGCCAGGAGGCCTCGCAGGGCCGCAAGGACGCGGGCACGCAGGACGGCATTGCCCTCTCCCCCGCAGGTCAGGAGGGCGTCTCCGGGGTCCCAGACGTTTGCAGGGACGTCTGCCTGCGGGCCGCGCTCGTAGGAGCCGTAGTCACGCTCCATGAGGCCTGGCACGACCTGGGGCACAACGGCCTGGTTTATGAGGCCGCGCTCGGTGAGGACGCTCATGAGCAAACCCGTGGTCGCAAAGGCCCGCCCCAAAGGAGAAGTTCCCACGGCGTCGGGACGCACCTCATGGTTGGCCAGCCAGGAGCCCGCCGCAAGCGCCTGCGTGCGGCCCAGCTCCGTCAGCGGCGAGTCGCACCGCCCCTGCACGAGCTTTGCCAGGTTGAACTCCGTCTGCCCGTGCCTCACCAAATACAAGCGCTTCAAATTGGCCTCCCCATCCGCCATGAACTTCTCGCCATTCTACGCCGCGTTCCACAGACCGCCGTTTGCATGTGAATCCGGACGCTCAGACAGCGCTGAGCGACCACTTTCGCATGCAAACGGCGGGGAGGGGCACTGCGGCGAGAAACGCAAAGCGCCCCCGGGAGCGAGTGCTCTCGGGGGCGCTTGTCAGCTCGAAAGGCTTGGGCTTAGAGCTTGATCTCGATGTCCACGCCAGCGGGGAGGTCGAGACGCATGAGGGAGTCGACGGTGCTGGAAGAGGGGTCGAGGATGTCGATGAGGCGCTTGTGGGTGCGCATCTCGAACTCGTCGCGGGAGTCCTTGTCCTTGTGCGGCGAGCGGATGACGCAGTACAGGTTGCGCTCGGTCGGCAGGGGGATGGGGCCGGACACGCGGGCGCCGGTCTTCTGGGCGGTGTCCACGATGAGCTTGGCGGACTGATCAACGACCTCGTGGTCGTAGCCCTTGAGGCGAATCCTGATCTTCTGGCTTGACACTTTGGTACCTCCGTAATGAGCTAAGGCTCGGGTCGTTTAGTTGGTGCCGCCGTTCTTGGCGACGATCTCGTCACGAACAGACTTGGGGACGGGCTCGTAGCAGTCGAACTGCATGGTGTAGCTCGCGCGACCCTGGGTCTGGGAGCGGAGGTCGGTGGCGTATCCGAACATCTCGCCCAGAGGCACCTTGGCGGTGATGACCTTGGTGCCGTGACGATCCTCCATGCCCTCGATCTTGCCGCGGCGGGAGGTCAGGTTGCCCATGACGTCGCCCATGTACTGCTCGGGGGTCTCAACCTCGACCTTCTCGACGGGCTCGAGCAGGACGGGGTCGGACTTCTTGAGGGCGTCCTTGATGGCCATGGAGCCGGCGATCTTGAAGGCGGCCTCGGAGGAGTCGACCTCGTGGTAGGAACCGTCGATCAGCTTGACCTTGACGTCGACGACCGGGTAGCCAGCGATGACGCCGTTCTCCAGCGCCTCCTGGATGCCCTTGTCGATGGAGGGGATGTACTCCTTCGGGACGACGCCACCGACGATGGCGTTCTCGAACTCGTAGCCCTTGCCCTCCTCGTTCGGCTCGATGTCGATGACGGCGTGGCCGTACTGGCCGCGGCCGCCGGACTGGCGGACGAACTTGCCCTCGGCCTTCTGGACGGCGTGACCGCAGGTCTCGCGGTAGGCAACCTGAGGCTTGCCCACGTTGCAGTCAACCTTGAACTCGCGACGCAGACGGTCGACGATGATCTCGAGGTGCAGCTCGCCCATGCCGGCGATGATGGTCTGACCGGTCTCGTGATCAGTGTGGACCTGGAAGGTCGGGTCCTCCTCGGCGAGCTTGGCGAGGCCAACGGACATCTTGTCCTGCTCGGCCTTGGTCTTGGGCTCGACGGCGACGTCGATGACGGGGTCGGCGAACTGGATGGACTCGAGGATGATCGGGTTCTTCTCGTCGCAGAGGGTGTCACCGGTGGTGGTGTTCTTCATGCCGACGCAGGCGACGATGTCACCAGCGGAGCACTCCTCACGGTCAACGCGCTCGTTGGCGTTCATCTCGAGGATGCGGCCCAGACGCTCGCGGTTGTCCTTGACGGAGTTGTAGACGTAGGAACCAGCCTCGGCCTGACCAGAGTAGACACGGATGTAGGTGAGCTTGCCCACGTACGGGTCGGTCATGATCTTGAAGGCCAGAGCGGAGAAGGGCTCCTTGATGTCGGCGTGACGGACAGCCTCCTCGCCCCTGGGCGTGGTGCCGTCGATCTCCTTGACGTCAAGCGGGCTCGGCAGGTAGTCAACGACGGCGTCGAGAAGCTCCTGGATGCCCTTGTTCTTGTAGGCGGAGCCGACGAAGACGGGGTTGATGCCGCCGTCGATGACGCCAGCGCGGATGGCAGCCTTGAGCTTGTCCACGGGGACCTCGGCGTCCTCCAGGACGGCCTCCATGATCTCGTCGTCGTAGTTGGAGGCGGCGTCGAGCAGCTCCTCGCGCTTCTCGGCGGCAAGGTCAGCGAACTCCTCGGGGATGGAGTCCATGGGCTCCGGGTAGATCATGCCCTTGGAGTCCTCCTTGAAGTCCCAGGCGGTCATGGTGACCAGGTCGACGAGGCCCCAGAAGTTGGCCTCGGCGCCCATCGGGATCTGCGCGGCGACAGCCGGAGCGTGCAGGCGCTCCTTCATGGTGTCGATGGCGTGGAAGAAGTCGGAGCCGATGCGGTCGAACTTGTTGATGAAGGCAATGCGAGGCACGTTGTACTTGGTGGCCTGACGCCAAACGGTCTCGGACTGCGGCTGGACGCCGGCGACGGCGTCGAAGACGGCAACGGCACCATCGAGGACGCGCAGGCAGCGCTCGACCTCGGCCGTGAAGTCAACGTGGCCCGGGGTGTCGATGATCTGGATGACGTGGTCCTTCCAGAAGCACGTGGTGGCAGCGGAGGTAATGGTAACGCCGCGCTCCTGCTCCTGAACCATCCAGTCCATGGTGGCGGCGCCATCGTGGACCTCACCGATCTTGTGGGTCTTGCCGGTGTAGTAAAGGATGCGCTCGGTAGTGGTCGTCTTACCGGCGTCGATGTGAGCCATGATGCCGATGTTGCGAAGGTCTTCGAGCTTGTACTTAGCCTTAGCCATGTGTAGCTTCTCCTCGGGTCAGCGAACTAGAAGCGGTAGTGAGAGAACGCGCGGTTGGCCTCAGCCATCTTGAAGAGGTCCTCACGCTTCTTGACGGAGGCACCCACGCCGTTGGAGGCGTCGATGATCTCGTTGGCAAGGCGCTCGGCCATGGTCTTCTCCTTGCGGGCGCGGGAGAAGTTGACCATCCAGCGGATGGCGAGGGTGGTGGCACGACGGGAGTTGACCTCCATGGGCACCTGGTAGGTGGCGCCACCGACGCGCTTGGGCTTGACCTCGAGGGTCGGGCGGATGTTGTCCATGGCCTTCTTGAAGACGGCCAGGGGATCGTCCTCGGACTTCTCCTTGACGATGTCGAAGGCACCGTAGACGATGCGCTCGGCGGTAGCCTTCTTGCCGTCCAGCAGGACCTTGTTGATCAGCTGGGTAACAAGACGGTTGTTGTACACGGCGTCAGGCTGAACCTCACGACGGGTCTTTGCAGATGCACGACGCGGCATTTGTTTCTCCTAAGATCTAAAAAGCGAGTGTGGCGGTTGGTTTGACTACTTGGCGCGCTTGGTGCCGTAGCGAGAACGGGCCTTCTGGCGGTTCTGGACGGCGGCGCAGTCGTAGGCGCCACGGACGATCTTGTAGCGGACACCCGGGAGGTCACGGACGCGGCCGCCACGAATCAGGACGATGGAGTGCTCCTGGAGGTTGTGGCCCTCGCCGGGGATGTAAGCGGTGACCTCGATGCCGTTGACGAGACGGACACGGGCGACCTTACGAAGAGCCGAGTTCGGCTTCTTGGGCGTGGTGGTGAAGACGCGGGTGCAGACGCCGCGCTTCTGGGGGTTGTGCTGCAGGGCTGCGTTCTTGGACTTGGACTTGACGCTCGTGCGTCCCTTGCGAACCAGCTGGTTGATAGTAGGCAAAGCTCTCTCCTTCTATACCTATCGACGTGCTTCTTTGTTGTGTATTCAAGGGCTGCGCAGCACCGCTGCCCCGGATTGACGCGACGATGAACATTACGCCGCACTTTTCCTGATGTCAAAACGCCACGGAGCCGGGCGTATCCATTCTCCACGCCGCATACACAGATGGGCGCCCCCGCATCAGGCAAGAGGGGCTACTTGGCCTCGATCTCCTCGAGCTCGACCTCGTTTCCGCGCAGAAGGACGGTGTCGGCGCTGCCGCAGTGGGGGCAGACCTTTCCGTGGGCCACGGTGCCGTAGGTCTTTCCGCAGGCGTTGCAGACCGTGACCGCGTCTATGCGACGAACGTCCAGGACCGAGCCCCGGAGAAGGTCGCTCTTCTGGACGGCCCACTTCCAACAGTCCTGCAGGTAGTCCGGCAGGACGCCGGAGACCTCGCCCAGGGCAAGGCCCACGCGGGCCACGGAGGTGAGGGAGTTCTTCTCCCCCACCTCCTCGACCATCTTGATGACGTGGAAGACTATGCCAAGCTCGTGCATTGGCTACTGGGCCTTCTTCTTGCCCTTGAGCAGGAGCTTGATGCCGCGCTTGGCCGCGTGGGGCAGGATGGCCTTCATCTTGTCCTCGGAGCGGACCATGGTGGAGCAGGCGGGGTTGTCTCGCCTGAGGTGGATGGCGTCGAACTCGCAGCGCGTGGTGCACAGGCCGCAGCCAATGCAGCGGTTGGCGTCCACGATGGAGGCGCCGCAGCCCAGGCAGCGGGCCGTCTCCTTCTTGACCTGCTCCTCCGTGAAGGTGTGGCGCACGTCGGTCCAGTCGTGCAGGACGGACGTCGCGTGGTCGCAGGCGGGCACCTGACGGCCGCAGTGGTCGTAGCCGTTGGGGTCGACCAGGATGTCGGACTTGTCCAGCTCCACGTAGTGCAGCTGGTTTCTGCCGATGGTGAGCGAGGAGCCCTTCTGCGCATAGCGGTGCAGGGACTCGGCTGCCTCGTGGCCGGCGGCGATGGCGTCGATCACAAAGCGCGGGCCCGTGTAGGCGTCGCCGCCCACAAAGACGTCGGGCTGCGCCGTCTGGTAGGTCTTGGCGTCCGCCACGGCGGCGTTGCCACGGCCCAGCTCCACCGCGGAGCCGGCGAGAAGGTCTCCCCACTCTATGGACTGGCCGATGGAGAGCACCACGTTGGTGCAGGGCACGAAGACGGTGTCGCTCTCGTCGTAGGTGGGGGCAAAGCAATGGTCGTAGTCAAAGACGCTGGTGCAGCGCTTGAAGGTGACGCCGCTCACGTGGCCGGACTCGTCCACCTGGATGGAGGCGGGGCCCCAGCCACAGTTGACGTGGACGCCGTCCTCCTCGGCCTCGGCTACCTCCTCGGGCAGGGCCGGCATCTCGTCGCGGGCCTCCAGGCAGAACATGGAGACGTCGTCGGAGCCGCAGCGCACCGAGACGCGCGCGGCGTCGATGGCGACGTTGCCGCCGCCGATGACAACCGTGGCGCCCTTGACCTCGTGGTTGGGGTCGTCAAGCGCGCAGCGCAGGAAGTCCACGGCCGTGGAGACGCCCTCGGCGTCCTCACCGCCAACGCCCGCGCGACGGCCGCCCTGGGCGCCAATGGCCAGGTAGAAGGCGCAGAATCCCTGCTTGCGCAGCTCGTCCAGGGTGACGTCCTTGCCCACCTCGACACCACAGCGGATCTCGACGCCCATCTCGCGCAGGACGTCGATCTCGGCGGCCACGACCTGCTTGGAGAGCTTATAGGACGGGATGCCGTAGGTCATCATGCCGCCCGGCAGCGGGTTCTTCTCGAAGACGACGGGGTTATAGCCCTTGTCGGCCAGATAGTAGGCGCAGGACAGGCCGGCCGGGCCGGCGCCGACGATGGCGATCTTCTCCTTGCGGCGGCCGCGCATGGAGGCGATGGTGGGCTCGGGCACGTAGCGGGTCTCGGCGTCCAGGTCCTTCTCGGCGATGAACTTCTTGACCTCGTCGATGGCCACGGCCTCGTCGATGGTGCCGCGGGTGCAGGCGGCCTCGCAGCGGCGGTTGCAGACGCGGCCGCAGACTGCCGGGAACGGGTTCTTGCGCTTGATGATGCCAAGGGCCTCCTTGTAGCGGCCCTGGGCGACCATGCGCAGGTAGCCCTGGACGGGCACGTGGGCCGGGCAGGCCACCTTGCAGGGGGCGGTGCCGGTCTCGTGGCACTCGATGCGGTTGTCGTTCTTGTAGTTCCAGTTCCAGTCGTCCTCGCCCCAGCGGTTGTCGTCGGGCAGGGGCTGGACGGGGTATCTGACCTTGCCGTCCTTCTTGCAGAGCTTCTGGCCGAGCTTGGGGGCGCCCGCCGGGCAGACCTCCACGCAGGCGCCGCAGGCCACGCACTTGGCCTCGTCGACGTGGGCCACGTAGGCCGAGCGGCTCATGTTGGGCGTGTTGAAGAGCTGCGAGGTCCTGAGGGCGTGGCAGACGTTGACCTGGCAGTTGCAGATGGCAAAGATCTTGTCCTCGCCGTCGATGTTGGTAATCTGGTGCACGAAGCCGTTCTTCTCGGCGCGCAGGAGCGTCTCTACGACCTGGTCATAGGTGATGAAGTGGCCCTTGCCGGTCTCCACCAGGTAGTCGGCCATGTCGCCGATGCCAATGCACCAGTCCTGAGGGTCGTCCGGGCTGCCCACGTTGCGGGTGCGCTCGCCCAGGCGGCAGGAGCAGGAGCCGGCCGCGTAGTGGTCGTACTTCTTGAGCCAGTGCGAGATGTGCTCGATGTCCACGGACTGGTTCTCGTGCTCGATGGCCTTCTCGACGGGGATGACGTGCATGCCGATGCCGGCGCCTCCGGGCGGGACCATCTTGGTGACCTTGGTAAGCGGCAGGTAGGCCATGCGCTCGAAGAAGGTACCGATCTCGGGGTGCTCCTCGAGCTGCTTCTGGTTCATGAGCGTGAACTCCGCGGAGCCCGGAACGAACATCGGCAGCACGTACTGCTTGTCGTGCTGCGGGTTCTCCCAGTTGTACTCGATGATGCCCTTGACGGAGAGCGCGTCGAGAAGCTCCTGCACGTGCTCGGCGGGCTTGCCGCTGGCAGAGACCACCTGCGCAAGCGTCATGGGCACGCGCACCTTCATGCAGCTGGTGAGCTGGGCCTCCTCCTCGGTCATGACGGAGGCGAGTCCCCAGTAGTCGGGGTCGGTGACCTTGGTCTTGTTGCCAATGCGGTCAGAGATCTTCTGCGCCTCGGAGAGCACGGTGGGCTTGAGCGGCTCAGACGCGGCGGGGCCGGGCTGGTCCGGGTCGGTGGGCACCCACTGCGTGAAGGTGTCGTTCTCCGAGAAGTACTCGTCGGCGATGATGCGGTGGGGCTCGCCGGCCGGGTTGGTGGTCGGGATGACGTTTCTGGCTGCGATCTGCTCGTCGGTGAGCGTGCCCCGCATGGGGTTCTCCTCCATGTTTGCGGACATGTCCTCTCCTTTTTCGTAGGGCCGACGCGACCCCTCAGACGCGCCGGCGGCTCCCAAGCTGCTGATGGGAAGCTATGCGGTCTTCCAGGCACTCACCTGGTCGCGGAGCCATTGGTACCAATCGTCCATGCCCTCGCCCGTCTTGGCGCAGATGGGGATGACGCGCGCGTTGGGGTTGCGCATGGCCACGTTGGCGCGGCACTTGTCGAGGTCAAAGTCAAAGTAGGGCGCGACGTCCATCTTGTTGACCAGGACGACGTCGACCACCTGGAACATGAGCGGGTACTTGAGCGGCTTGTCGTCTCCCTCGGGGACGGAGAGGATGCAGGCGTTCTTGCAGGCACCCGTGTCAAACTCCGCCGGGCACACCAGGTTGCCCACGTTCTCCAGGAAGACGAGGTCCGCGTCGTCGGCAGCAAGGCCCTCGAGGCCCTGCGCGCACATGCCGGCGTCAAGGTGGCACATGCCGCCCGTGTGGAGCTGGATGGTCTTGGCACCCAGCTTGGCGATGGTGGCGGCGTCCACGTCAGAATCGATGTCGGCCTCCATGACGGCCAGGGCGAGCTCGTCTCCCAGGGCCTCGATGGTGCGGCTGAGCGTGGTGGTCTTGCCAGAGCCCGGGGAGCTCATGAGGTTGAGCAGGAACTGGCCGCGCTCCTTGAGGCTGGCGCGTAGGGCATCGGCCTCCCGGTCGTTGTCGGCAAAGACCGACTCCTTGATCTCGAGGATCTTGTACTCGTCCATTTGGCTACCGCCTGACGTCGATTTTTGACTGGGTTTCAAGTATATAGGCGCACGCCCTTCTCGCATACGCAAACGCGCGCTGCTTTGGCGAGAGGGGCGCAGGTGGCGGGGTGGATGGCGGTACCCAGGCAACCCCAGCGGCGCAAAAAGGGCGGCCCCAGAAGGAGCCGCCCTTTGGTAGTGCTATGCGTCTGGCGAGAAGTGCCTACTCCTCGTCGGAGGACTCGGACTTCACGACCTGGGAGAGCAGGTCGTCCAGGGAGCCGAGGTCCTCGTTGATGACGTCGCCGCCGGCGTTGGCGGAGGCGTCGTCGCTTGCGCCGCCGATGAGCTCGTCGTCCTCAAAGTGGTGCTTTGCGGGAGCGGCGGTGCCGAGCATGATGTCGGCGTCGGCGTCAGGCGAGAAGACCATGTTCAGGAGCTGAGACAGGTCCTCGCTGTCAGCCTCGTCGTCCTCGGGCTCGAGGATGTAGAGCAGGCCGCGGGCCTCGAGACCGTCGCGCAGCTCCTCGATGGCCTTGGCGCCAATGCCATCGATGCGCAGCAGGTCGTCCTCGGTCTTGCCGATGAGGTCGCCCACGGTCTCGATGCCGACCTCGCTGAACTTGTTGGTCCAGCGCTGCGACACGCCCAGGTCGTCGAACAGGTACAGACGAGCCTTCTCGGCGGAGATGGTGTGGCCGTTGCGGGTGAACGAACCGTCAGCACCCCCGAACTCGTCGTAGCCGGCCCAGTCGAGCTGCTGCGGAAGCTGCTCGTCCAGGTCCTTGAGCTCCACAGGAGCCCACTCGGGCAGCGACTTGGCGTTGGGCGAAGCCGGACCGTCGATGTCCACGTAGCCGTCGGCCGTGCGATACGTCAGTTTAGCGTTGGCGTACGGCTTGAGGCCGGTACCAGCCGGGATCTTCTTACCGACGATGACGTTGGACTTAAGGTCGAGCAGGTGGTCGACCTTGCCCTCGATGGCAGCCTCGGTAAGGACGCCGGCGGTACGGATGAACGAAGCGCTCGACAGCCAGGAGTCGATGTTGGACGCGACCTTGAGCGTACCCAGGATGACGGGCTCGGCCACGGGAGCCTGACCGCCCAGACGGGCAACGCGCTCGACCTCGTCGGCGAACTCGTAGCGGTCGACGTACTGACCGAGCAGGTACTTGGAGTCGCCGGGGTTGGTGATCTGAACGCGACGCAGCATCTGACGTGCGAGCACCTCGATGTGCTTGTCGTTCAGGTCAACGCCCTGACTGGTGTAGACGTCCTTGACGCTCTCGACGAAGGTGTGCATCGTCGACTCGATGTCGGTCAGCTTGCGCAGGTTGCGGAAGTTGACGAAGCCCTTGGTGATCTGGTCGCCGGCGCGAACCTCGCAGCCGTCCTCGATCTCGGGCATAAAGCGCACCGAAGCGGGGACGCGACGCTCGTCGAGGACACGGGTGTGATCCTCGGAGTCGGTGAGCGTCAGCACGTACTCGGACTTCTCGGGCTTAATCGAGAGGTGGCCGGAGTACGGAGCCAGCTCGGCCTCGCGACCCAGGATCTTCTCGTTGACGTTGCCGACGATATCGAACATACGGCTGACCGTAGGCAGACCCTGCGTAATATCGTCGACGCCAGCGACGCCGCCGGAGTGAATGGTACGCATCGTAAGCTGCGTACCGGGCTCGCCGATGGACTGGGCGGCAATAATGCCGACGGCAGTACCGATGGCGACCGGTCGGCGGGTGGAAAGATCCCAGCCGTAGCACTTCTGGCACACGCCGTACTTGGAGCGGCAGGTGAGCAGCGCGCGAAGCTTGACCTTCTTAAGGCCAGCATCGACCATCTTCTGGATGTCGGCGACCTTCTCGATGTAGCCGTCCTGCTCAAAGAGCACGGTGCCATCGGGAGCCACGACGTCCTCGATGAAGCAACGGCCGACGAGGTCGGTGTTGAGGTCGGTGGTGCCGGGGATGATGAGGTTGTAGGTGACGCCCTCGTGCGTACCGCAGTCCTCCTCGCGGACAATGACGTCCTGGGCCACGTCGACCAGACGACGGGTCAGGTAACCAGAGTCCGAGGTGTGGGATGCGGTATCGACCAGGCCCTTACGGGCGCCGTAGGTCGAAATGAAGTACTCGAGCGGCAGCAGGCCCTCGCGGAAGTTCGCCTTAATGGGAAGGTCGATCGTCTCGCCGGACATGTCTGCCATCAGGCCACGCATGCCGCCGAGCTGACGCAGCTGGGTCTTAGAACCACGGGCGCCGGAGTCGGCCATCATGTACAGCGGGTTCTCCTCGTCGAACATGTCGAGCATGAGCGCTGCAACCTTGTCGGTACAAGCGGTCCACTCGTTAACGACTTCGATGTGGCGCTCCGTCTCGTTGATGAAGCCCTCCTCGAAGTACTCGTTGATCTGGTCGACGTTGGCCTGGGCGCGATCGAGCAGCTCCTGCTTCTCGGCAGGGATGAGAGCGTCCCACACCGAGATGGTAAGGCCGGCGCGGGTAGCGTAGTGGAAGCCGGAGTACTTGATGGCGTCGAGGATCGGGCCGACCTTGGCCTCGGGGTAACGATCGCAGCAGTCGGCAACCAGCTTGGCCACATCGCCCTTGACCATCTTGTAGTTCATGAACTCATAGTCTTCGGGCAGGCACTGGCGGTTGAAGATGATGCGGCCGATAGAGGTCTCGAAGCGCGCGGTCTTGTTGCCGGTGACGTCGTAGTCGACAAACTCGTTCTTGCCGTTCTTGACGCGGAAGATACGGGTGCCGTCCTCGTTGATGACATTGGCGTCGGCAGCGGACACGCGGACCTGAATCTTGGCCTGCATGTCGACCTCGGAGCGGCAGTCATAGGCGTGCAGCGCGTCGTCGAAGCTGGCGAACACATGGTTCTCGCCCGGCAGACCGTCGCGGACCTGGGTGAGGTAGTACACACCGATGATCATGTCCTGCGAGGGGATGTTGACCGGCTTGCCGGATGCCGGCGAGCGCAGGTTGTTCGCAGAGAGCATGAGCACGCGGGCCTCGGCCTGAGCCTGGCTGGACAGCGGCACGTGGACAGACATCTGGTCGCCGTCGAAGTCGGCGTTGAAGGGCGAGCAGACCAGCGGGTGCAGGTGGATAGCCTTGCCCTCGACCAGCACCGGCTCAAAGGCCTGGATGGACAGACGGTGCAGGGTCGGTGCACGGTTGAGCAGCACGACGCGGCCGTCGATGACCTCTTCGAGGATGTCCCACACAAAGGTGGCACCACGGTCGATAGCGCGCTTGGCGCCCTTGATGTTCTCGACCTTGCCAAGCTCGACCAGGCGCTTCATGACGAAGGGCTTGAAGAGCTCCAGCGCCATGGTCTTGGGCAGACCGCACTGGTGCAGCAGCAGCTTGGGGTCGGTAACGATAACCGAACGGCCGGAGTAGTCGACACGCTTACCCAGCAGGTTCTGACGGAAACGACCCTGCTTGCCCTTGAGGGCCTCGGCGAGCGACTTGAGCGGGCGACCGCCACGGCCAGAGACCGGGCGACCACGACGGCCGTTGTCGAACAGGGCGTCCACGGACTCCTGGAGCATGCGCTTCTCGTTGTTCACGATGATCGCGGGGGCGTCCAGGTCGAGCAGGCGCTTGAGTCGGTTGTTACGGTTGATCACGCGGCGATACAGGTCGTTGAGGTCGGACGCGGCGAAGCGGCCGCCGTCGAGCTGAACCATCGGGCGCAGATCGGGCGGAATGACCGGGATGACGTCCAGGATCATGTTCGCGGGGCTGTTGCCGCCCTTCAGGAAGGCGTCAACGACCTCAAGGCGCTTGACGGCCTTCTCGCGCTTCTGCTTCTGGGAATCCTCATCGGCGATGATGGCCTTGAGCTTCTCGGCCTCGGAGGGGAGGTCGATGGCAGCGAGCAGGTCGCGGACAGCCTCGGCACCCATACCACCCTTGAAGTACATGGAGTAGTAACGGGTCATCTCGCGGAACAGCGGCTCATCAGAGATGAGGTCGCGCTCGGTGAGCTTCATGAAGGCGTTGAAGGCGTCCGTGCGGAGCTGCTTCTCGTCCTTGCACTCTTCCTCGATGTCGACGATGCCGGAGGCGATCTCCTCGGGGGTCAGCGGCTCCTCGTCGGAGAACTCGTCAAAGTTCTCGGGGTCGCCCTGCTCCTTGAGGGACTCGATCTGGCGGGCGCACTCGGCATCGATCTCTTCCAGATCGGCGGCGAGCTCCTCGCGCAGGTCGTCGGCGTCGGCCTCGCGAGCCTCGTAGTCGACCTCGGTGATGATGTAGCTGGCAAAGTACAGAACCTTCTCGAGGTCCTTGGACTTGATGTCGAGCATACGGCTCATCGGGAAGCTCGTGGGGCTCTTGAAGTACCAGATGTGGGACACGGGAGCGGCGAGCTCGATGTGGCCCATGCGGTCGCGACGCACCTTGGCCGAGGTGACCTCGACGCCGCAGCGCTCGCAAACGATGCCCTTAAAGCGGATGCCCTTGTACTTGCCGCAGGAGCACTCCCAGTCCTTGGCGGGACCGAAAATCTTCTCGCAGAACAGGCCGTCCTTCTCGGGCTTGAGGGTACGGTAATTGATGGTCTCCGGCTTCTTGACCTCACCGTGCGACCAGGAACGGATCTGGTCGGCGGAGGCAAGGGAGATCTTTACCGAGTCAAAATCAGTAGCTTCGAAATCTGCCACAGTCAACTACTCCTTATCAGTGGTCGTGGCGGCGACAGCCTCGGGTGCCTCGGCGGTCTCGGCATCCTGGGCCTCGACGTCGGCGTCAACGCCGGCGAGCGCAGCCAGGTCGTCGAGAGCAGAGGTCTCCTCGGCGGTCACAGGGGCGGAGGCGTCCTCGTCGGCATCGTGCATGGGCTCGATGTCCAGTGCGAGCGAACGAATCTCCTTGACGAGAACCTTGAAGGACTCGGGGATACCCGGAACCGGAACGTTCTCGCCCTTGACGATGGACTCGTAGGTCTTGACGCGGCCCACGGTATCGTCGGACTTGACGGTCAGAATCTCCTGCAGGACGTTGGAAGCACCGTATGCGTACAGTGCCCAAACTTCCATCTCGCCGAAGCGCTGGCCGCCGAACTGGGCCTTGCCGCCCAGAGGCTGCTGGGTAACCAGGCTGTAAGGGCCGGTCGAACGGGCGTGGATCTTGTCGTCGACCATGTGGCCGAGCTTAAGGATGTAGGACGTACCCACGGTAATGGGCTCGCGGAACTCCTCGCCGGTGCGGCCGTCGAACAGACGGGTCTTGCCGCGCTCGTCAAGCTGGGTGACAAACTCGGGACGCATGTGATCGCCAAAGGCAGCGGTGGCCTTGTTGAGCATGTTCTTGTTGGCACGACGGATGACCTCGGCGATCTCGTCCTCCTTGGCGCCGTCGAAGACGGGCGTCGCGGTGAAGAACGGACCGGGGACGTACTTGTCGGAGTCGGCCTGCTCGGTATCCCAACCGCAGGCAGCAGCCCAGCCAAGGTGGCACTCGAGCAGCTGGCCGACGTTCATACGCGAAGGAACGCCCAGCGGGTTGAGGATAACGTCGATCGGGGTGCCGTCAGCCATGTAGGGCATGTCCTCGACCGGCAGAACGTTGCAGATAACACCCTTGTTGCCGTGGCGACCGGCAATCTTATCGCCCTGCTGGATCTTACGACGCTGGGCGACGTAGACGCGCACCTGCTCGTTGACGCCGGGGGCCAGGTCGTCGCCGTTCTCGCGGCTAAAGCGGACGACATCGATGACGCGGCCGTAAGCGCCGTGAGGCATCTTAAGGGAGGTGTCGCGGACGTCGTGGGCCTTGGCACCGAAGATGGCGCGCAGCAGGCGCTCCTCGGCGGTCAGAGCGCTCTCGCCCTTAGGCGTGACCTTGCCGACCAGGATGTCGCCAGGGCCGACCTCGGCGCCGATGCGGATAATGCCGTCCTCGTCGAGGTTGGCAAGCATATCCTCAGAGAGGTTCGGGATCTCGCGGGTGATCTCCTCGGGGCCGAGCTTGGTGTCGCGGGCATCGATCTCGTGACGGGTGATGTTGATGGTCGTCAGCAGGTCCTCGGCCACCAGGCGCTCGGACACGACGATACCGTCCTCGTAGTTGAAGCCTTCCCACGGCATGTATGCCACGGTGAGGTTCTGACCCAGTGCGAGCTCGCCATGATCGGTCGAAGGACCGTCAGCCAGGGGCTCGCCCTGCTCAACGGTGTCACCGACGCGCACGAGCGGACGGTGGTTGATGCAGGTGGACTGGTTGGAGCGCTGGTACTTGGCCAGGTGATACTCGTCCATGCCGCCGGCATGCTTGACGATGATCTTGGCGGCGTCGGCAAAGATGACCTCGCCGGCGTTCTTGGCCAGGGTGACCTCGCCGGAGTCCAGGGCGGCGCGACGCTCCATGCCGGTACCGACATAGGGAGCGGCGGGGTGAACCAGCGGCACGGCCTGGCGCTGCATGTTAGCGCCCATCAGCGTACGCTTGGCGTCGTCGTGCTCGAGGAACGGGATCAGCGTGGCTGCGACGGAGAGCATCTGACGCGGCGAGACGTCCATGTAGTCGACGTCCTCGACGGGCACCTGGGCGGGAGCGCCGAAGGAGCCGTCGAAGTCGCGGGTACGGGCGATCACGGTGTGCGGGCGGACAAGCTTGCCCTCGGCATCGGTCGTGATGAACTCGTTGGTCTTGGGATCGAGCGGCGTGTTGGCCGGAGCGATGACGTGCTTCTCTTCCTCGTCAGCGGTCATCCAGTCGATCTGGTCGGTGGCAACGCCGTTCTCGACGCGGCGGAACGGAGCCTCGATGAAGCCGTACTCGTTGACGCGGGCGTAGAGGGCGAGCGAGCCGATCAGGCCGATGTTGGGGCCTTCGGGGGTCTCGATCGGGCACATGCGGCTGTAGTGCGAGTTGTGAACGTCGCGGACGGCCGTCGGCACGTTGGTGCGGCGGCTGGAGCCGGACTTGTGGCCGGCAAGACCGCCAGGGCCGAGTGCGGACAGACGGCGCTTGTGGGTCAGACCGGTCAGGGGGTTCGCCTGGTCCATGAACTGCGAGAGCTGCGAGGAACCGAAGAACTCCTTGATGGAGGCCACGATCGGGCGGATGTTGATGAGCGACTGCGGGGTGATCTCGTCGATGTCCTGGGAGCTCATGCGCTCACGGACGACGCGCTCCATACGGCTCATGCCGATACGGAACTGGTTGGCGACGAGCTCGCCGACGGTACGAATACGGCGGTTGCCAAAGTGGTCGATGTCGTCGACCTTGAAGCCCTGCTCGCCGGCAGCGAGGGACAGCAGGTAGCGCAGCGTCGCGACGATATCCTCGTCGGTGAGCACCGTGACCTCTTCCTCGGTGGTGAGGTTGAGCTTCTTGTTGACCTTGTAACGACCAACGCGGGCCAGATCGTAGCGCTGCGGGTTAAAGAGCAGGCCCTCGAGCAGGCTGCGGGAAGCATCCACGGTGGGAGGCTCGCCCGGGCGCAGGCGACGGTAGATCTCGATAAGGGCATCCTCGCGGGTGAGGGCGGTGTCGCGCTCCAGGGTGCGCTTGATCACATCGGAGTTGCCGAGCAGCTCGATGATGTCGTCGTTGGTGACGGCAATGCCAAGGGCGCGCAGGAACATCGTGGCGCTCTGCTTGCGCTTACGGTCGATGGAGACCATGAGCTGGTCGCGCTTGTCGACCTCAAACTCAAGCCAGGCACCGCGGGACGGGATGATCTGGGCCTTGTAGATCTGCTTGCCCGAATCCATCTCGGAGCTGTAGTACACACCCGGGGAACGGACGAGCTGCGAGACGACGATACGCTCGGTACCGTTGATGATGAAGGTGCCCTGATCGGTCATCATAGGGAAGTCGCCCATAAAGACGAGCTGCTCCTTGATCTCGCCGGTCTCCTTGTTGGTGAGACGGACGTCGGTCAGAAGCGGGGCCTGATAGGTCATGTCCTTCTCGCGGCACTCCTCGACGGTGTGCGCGGGGTCGCCGAACTGATGCTCGCCGAAGGTAACCTCGAGAACATGGTTCTGGCTCTGGATGGGGCTGGATTCCTTGAACGCCTCACGAAGGCCCTCGTCCTTAAAACGCTCAAAGGATTCCCTTTGAACAGAGATAAGGTTGGGGAGCTCCATGGCCTCCGGGATTTTCCCGAAGCTGACGCGCTTGCGCTCAGTGGCAGTGTATGCGTAGGTCACCAGGTTTTTCCTCCTTCACGGAAATGCTCGGTGGGTTGGCGAGGCATAGCTTCGCCAGTTATCGCAACCCAATAGTTTATCAGGTACCGACCGTTGGGCAAGAAAAGCCTTGACGCGATTGAGTTTTTGGAGTAGCAAAGTTTTTCGACAGAAAACACGCAGGTAGATAGTGGTATACCGAACATCTGTTCATATATTTTCTGTGAACAGAGAGCCGGCAATCGCAGCTCTTATAAAAAACGGGCGCGAACCGAGGTCCGCGCCCGTAAATGTCGATGTCCGAAGGCTTACTTGCGCATCAATCCGCCGCGCTCGTCGATGGCGTCCCAGAAGGCGCCGGCAAAGCGAGGATCGCTTGCAGCCATGAGAGCGTTGGTGGCCATCCAGCCAGAGGGAGTGCCGGTGTCGTAGCCCGACAGCGGGTCGATGACGACCGCGTACATGGCCTCGCGATCGAGCGAACGGGCCATTGCGTCGGTGAGCTGGATCTCGCCGCCCTTGCCGGCCTGCTGATCTGCCAGCAGGTCCATGACCAGCGGGCTCAGCAGATAGCGGCCGACGATGTACAGGTTGGACGGAGCAGCCTCGGGAGCGGGCTTCTCGACCAGACCGCCGATGCGCCAGACAGCGCCCGGCTCGGCATCGGCAACGCCCTCGGCGCCCTCGAGCGAACCGACGCGCTCGCCGGCGATAACGCCGTAGCGGCTGACTTCCTCGGGCGAGCAAGCAGCGACGGCGATAACCGAAGCGCCACCGTGCTCCTTGGAAACGGCGAGCATCTTGTCGCAGATGTCGCGGTTAGGCACAACGTAGTCGCCCAGAAGAACCAGGAAGTTCTCCCCTGCCACGGCGTCGGCAGCAGAGCGAATAGCATGGCCGAGGCCCTTGGGCTCGTACTGATAGCGGAAGTCGACCGGCATACCGCCAGCGTGGGCAACGGCATCGGCATAGGCGTTCTTGCCGCGCTCGCGCAGCAGGTTCTCGAGCGAGCGATCGGGCTGGAAGTAGTTCAGTAGCTCGGGCTTACCGGGAGAAGTAACGATGATGGCGTCGTCGACTTCCTCGGGGTCGAGCGCCTCCTCGACGACGTACTGAATGACGGGCTTGTCGAGCACCGGCAGCATCTCTTTGGGCGTGCACTTGGTGCCAGGCAGAAAACGCGTGCCAAGACCGGCGGCGGGGATGATTGCCTTCATGTTATTCAAAGATCCTTTCGCAGGCGCAAAAGCGCCCCATGCGTGCGGCACACAGCCGCAGACCAAATTGCGATACCTAAGCATCTTACCGCTGGAACTATATGTCGCTACAAGGCAGAGACAATTCTTCAGCAGGTCAACGCAAATTATTGCTCGAATGGTGCAATTTTATTGCCCAACGGCAGGGTGCCCGATACGACGCAAATCACAGAACATGGCAGTTTGAGCTACCGATGTCGAGGGACCGAAAAACAAAAAAGACGGGGCTCGCAATGCGAACCCCGTCTGCAAAGAAATCTGGCGAGAAAGCCTGATTACTTGAGGGTGACAGCAGCGCCAGCAGCCTCGAGCTTCTCCTTGGCAGCCTCGGCGTCCTCCTTCTTGGCACCCTCGAGAACAGCCTTGGGAGCGCCCTCGACGACCTCCTTGGCCTCCTTCAGGCCAAGGTTGGTGAGCTCACGGACGGCCTTGATGACCTGGATCTTGTTGTCGCCGAAGCCCTCGAGCACGACGTCAAACTCGGTCTTCTCCTCGGCCTCAGCAGCGCCAGCAGCGGGAGCGGCGACAACAGCGGCAGGAGCAGCGGCGGAAACGCCGAAGGTGTCCTCGATAGCCTTGACGAGCTCGGAAGCCTCGAGAAGGGTCATTTCCTTAAGAGCATCGATGATCTCATCGGTGGTAAGCTTAGCCATTTCTAAGTCCTTTCGGTTTCCGTGCGGATGCACGGAGATCAGTTAAAACACGACGCGAATGCGCCAGGGGTGCGGCGTTGCCGCCGCGGGTGAAAACAGCAACTAGGCTGCCTTCTGCTCGGAGACCTGCTGGATCGAACGAGCGAGACCAGAGGAAACGCCGTTGACGCAGACAGCGATGTCGCGAGCGAAACCGGAGATGAGACCGGCGATCTGGCCGAGAAGCTGATCCTTGGTGGGCAGCTCGGCGATAGCCTTAACATCATCAGCGGAAACGGCCTTGCCGTCGGAGATACCGCCCTTGATCTCAAGGACGCCCTTGGACTTAGCGGAGAAGTCCTTAAGGGCCTTAGCGGCCTCGACCGGCTCGGACTCGTAGAACACATAAGCGACGGGGCCGGCGAGGATCTCGTCGAGCTCGGGCTGCTCCTGGTTCTTGAGAGCGATCTTGACCAGGTTGTTCTTGTAGACCTTCATCTCGGCGCCGCACTCGCGAAGCTGATGACGCAGCTCCTGAGCCTGCTTAACCGTCAGACCGTTGTAGTTGACGACGAACAGACCGGCGTTCTCGGCGATACGGGACTCGATCTCTGCAACCTTGTCGATTTTGTACTGCTGGGGCATGAATTACACCTCCTCGAATTCTTTCCGGGCACGGTCCGCCACAAGGACGTGACGGGGGCATGTCCAAAAAGAAAGCCCCCGCGCTGCATGAGCGACGGGGGCGAGAAGACATATCTACTCGACCACCTCGGCTGGCGGGAAGTCCCATTAAGCTCGCGGGTAAGACCCGTTTGCGCCGGCTGTCTCTGGCAGCGGATTCGTGCGTGAACCGAAAGTATTATGGCGGGGACCCCGGCGTCGGTCAACGGAAAACCGGGCTGCACACAATTCCACCATCCGGCCGCGCCGCCGAAGGCCGGGCGCAAGGTTTTCGCTCGGTCAGGTCCTGGGCTCGCTCGGAAAGCACATTAAGTGCTTTCCGGCTCGTGCGGAATCTACGAAAACCTTGCGCCCGGCCTTCGGCGGCGCGGCCTGCGGTGACTTTGGGGCAGCCCGGTTTTCCGTTGAGCGACGCCCCCACGCATAATCCTTATGTCGGTGGGCTGATGTGTTGCGTCCCTGATGGCTATAGGGTTGAGACGAAGGTGGACAGGCGGTGGAGGCCTTCGTCCAGGTTTTCGTCGGAGACGCAGTAGCTTAGGCGGATGTGGCCTTCGGTGCCGAAGCAGTTTCCAGGGACTAGGGCTACGTTTGCCTCTTTGATGGCTTTGATGCAGAAGTCCTCACTTGTTAGGCCGAACTTTTTGATGCTCGGGAAAGTGTAGAAGGCTCCTGCGGGCTCTACTACGTCGAGGCCCATGGCGTCTAAGGCTGCGAGTACGCGTTCGCGACGGGCTCGGTAGACTTCGAGCATGGGAGTTGGGTCGACGGTGAGGGCTCGGGCTGCGGCGTCCATTTCGAAGGAGACGGCGCTCGATACTAAGTATTGGTGGGCCTTTGCGATCTCGGCGATGACGGGGGCTGCGGCTGCGAGCCAGCCCAAACGCCAGCCGGTCATGGCCCAGGGTTTGGAGAAGCTCTCGATGACTACCGTCTGCTCGCGTAGCTCCGGGTGGCGCTGGGCAAAGCGCTCGTAGCCGTCCACGTAGACCAGGCGGTTGTATACATCGTCGCAGACCACGTAGATGCCCGCCTCCTCCGCCACGCGCGCCACGGCGTCGAGCGACGCCGTGTTGAGGATGCAACCCGTAGGATTGTTGGGCGAGCAGATGACGATGGCCTTGGTCGCCGGCGTCACGTAAGCACGAAGTGCGTCCTCGTCAATCTGGAATTGCGCAGGCTCCGTATCCAAAAAGACCGCCTTGGCGTGATTGGCCACGACGATGCTCTCGTACAGGCCAAAGGCCGGCGTGGGAATAATGACCTCGTCGCCTGGGTTGAGCATAGCCATGAATGCTGCCGACAGGGCCTCGGTCGCACCGTCGGTCAGAATGACCTCGTCCGCCGAAAACGTAAGGCCCGCATCCCCCATGTAGGCAGATAACGCCTCACGCAGGGCGGGGCGACCGTTGTTGGGCGGATAGTGCGTGTCGCCGCGGTCCAGTGCGGCGGTCACCTCGGCGCTAATCACATCGGGCGTGGGAAAATCGGGCTCGCCGAGCGCGAGCGCGATGCACCCCGGATGCTGGGCGGCGAGCGCGTTAATCCGACGGATGCCGGAGGGCTTGAGCGTGGCAAGCGAGGTATTCATGGGCAGACGCATGGCGTTCCTTTCGTAAGGGTTGCACTAGGATAGCGCGGCGGGGCGCCACCAGACGGTGTAACCTAAACGGAAACCAACCGGAAAGGAGGCAGCATGGAGACGACCGCACGCGGCGATGTACCAAAAACACTGCAAACCATTGCGTATATCAGCATTCCCAATAGCGACGATCTTGAGTTTTTGCTCTGGGACCTGCAGGATGCCATCACCGCCTATGCACAGCTTTCCGGCACCGCACTCCCCCACCCGGTTGACTTGAAGGCAAATGACGCCGGCAGCGTTGCCGATGGCATCGTGCTGGCCATTGAAGATGTGGCTGACGATAAGACGTTGACAGCCATCGAGCAGGCGCTTGAGCGCTTTGGCGGTACGGGAACGCGTGTCTACGCCGCGATTCGAGCCGCACAACAGGGCACTGAGCAGGCGCGTGAGACCGCCGTTCGCCTGCACAAGGCATGTGAGCGCCATAACCAATTGTGGTGTGGCGGCGTTGCCATCTGCGCTGGCAGCGGCATTGCGGCGCTTCGTCGCTCCCCGCGCATGGGACTCTTGCGGCGACCGTTTTCGGAGGCCATGGACAAGCTCGTGGGCGCCGTTCGTATGGGGTGTTCCGTCGAACACGCGCAGAAGCTCAGTGGCGCCGCAACGGGCGGCGTCGACACCGACGGCATGGTGCGCGCCACGCCTGCACTGCCCACACCGATCTGGCACGCCGTTATGAGGCATCTTGCCGAGCACTCAAACTGCTAAATCGAAAAAGCCTGCCAATCAGCGGCGCCGCTCCAACGCTCGACAAGGCGTTCCAGACGCCACGCCGCATTGGCGGGACTTGTCGACGGCAGAACGATGGCCGGCAGCCCGGTGCGCTCTTGTAGATAGCGCTTGTAGAGCCGGCCAGCTGTACCACCGTTGCATATCACCTGCTCAATGGGAGCTGCGCCGGTAATGCGCTCGATATGTGCCGGCACAACGTTGCGGATGCTCGCGTCGCTCGAGCCCTTAATGTCGCAGCTCTCGATTGCATCCCACAGGGCCACGCCGCCGTTCAGCAGCATGGCCCGCTTGGCGGCAATGGAGGCATCGAGCGTCGCGGGCTCACCGCTTGCCAAAGGATCGCCCTCGTTGGGCGGCACAGGCATACCGAGGCACGTGGCCATCACACGCCAAAAGCGATTCTGAGGGTTGCCGTAATAAAAGGCATTAGCGCGCGACAGCACCGAGGGAAACGATCCGAGCACCAAAACGCGCGAGTGCTGGTCGAACACGGGCTCAAACCCATGCTCAATATGTTGATAGCCCTCGTCAGACGCTGCCATGGCCTAGGCCCTCAACAGATAGCGCACCTCGTAGGGCGCAAGCTCAAGGGAGCCCGCCAGCTCGACCGTGGGCACGCCGTCGGCAAGCAAATCGACAAAGGAGCCGTTGAGCTCGCCGGCGCCAAAGGTGTAAGGCTCGTCCACGGCGTTCACCGCCACGAGCACCGTCGCGTCGTCGCAGGCGCGCTCGAACAGCAGCTGCTTGTTCTGGATCACCACATTGCGATAGGCACCGTAGTTGAGAGCACGGGCCGCCGCGTCGTTTGCCGAGCGCAGGTGCGCCAGCTGCGTGATGAAGGCCGTCAGCTCGTTGGGCGCAGGCTCATCGAGCGCAGGGCGCAGCGCCCAGTCGCCATCGGGGCCGCCCTTTTCACCAGCAATTCCCCACTCGCTGCCATAGTAGACGCACGGAATGCCCGGCATGCCAAAGAGCATGCCATAGGCGGGACGCAGGCACGACTTGTCGGTGAGGATGCTTGCCAGGCGCGGCACGTCGTGGTTGTCGACAAACGACAGCAGGTGTTTGCCGCGGTAGATGCACCAGGGGTCGCCGCCAAACTGGCGATGCAGCGAATGGGCGATCTCGAACATGTTGACCGAGTTAAAGCTGGAGTACAGGCCCTTGTAGCACTCGTAGTTGGTGCAGGAGTCGAGCATCTCGTCGTTGACGATTTGGTTGTAGTCGCCGTGGAGCGTCTCGCCAATCAGCACAAAGTCGGGCTTGAGCTCACGGGTAAAAGCGTGCAGGCGGCGCATGAAGTCGCGGTCGAGCATATAGGCAACGTCCAAGCGCAGGCCGTCGACGCCAAAGACCTCGGCCCAGCGACGCACGGACTCAAGCAGGTAATCGACCACGGCAGGGTTTTGCAGGTTGAGCTTCACAAGCTCAAAATGGCCCTCCCAGCCCTCATACCAAAAGCCGTCGCCGTAGCACGAGTCACCGTCAAAGCTGATGTGGAACCAATCCTTGTACGGCGAATCCCACTTGCGCTCCTGCACATCGCGGAAGGCCCAAAAACCGCGGCCGACGTGGTTGAAGACGGCATCGAGCACCACGCGGATACCGTGGGCATGCAGTGTGTCGCACACGGCGGCAAAGTCGACATCCCCACCCAGGCGGCGGTCGATATGGCGCAGGCTGCGCGTATCGTAGCCGTGGCTATCGGACTCGAGCGGCGGGTTGATGAGCACAGTGCCAACGCCGAGTTCCTGCAGGTAGTCGGCCCATTTGGCAATCTTCATGATGGGCGCATCGGGGCTAGCTGTGGCATCGGCGGCCTGGGCGAGCTCATCCTCGGCAACAGGGGCGGCGTTTTCGCGCGGAGCTCCACAAAAGCCCAGCGGATAGATCTGATAGAACGTCGTCTCGTATGCCCACATAGCAACCTCCCGGTAAGCTCAACACAACGACATCCATTGTATGCCCAGCGTGCACCCCCTTCCCCAAAATAAGTTGCGGTGAAATACGGACTGTTTGCCAGGTTTATTGGGCTAAACAATCCGTATTTCACCGCAACTGATGAGGGGATATGGTTAGGCGACGGGCTTGGCGCGGCGGATGGCCGGAAACAGCACGGTGATGGCGAGGATGACGCCCACGACGGCAATCGCCCCGCCCACAAAGCCGATCCAGGCGATACCGGGACCCGAAACCACGGCTCCGCCGATCGCGGTACCCGTGCCGATACCGAGGTTGAACAGGCCCGAGAAGATCGACATGGCGACGGCCGACGAATCTGCCGGCGTGTGCTTGATGAGCTCGGCCTGAAACGCCACGTTAAAGGCCGTGGCGCAGCAACCCCACAGTGCGCAGACGGCAAGCACTGTCACGAGCGACGATGCGGCCGGCCCCATGAGCAGCAGGGCCACCGGCACGCCGGAGAGCGTGATAGCCAAGAACGGGAAGCGATGCCCATCGAACAGGCGGCCAAACAGCCAGCTTCCGAGCAAACCAGAGCAGCCAAACGCCGTCAGCGTCATGGTAATGGCGCCCGCATCGACGTGCGCGACCTGCGCCAGGAAGGGCTCGATATAGCTGTAGCTTGCGTAATAGCCGGTCGCCATGAAGACCGTGACTGCGTAGAGCGCGATGAGGAGCGGGTTCTTGAGCAGCTCGGGCAGCTGTTTGACAGTAAAGCGCTCACCCGCCGGCATGGCCGGGAACACCGCTGCCTGGTAGACGACCGCGATGGCTGAGAGGCCCCCGACCACGGCAAACGTCATGCGCCAGCCCACGGCCAAGCCAATGGCGCGACCGAGCGGCAGGCCAAAGATCTGCGCGATGGACGAGCCCGTAGCGATCATGCTGATGGCGAGCGCGCCGTGGCGAGTGTCGACCAGGCGCGAGGCCATAATCGAGGCGACTGACCAGAACACGGCATGTGCGCAAGCGACCACCAGGCGCGCGCAGACCAGGATGGGATAGGTCGGCGCCACAGCGGACAGGAACTGACCGAGCGAGAACACAGCCAGCACGCCCAGCAGCATCCGCTTGAACTCAAAGCGCGAGGCGAACACCATGAGCGGCAGCGACAGCAGCATGACGCCCCAGGCATAGACCGAGATCATGATGCCCGCCTGGGCCTCGGTGAGCGAGAACGACGCGGCGATATCAGTCAAAAGGCCGATGGGCATAAACTCCGACGTGTTGAACACGAACGCACAGCAGGTGAGCCCGACGAGTGGGAGCCACTGCTTGAGCGTGATGCCGTCTTGCCTTGTCTGAGTCATATATAACGTCTCCAATCGTTTTGAGCGGAGGCGATTATATAGCAACGGCCCCGCATCCGTCAGTACAGATGCGGGGCCGAAAACAATTCGATACACAGAGGTTGCGCCGTCAATTCATAACTAAGCCAACCCCAGCAATATGCCCGCCGAATGCACGACAAACGCCACGATCCAGGCAACGGCGACCTGAAACGCGAATACGGCCACGGCATAGCGCGCGCCCAACTCGCTCTTGACGGCGCCGATTGCCGCCACACAAGGCGGGTACAGCAACGTAAAGACCAAGAACACGTAGGCGGTAAACGGCGAAAACATGGTCGACAGCGCCGCGGGCGACGTTGCGCCCAAAAGCACCGTGAGCGTCGAGATGACGCTCTCCTTGGCAATGAGCCCCGTGACGAGCGCCGTGGATGCACGCCAGTCGCCAAACCCAAGCGGCGTCAGCGCCGGCGCAATGATGCTGCCGAGACCCGCAAGCAGACTCTGCGACTGATCGGCGACCACATTAAAGCGGATGTCGAACGTCTGAAGGAACCAGATGACCACGGTAGCGGCAAAGATAATGGTAAAGGCCTTGGTAATAAAGTCTTTGGCCTTATCCCATGCCAGCATCACCGTCGTCTTGACGCTCGGCAGGCGGTAATTGGGCAGCTCCATGATAAACGGCACCGGGTCGCCCTTAAATGCCGTGCGGTTGAGTACCAAAGCCGCGATACAGCCAACCGCAATGCCGATCAGATAGAGCGAGACCATGGCGGGAACCGTCGCCTGTGGGAAAAACGCCCCGCACAGCAGACCATAGACCGGCAACTTGGCCGAGCAGCTCATGAACGGCGTGAGCATGACCGTCATCTTGCGGTCGTGCTCGGATGGGAGCGTACGGGTCGACATGATAGCCGGCACGGTGCAGCCAAACCCGACGAGCATGGGTACAAAGCTGCGGCCCGACAGGCCAAAACGACGCAGCACCTTATCCATGACAAAGGCGACGCGCGCCATGTAGCCCGAGTCTTCCAGAATGGAGAGGAACAAGAAGAGCACGACGATAATCGGCAGGAAGGTCAGCACACTGCCCACGCCCGTAAGCACGCCGTCGACAGCCAGCGAGCGCACCACGTCGTTGGTGCCGAACGCCTTGAGGCCCGCATCGGCCGAGGCGATGATAGCAGCGATGCCGTCCTCCATAAGTCCCTGCAACGCCGCGCCGATCACGCCAAACGTCAGCCAAAAGACGAGACCCATGATCACCAAAAACGCCGGAATGGCTGTGTAACGACCTGTCAGGATGCGGTCAATCTTGACGGAGCGCACGTGCTCGCGGCTCTCGTGCGGCTTGACGACGCAACGCCCGCACACGTCGCCGATAAAGCCGAAGCGCATGTCAGCCAGCGCAGATAGACGGTCGGTGCCGGCCTCGCCCTCCATTTGGCTAATGATGTGCTCGATGGCGTCGAGCTCGTTGCGGTCCAGGTGAAGCGCCTCGGTCACCAGCTCGTCGCCCTCAACCAGCTTGGTCGCCGCAAAACGCACGGGAATGTGCGCCGTCGCGGCATGGTCCTCGATCAGGTTGGCGATGCCGTGAATGCAGCGATGCAGCGCGCCGCCGTCCGGACCATCGGGCGCGCAGAAGTCCAGGCGACCGGGACGCTCGCGGAACCGCGCCACGTGCAAGGCATGATCCACCAACTCGCCAATACCCTCGTTGCGGGCAGCACTAATGGGAACAACAGGCACGCCCAGCAGGCTCTCGAGCAGGTTGACGTCCACGGCGCCGCCGTTGGCCGTCACCTCGTCCATCATGTTGAGCGCGATGACCATGGGTCGATCGAGCTCCATAAGCTGCAGCGTCAGGTAAAGGTTACGCTCGATGTTGGTGGCGTCGATGATATCGATGATGGCGTCGGGGTGCTCATCCAGGATAAACTGGCGGCTTACGATCTCCTCGCCCGTGTACGGCGACAGAGAATAAATGCCGGGCAGGTCGGTAACGCTTGCCTCGGGGTGGTTGCGGATGGTGCCATCTTTGCGGTCGACCGTCACGCCAGGAAAGTTACCGACATGCTGGTTGGAGCCCGTCAGCTGGTTGAACAGCGTGGTCTTGCCGCAGTTTTGGTTGCCGGCGAGGGCAAAATGCAGCGGTGCGCCCTCGGGCACGGCCGTCTTTGCCGCGCGGGGCGAATACGTCCCCTCGCCCAGGGCCGGATGCTCCGTCGTGCCGATTGCGGCGTTAGCGCGCGGACCCGTATCGGTGTCGTGAATGCCCACGAGCTCGATGCGAGCGGCATCGTCCTTGCGCAGCGTCAACTCATAGCCACGCAGGCGAATCTCGAGCGGGTCGCCCATAGGGGCGTACTTCATCATGGTGACTTCGGTGCCCGGCGTTAGGCCCATGTCCAAAATATGCTGTCGGAGTGCCTGATCGTCCGATGCCACCGATGCGACAACGGCATCCTTTCCAATCTCGAGTGTATCGAGTCTCACGTCCGCGTTCCTCCCCCAGCGCCCACAGGGCGTTGCATTTATGTTCACCTTGGCTAACCGTTTGCCACGGCTAACCAATTTTAAACTTACATGATAGCGTGAACACACAACGACGTTCAATCGACAGATTGCTGCAAGGAACGTCCCCAAGTGCCGGCACAAAAGGAACGTCCCCGAGTGCCGCATCTGGGCCATGGCAACGCCGATGTTTTGGCGCGGACAGCGAAAGCCCGCCAGGGCGAGCAAGGTGCCTTGAAACGAGGCGGCATTGACCTTCTGGTCATGCCGCCGAAGTTGAAAGGCAGATTGCCGCCCTGGCGGGCTTGCAGCGTCAAGTGGTTACGGCGTTTGGTAAAACGCCGTAACTAAAACCCGTGGCGCTCGAGGAAGCGGAAGGCTAGGCGAATCCAGGGGCGGACTGCCACCTGCTTGTCCTCGTTGTCGACCGCGGTGTTGGCGTTGCCGAGCGAAAGGCCGTGACCACCCTGGTCGAAGACGTGCATCTCGCATGCAACGCCCTCCTCGGCCATGCGCTGCGCAAACGGGTAGACCTGCGCGATCGGCGCCGTCTTGTCGTCGGACACGCCCCACACAAAGGTCGGTGGCATCTGACGCGAAACATGCGTGGTGGGGCAGATGTCGGCCAGATGCTCGTCAGTTGCCTCGCCGCCCGTCACCATCGACAGGTAGTCGTTGAGCAAATCGCGCCCCGTCTTGCCGCCCGTCTTGGGCACACGCAAGTCAATGCGCGGATCGCGCGTCTGCATGTCGCGCACATAGGCAAAGTCTAGCAATGGATAGCCCAGCACCACGGCATCGGGACGAATGTCGTCCGGACGCGCCCCGGCAAGTGCCGCAAAGGGGCCGGTCTTCCACTGTGTTGCCAGCGAGGCGCAAATCATGCCGCCAGCAGAAAAGCCCACGACGCACACGCGCTTAGGATCGACATGCCACTCGTCGGCGTTGGCGCGCACCGTGGCGACCATCTTGGCAAGATCTGCCTGGGGGTGCGGAAAGCTCACGTCACCCGTAGAACTCGTGACATAGTTGAGCACAAAGGCCTGGTAACCGTGATCCAAAAACGCAAACGCCACAGGATCCTGCTCATGCGGAGCGATATGCGTAAACGCACCTCCGCCACAGATAATCACCGCGGGGCGGCGGCCATTCGGTTTATCGGGCAACGGCTCGGCACCCAAATACGTAAACGTCGCCGGATAATCCTCGGTCGGCTCCTCGCCCCACAGCGCATGGTTCTCGACAATCATATGTGCTCCCTTCGCGCAAATTATGCGCCCTTGTTTTTCGCCTTCAAGCGTACCCCACTTGAACCCGTGGCGCAGAAACACTCCGGCAATAAGTTTCCCTTCAACTGATATATCACATAATCCCAGTTCAGAGGTATCGTTGAGCAGCGTAGAATAGGGGCGTTGACCAAGCCGCGAAACACATGTGAAACGTTTCCGGCAAACCAAACGCGCGATATGCGCCTATTTAAGTTGGAGGCAACTATGGGTCTGCTCGATTCGCTTAAGTCCACCTTCACCTCGACCGGCGAGGCGTCCGTTCCGCCCGCAGCAAGCTTCGCTACCCGCGAAGGCGTCATCTATGCCCCCGTCAACGGCGTGCTCGTCAACCTGAACGAGGTTCCCGACGAGACGATCGCCTCGGGCATGCTTGGCCAGGGCTATGGCATCGAGCCCATTACCGGCACCATCTATGCGCCCGCCAACGGCCGCATCGGTGCCACCACTGTCACCAACCACTCCATCGGCATGATCACCGAGGACGGCCTGCGCGTGTTCATCCATGTTGGCCTGGGCACCGTGGAAATGAACGGCAAGGGTTTTGCCCGCTTTGTCGAGATGGGCGATGTGGTCAAGGCAGGCCAGCCGCTCATCAGCTTCGACCGCGAGGCCATTAAGGCCGCTGGTCACGAGGACATCGTGACCGTCATCGTCTCCGAGCTAGATCGTCTTAAGAGCATCGACCATGTCGGCGAGTCTGGAACGCTTATCGGCGGCAACCCGCTCGTCAAGCTTGGCGACCCGCTGCTGGTTGCCAAGACCAAGTAGCCAGGCCCCACGCCACACAGCCAAAAGGCACCTCGTCAAGCGCCCGCGACCATTTGGCCGCGGGCGCTTTTCGTTTGAAAAACCATCCCGCCAATGCTTTATCTGTATAGCTCAAATGAGCCGAGCTGCTAGAATATCGAACTGTATGGATAACTATCATTCAACCGTTATGGGAGGATACGTGAACCGCACCAAAATCGCGCAGCTCTATGCCGATGCCGAGTCGCTCGGCGGCCAGACCGTCACCGTCGCCGGCTGGGTCAAGTCCGTCCGCGACATGAAGAACTTTGGCTTTGTTACGCTCAACGACGGCAGCTGCTTCCGCGACCTGCAGGTCGTCATGAACCGCGAGGCACTCGACAACTACGACGAGATCGCCCATCAAAACGTCTCGGCCGCACTCATTTGCACCGGCACCGTCAAGCTGACCCCCGATGCGCCCCAGCCTTTCGAGCTTTCTGCCACCTCCATCGAGGTCGAGGGCACGAGCGCCCCGGATTACCCGCTGCAAAAGAAGCGCGCAACCGTCGAGTTCCTGCGCACCCAGCAGCACCTGCGCCCGCGCACCAACCTGTTCCGCGCCGTGTTCCGCATCCGCTCTGTCGCGGCTGCCGCCATCCACCGCTTCTTCCAGGAGCAGGGCTTTGTCTACGTCAACACCCCCATCATCACCACGAGTGACTGCGAGGGCGCCGGCGAGATGTTCCGCGTGACCACGCTCGACCCCAAAAATCCGCCCCTCACCGAGTCCGGCGAGGTCGACTGGAGCCAGGACTTCTTTGGCAAGCATGCGAGCCTCACCGTGTCCGGCCAGCTCAATGCCGAGAACTTTGCCATGGCCTTTGGCGACGTATACACCTTTGGTCCCACCTTCCGTGCCGAGAACTCCAACACCACGCGCCACGCCGCCGAGTTTTGGATGATCGAGCCCGAGATGGCCTTTGCCGACCTTAACGACTACATGGATAACGCCGAGGCCATGCTCAAGTACGTCCTTAAGGACGTTATGGCCACCTGCCCCGACGAGCTCAATATGCTCAACAAGTTTGTGGACAAGGGTCTGCTCGAGCGCCTGGACCATGTCGCCAACTCCGACTTTGCCCGCGTTACCTACACCGAGGCCGTCGAGATCCTGGAGCAGGCAGTCGCTGCTGGCCACCAGTTTGATTACCCCGTCAGCTGGGGCATCGACCTGCAGACCGAGCACGAGCGTTTCCTGACCGAGGAGCACTTTAAGCGCCCGACCTTCGTGACCGACTACCCGGCCGAGATCAAGGCGTTCTACATGCGCATGAACGAGGACGGCAAGACCGTCGCCGCCGCCGACTGCCTGGTTCCCGGTATCGGCGAGATTATCGGCGGCTCCCAGCGCGAGGAGCGCCTGGATCTGCTCGAGGCCCGCATCAAGGATCTGGGCATGAATCCCGAGCAGTACAAGTACTACCTTGACCTGCGCCGCTACGGTTCCTGCAAGCACGCCGGCTACGGTCTGGGCTTCGAGCGCTTGGTCATGTATCTGACCGGCGTGGGCAACATCCGCGACGTCCTGCCGCACCCGCGCACCGTGGGCAACGCCGACTTCTAATCGTCGGACGCTAGCTCGCGTCGCCACACGCCAACGCTCATCGCATAAGCGTCTCTCGACATCGGTCGAGAGACGCTTTTTTCAACAGCATCCGTCAAGCTTTTGGCAAGTTTTTGGTCAGTTGAGCAGGGCTGTTGAAAACTCGACCCGCCGTTTGCCGACGACTATCGACCGCCCAGAGCGCCCTGCGCCCCTGGGAAAGCCCCACGTCCTAGGCTCCATACCGTCGCCACCCAAAACGGAAAGGACGTGGGCACCATGACCGAAGCCGCTGTTGAAACCTACGACACCACGACTAGAGGCGCCGCCTCGATGGCAGCCTATCGCGCCGTTCGCATCCTGCAACTATTAAGCGAAAACACCGGCGAGGACAAGGCCATGCTTTCCGATGAGCTGATCCGGCGCCTCGCCCATCCCGACAACCCCGCCCGCATGCCCATCTCGGCGGCGCGGCGCAGCATCTACACCGCCATCTCCGCGCTTCGCCATGCCGGATACGAAATTGAGTACAAACGCGGCGTGGGCTACAAACTTCTTACCCGCCCGCTCACCGATGAAGAGATCATCCGGCTCCACGGTATGGTCATGCGCAACCGCTCCACGCCTATCGCTATCCGCAAGAGCATGGCGCAGCACTTAGCTGCCATGGCGAGCGCCGACGTTCGCGGCTACCTCGATACACCCGAACCCGCTCCAAGCGCAGGCAGCAAGGCTACCAAGGCAACACGCACGCCCATCAAGCGCATCGACACGTGCGAGCTCGTCGAGCAGGCCATCGACCATGGAACCACGGTGAGTTTTGATATTTCGAGCGTCACGGCACGTGGCGAAACCGAAGTAGCACGGATGACACTCCGCCCCTTTGCCATCAGGCAGCGCGATGGCATCTCGTATTTGCTGGGAACGGTCTATGACGCCCGAGGTGCCGATGACACGCTGCGCACCGTAGAGATTGGTCGCATGAGAAACGTCACCACACGTCTCCTCGACGGCAAGAAGCTCTTCGCCGCCCTCGACGAGGAGGACGACGCCTCCTCCGCCGCATAAGACCCTCCGCCGCCCATTCGACTACCCGTACCGCCCATCCGATTCTGTATTAAAAAACCCGCCAGGCTGTTGTAAAAATGGACATCAGCGCTACTATAGTTCCACTTGCACTTTGTCCCAGTGCAGTGTTTCCAGCCATTTTTATACTGGGGGTAATGATATGAAGGACATCACCATCAGTCGCAGGAGCCTTCTGGTCTCCGCCGGCCTGCTCGCGCTCGCCCCGCTCGCCGGATGCGGCGGCAACTCTGGTTCCGGCTCTGCTGCCGCCGGTTCCGACTACACCATCGGCGTTCTGCAGCTCACCGAGCATTCCGCACTCGATGCCGCCAACGACGGCTTTGTCAAGGCCATCAAGGAGAGCGGCCTTAAGGTCAAGATCGACCAGAAGAACGCCCAGAACGACCAGTCCACGTGTAAGTCCATTGCCGACAAGTTTGTGGGCGACAACGTCAACCTGATTTATGCCATCGCCACGCCCGCCGCGCAGGCTGCCGCCGGCGCCACGGCCGATATCCCCATCGTGGGCTGCGCCATCACCGACTACGCCGCCTCCGGCCTGGTCCAGGACAACGACAAGCCCGGCACCAACGTCACGGGCGCTTCCGACCTCACCCCGGTCGCCGAGCAGCTCGAGATGATGCAGAAGGTCCTGCCCGACGTTAAAAAGGTCGGCCTGCTCTACTGCACCGCCGAGTCCAACTCCGACGTCCAGATCAAGGCCGCCAAGAAGGAGCTCGACAAGCTGGGCCTCGAGTACACTGACTTCACCGTCTCGAGCTCCAACGAGATTCAGTCCGTCGTCGAGTCTGCCGTGGGCAAGGTCGACGCGCTGTACTCCCCCACCGACAACACCATCGCCGCGGGTGCCTCGCAGGTCGGCCAGATCTGCAAGGAAAACAAGCTTCCCTTCGTGACTGGCGAGGAGGGTATGTGCATGGCCGGCGGCCTGTTCACCCTCTCCATCAACTATGAGGACCTGGGCTACGCCGCGGGCGAGATGGCCGTTAAGATCCTGAAGGGCGAGGCCAAGCCCGAGGATATGCCGATCAAGCACCTCTCGAGCAAGGACCTGGTCGTCGTCAAGAACGACGAAATGGCCGAGGCCCTGGGCATCGACCTTTCCGCCCTGGACGCGTAATGCCATACGCGGCATGCGTCTAGAGCCCGTGCTCGCGCTTTAGCCGCGTTATTCAATATCTGAGCCACAGGGGCGGGCGCTGTAGACCGGCGTCCGCCCTGCTTGTTTCAGGTAAAACAAAACGTCTGTCCGTAACTCTTCTATGCATTGTTACCGCTATTATGGTGAATCACGTGTCCACCCTATCCTAGGAGGTATGAAGCATGCTCATTGCATTGCAGGGCGCCGTTTCGCAGGGCGTCCTCTGGGGCATTATGGTGCTTGGCGTGTTTATCACGTTCCGCCTGCTCGACATTCCCGATATGACCTGCGACGGCAGCTTTGCCCTCGGCGGCTGCGTCTGCGCTGTGCTCATCGTCAATAACAACGTCGACCCGCTGTTCGCCGTGCTGGCCGGTATGTGCGCCGGCGCCATCGCGGGCGCCGTCACGGGCGTTTTGACCACCGTCTTTGAGATTCCTGCGATCCTCGCCGGAATCCTCACCCAGATCAGCCTGTGGTCCATCAACCTGCGCATCATGGGCAAGTCCAATACGCCCATTCTTGCCAAGGGCACCGTGTTCTCCGCCGTCAGCAATATGACCGGTCTGCCGCAGTCCACCGTTGCCATCATCTTGGGCATCCTGCTCGCCGTGGCTATCGTTGCCATCCTGTATTGGTTCTTTGGCACCGAGATCGGCTCGGCGCTGCGAGCCACCGGCAACAACGAGTACATGATCCGCGCTCTGGGCGTCAACACCAACTCCACCAAGATGATCGCCCTCGTGCTCTCCAACGCCCTCATCGGCCTTTCGGGCGCGCTCATCTGCCAGAGCCAAAAGTATGCCGACATTGGTATGGGCACCGGTGCCATCGTTATCGGTCTTGCCGCCATTGTTATCGGCGAGGTGCTCGGCCGTCTGCTGCCCGGCGGCCTCACGCAGTTTAGCGTCCGTCTTGCCTCCGCCGTCTTTGGCTCCGTGGTGTACTTCCTTATCCGCGCCATCGTGCTGCAGTTGGGCATGGACGCCAACGACATGAAGCTGCTCTCCGCCGTGATTGTCGCTGTGGCCCTGTGCGTGCCCGTGGTTTGGGAGCGCTATAAGCTCCGCAGCTCCTACACGAAGGGGGATGAGGCAGATGCTTAAGCTCTCGCACGTCAAGAAGACCTTTAACAAGGGCACCGTCACCGAGAAGCGCGCGCTCACCGGCGTCGACCTCACCCTGAATGACGGCGACTTTGTAACCGTGATCGGCGGCAACGGCGCCGGCAAGTCCACGCTGCTCAACATGATCGCCGGCGTGTACCCGCTCGATTCGGGCGTTATTGAGCTCGACGGCACCGACATCTCGCGCCTGAGCGAGTCGCAGCGCGCCAAGTACCTGGGCCGCGTGTTTCAGGACCCCATGCGCGGTACCGCTGCCGACATGCAGATCGCCGAGAACCTGGCCCTCGCCAAGCGTCGCGGCCAGCGTCGCGGCCTTTCGTGGGGCGTCACCAAGGCCGAGAAAGATGAGTACGTCGAGCTGCTCAAGCGCCTGGACCTTGGTCTGGACACGCGTCTCAACGCCAAGGTCGGCCTGCTCTCGGGCGGCCAGCGCCAGGCACTCACCCTGCTGATGGCCACGCTCACCAGGCCGCGCCTGCTGCTGCTCGACGAGCACACGGCGGCCCTCGACCCCAAGACGGCCTCTAAGGTGCTCAACCTGACCGAGGAGATCGTCGACGAAAACCACCTGACCACGCTCATGGTCACGCACAACATGAACGACGCCATCCGTCTGGGCAACCGTCTGATCATGATGCACGAAGGCCACGTGATCTACGACGTGGCGGGCGATGAGAAGAAGTCGCTCACCGTAGCCGACCTGCTACAGAAGTTCGAGGAGGTCTCGGGCGGCGAGCTCGCCAACGACCGCATGCTGCTGAGCTAAAACCTGCCAAAAAGGGACAGGTTTATTTTGGTAGGTTTTATCTGCGCAAACGTCAAAACCGCCGCAAAGGGGCAGACGCCCTTGCGGCGGTTTTCGCATATTATGTCGATAATCCGATATTCAACCAGACATTCTGGCTAAGGACTAAGGAAACTGCCATGAAAAGTCTCCCCCGCCTTGCGTTAGCCGCCGCGTTGTTTGCCGGCTCGCTCGCAGGCATCCCAAGCGTCGCTTTCGCGGGGAACCTG
>OGOY01000350.1_pt1 | contig 60405 bp, 60 predicted proteins | sample 1552811 | NCBI WGS metagenome assembly OGOY01 (sample SAMEA2580132, study PRJEB22360) | human gut metagenome | biome: human gut; feature: human-associated habitat; material: faeces | place: Denmark | collected 2008/2010 | reverse complement strand
CAAATGATGTAATAAGTTTGCGTAAGAAATTCAAATCCGAAGATAGTATAGAGCGCCAAAAAATTCTTGAAAAATTTGAAAACGGAGAATTAACCTTGTAAATTTGGTTAGTGTATCAGCGGTATTTAAGACTTAAAAAAGTTATGAACTTTTTTTAAAAGAAGGACCGATTTGATTTTCTAATTCATTTAAAAGAGCAGTCAGAAAAGCTTTACGGAGGTAGGTAGAATTGAAATGTCGTATATTTTGCCAAAAACCATCGTCAGAGAATCCAACCTCAGTAATAAGACAATGAATATGAGGATTCCATTCGAGAGGTCGTCCAAAAGTGTGTAATATACAAACAACACCTGGAACAAAGTTTTTGGATTTGTTTGCTTTATAAAACATATTTAGAACAACGCTGCGGACAGAAGAAAAAAGGCAGTTCAAAAGAGAACGGTCTTCAAGAAAAAAGTGTCTGAGTTCTTCATTGATGGTAAAGACACAATGACGATGAGGACATTTAATGAGTTTAAAAGACATGGCAGTAGCACGATCATTGCAATACTTGGCACCACCAAAAGAGGAGTCACCACAGTTGATCATCTTATCAATGCTTTCCATGACAACATCACGAGGATGAAGAGTATATTGAATTATTTCATAGTTATCTCTAAAAATTTTTTGCAAAACATTCATGAGATAATTATGAAACAAAGTAACCAAAAAGAAAACCCCTAAATCCCCTCATGAATGAGGGGTAGGGGAGTTGAGGTGTCGAAGACACTTTTTTACAATTTCAATATGAATTTTAGAAAAATATTAAAACATATCAATTTAATGACAGCTAATAAAATTGAGATAAAAATATTGAAATACTTGATATTTTGACTTGTATTTATAAATAAATATGCATATAATAATAGCAAACAAATTTGGAGATGAGATTATGCTGATAGAATTTAGATTCAAAAATTATAGATCATTTCGTGATGAGGCAACATTGTCTATGGAAGCGACAGGGCTTGGAACATTCAAGAATAGTCTGATTAAGTATGGTACATTGAATTTGCTGCCCAGTGTTGCTATATATGGAAAGAATGGTGGAGGTAAGAGTAATGTGATTCGTGCATTCTGGCTGGCAGTACAATTTATAAAAAATGCCCAGAGAACACAGCATGAAAATGCCAGAATTCCAGTAATTCCATTTGCATTAAATGATTATTCAAAAGATGAACCGACAGAATTTGAGTTTGTGTATACACTGGAAGGAATTAAATATTGGTATTCCTTTGCAGCAACAAAGGAGAAGGTATATAAGGAATCTTTGTACCATGCACCAAAAGGACAGAAAGCATTAGTTTTTAACAGGGAGAATCAATCCTTTAATTTTACAGAAGAAAAAGCAAAAAGAAAGCTGATTAGTGAGACTGTTGCTCCAAATCAGTTGTTTTTTTCAATGGCTTGTACAATGAATGACATAGCTTGCATAAATGCAATGAAGTGGTTTCGAGAGTTGCTTTATTTTTCAAGAGATTACTCCGATATTCCAAAGCAATTATTGGATTATTCGAATGATACCAATATGTTACAGGCAATTTCTGATTATGCTAAAGCAGCAGATCTTGGTATTGAAAGTATGCAGTTTGAAATTGACAGCAAAGAAGTTAAGGATGATTTAAGTTTTCCAGAGAATATGCCGGAGGGGGTCAAAGCAGCATTAACTCAGTTCATGCATATTCTGTCGGAGACATCAAGTAATTCTGAAACAAGACTTAAGATGAATGAAGTCAAAGCAACATCAAAACATCAGGGAATCAATGCAAAAGGGGAAAAGGTATTATATCCGCTGGAATTGTCAGATGAATCCGATGGAACGAGAAAACTTATGTCCATTGCACCAGCAATTGAGTCTGTGCTGAACAAGGGAGGCGTTCTTATCATCGACGAAATTGAAAAAGAACTTCATCCAATGCTTGTTGATTTTGTTGTGGCAAAATTCCAGAGCAAACAGTCGAATCCGAATGGGGCACAGCTTATATTTACAACACACAATACAGAACTTATGAATATGGAAATACTCCGTAAGGATCAATTGTATTTTGCTGATAAGAGCAGTGAGGACGGAACATCAGAACTTTATAGTATCAGTGAATTTGGAACCAGAACCACAGATAATATCAGAAAGGGATATTTATTGGGTAAATATGGAGCAACTCCTGATATTGAGATAGAGGAGGTGGAATAATGCCTCGTAAAGTAAAACCAGCCAAGCCTTTGATATATGTATTCTGTGAAGGTGAAAGCGAGCAGGCATATACCGATTATTTGAAAAAAACTTTTTCCGATGTTGCAGTCCTGAAACGGCCACCGGATACCGGATTATTTGAGGAAGCAGAAGCAAAGTTTTCAAAATCACCGAAGTATAAGAACAGTATAGAGGTAACGGATGAAATATGGTTTTTCTATGATGTGGAAGAAAAGGATATTCCAAAATGGAATGACAGACTTGCAATCATAAAGAAACTTCGCAAATTGAGAAAAAAGCAGGGAATACGAGTAAGGCTGCTAATGACGAGTGGATGTATTGAATATTGGTTTATGCTGCATTACAAATATTATACTCCGAAAATCCTTACTGTTCCTGAAAAGGAAAGGGTTATTAGCGAAGTGATACAGATATCAGAAACCAATGGTTAAATACAAAGAGCGTTACATTTTCTAATGTATATGAGGCGATAGAATTTTTGCAGAATCTTGAGTGATTTACAGTGTTCATATTAGAGTGTTTATGCTAAATCGATTGAAAAATATTTTGAAGCAGATGGAGGCAGATTCAAATTGTATATAGAACCGGAAAAGGAGCCCTCGTCAAAGCTCCTTTTTGGCTGCGAGCAGAGTCTTTGCTGCTGCATTTTCCCCCTTTAATTGGATATAGCCTACGATCATATGATAAAAATATTGTTTCTCATCAGGAGTAAGTTTTACAAGCTGTGCCCGGATATCTGTCATAATTTCATCATCTCTGGTGGAAATATCATCAGATACAACATAATCCACACTTGCGTGTAAAGCATTGCATAATGCAATAGTCGTTTCTAAACTTGGGGTACGGTCACCACGCTCAATCTGTCCGATGTAATTAGTTGAAACATCAATGACCTCGGCTAAGCGAGCCTGAGATAAACAATTGTTGATTCGTAAACGTCGTATTTTCTTTCCTAAAGAATCTGGTTGCATGATGCCTTCTCCTTTTCAATACAGTCAATCTTATATGTTTATAATATATATTATATCCATTATATTAATGCAATTAAATTACCGAGAAAACACACAACATGTTTGATAAAAGATGACAAATAGTGCAAAAACATACAATTATTGAATTAAAATAGACTGCAATGGATAACAAAACACAGGAATAACTATTTGTGCGAGAAATGCATACAAAATGCTTGATTGTGGAAAGGGGTTGGGGTATTATGGGAGTGGTTGATAATACTTGATTATCACTTCCTTCCTCCAATTCTTCATTTCCCTCAAATAGAAAATCCATTTCTCGGATGTTTCGTCGTTAGTATCATTTTTTGTTTGGCGAGCGTGACATGTGTATAAATCTGGGTCGTAGTAATAGAACTGTGTCCTAACATTTCCTGTATGTACCGGATATCGACATCTGCATCAAGCAGGGAGCTGGCAAAGGTATGACGGAACATGTGAGGCGTAATGTGCTGATCGATACCGGCGAGAGAGGCATACTTTTGGATCATTCTTCGGACACTCTGATCGGATAAAGGTTTTCCAGACTGATTTGCAAAAAAATGACCACAGTTTTCTATTTCGTTGGAAAAAGTGTTTTTGTATTCATTTAAAGTTTTTAGCACGTTATCGTTTCCAATCTGCAGTTTACGTTCTTTAGAGCCTTTTCCATAAATCAGGACAAAATTGTCATTCAGGTTGACATCGCAGGATTTTAAACTGCACAGTTCGGAAATGCGGATTCCGGTGGCAAAGAGCAGTTCAATTACGGCAGCGTCACGCAGAGCATTTTTTTGCTGGTAAGATGTGGTTGCAAGCTGCCGCTGGTTGTATATTGTGGAGAGAAAAAGTTCTAATGTCTGTAACGGAATGGTTTTTGGGAGAATAACAGGTTCCCGGAAGCGAATCTGGATTTTGTCAAAGGGATTTCTTTCGATAAATTCATAAAATTCGCAATAGTGGAAAAATGCTTTGAGGGATGCAATTTTTCTTTTGGCAGTTTTAGGCTTATATATGGAGTGCAGGTGTGCGATATAGGATTCTATCTGCCGGGAAGCGATGTCGTATAAGGAAGTCTCGGCAGGCATTGTGGAAGCAAAATGTGTGAGATCAATTTTATAGGCGCGAATTGTTTTGACATCTAAGCACTTTTGTGATTTGCAAAATGTAAGATAGTTTGTAATCTGGGTATCGTGTAATTTCATGGTATGTGTTCCTCGCTTTTTATTTTTATATTAGCAGAGGAAAAGTGGTCTGCTGAAAAGAAGAAAAGAAAATTTTTGAAAAAGCAAATTTATATTCGGTTAAAAATCATTGACAATGTAGAATAAGTGTGTATAATAACCAATGCAGCTTAAAAAATGCAAACAATTTGCAAATGCACACAAAATGCAAAAACAAATAACTTGCAATTTGAACAAATCAAGATTAAAACAACCAAATGCAGGAGGCGTTTGTTATGTTACACATTTTAGAACATACATTATCACACACGATCGAGGACAGCGTGAAGCTGCTTCCATTTCTGTTTTTCACTTATTTATTAATGGAATTGTTAGAGCACACGACAGGCGGAAAAGTACAGAACAAGATTAAAGATGCAGGGAAAGTCGGACCGCTGTGGGGCGGACTTCTTGGAATTATGCCACAATGTGGTTTTTCAGCAGCAGCGGCCAGCCTTTATGCCGGACGTGTCATTACGGTGGGAACGCTGCTTGCCGTATTTTTGTCCACGTCGGATGAGATGCTGCCGATTTTCATTTCAGAGTCAGTCGCACCGGCAACAATCATTAAAATTCTTGGTGCAAAAGTCTGCATTGCGATCATTTCAGGATTTCTTGCAGAGCTGGTTTATGTGAATGTTTTTAAAAAGAAAGAAAAAGATATGGACATCCATGTGGTATGCGAGGAAGAACACTGCAGTTGCGAGGATGGCGTTTTAAAATCTGCGCTGAAACATACTTTGAAAATTTTTGTATACATTTTGCTTATCACATTTATATTGACATTGGTAATTGAAATGATCGGAGAAGATCATCTTGCGGTGGTATTTCAGAATATTCCGGTTGTGGGAGAGATGATCGCGGCACTTGTCGGACTGATTCCAAACTGTGCATCCTCCGTGGTGATCACGGAACTCTATTTAAGTGGAATTATCGGAGCAGGAGCGATGATGTCAGGACTTTTGGTAAATGCCGGAGTTGGACTTTTGGTTTTGTTCCGTTTGAACCGCAATTGGAAGCAGAACGCTGGAATTATGGCAGCACTTTATGGATTCGGTGTTGTCTGGGGCGTGATCATTGAGTTACTTGGGATTGTATTTTAACAGATGTAGATGAATAATTGATACGCGGAAGTATGAAATTAAGAGGAAAGAGTTAAAAATTGTATCTGCTACAGTGAAAGCATATACAGAGAAAGAAAAGAGATGAAAAAATGGCAGGAAATAGTTATGCAACGACCAGCAGAAAGAAAATTTTAGAATATCTCATGGCAAACAGCGACCGCACAGTGACGGTGACGGACATTGACCAGTATTTGAAAAAACACGATAACGAGGTGAACATCACAACGATTTACCGTTACCTGGATAAACTTGCCAAAGAGGGAACTGTCATGAAATATGTGGCAGAGAAGGGGAGCCAGGCGGTGTATCAGTACGTGGAGATGGGACATCACTGTGAGGAACATCTTCATTTAAAATGTGTTTCCTGTGGCTGTATTATTCATTTGGAATGTGCGTTTATGCAGGAAATATCGGAACATATTTTAGAAGACCACGGATTTAAACTGCAGTGTAAAAATTCCATTATTTATGGACTTTGCAGGGAGTGCAGGAAAAAACAGGACAGGGAATAATACTGCTATAGGATTTCCCTATAATCAGCTCATGGTTTTATGAATTAACACTTTTTCGATTGATTTGATATGATAATTCCAACAGCAGAACCTGAGAAAAACAGGCAGGCAAAAAGAATGAAAACATAGAAAAAGGATGGGAAAACACATGAGCACATTAAAAGAGAGAAAATTAAAATTTGAGACATTACAGTTACACGTTGGACAGGAAGAGCCGGATCCGGTGACCGATGCAAGAGCAGTTCCGATTTACCAGACATCTTCCTACGTATTCCACAATTCAAAGCATGCAGCAGACCGTTTCGGTTTGCGTGACGCAGGAAATATTTACGGAAGACTGACCAATCCGACAGAGGATATTTTTGAACAGCGTATTGCAGCATTAGAGGGCGGCGTGGCAGCACTTGCAGTCGGTTCCGGTGCAGCAGCCGTTACATACACGATTGAAAACCTTGCACAGGCAGGTGATCATATCGTATCTGCAAAAAATATTTACGGCGGCACTTATAATCTGCTGGCACATACATTAGTAGATTTTGGCGTTACGACCACTTTTGTTGATCCTTTTAACTTGGAGGAAGTAGAAGGCGCTATCAAGGACAACACAAAAGCAGTTTACATTGAGACACTCGGCAATCCAAACTCTGAAGTAGTGGATATCGAAGCACTCGCAGAGATCGCACACAAACATAAAATTCCACTTGTCATCGACAATACGTTCGGCACGCCATATCTGATCCGTCCAATCGAGTACGGCGCAGATATCGTGGTTCATTCCGCAACCAAATTCATTGGTGGACACGGAACCACAATCGGTGGTGTCATCATTGACGGTGGAAAATTTGACTGGGCTGCATCCGGAAAATTCCCACAGCTCACGGAACCAAACCCAAGCTATCATGGCGTCAGCTTCGCAGCGGCAGCAGGACCGGCAGCATTCGTGACAAGAATCCGTGCTATTTTATTAAGGGATACCGGGGCAACACTTTCTCCGATCCATGCATTTATCTTTTTACAGGGCTTAGAGACATTATCCTTAAGAGTCGAGCGTCATGTGGAAAATGCATTAAAGGTTGTGGAGTTTTTAGAGAAACAGCCACTGGTTGAAAAAGTAAATCATCCATCCGTTTCCGAAGATCCGGAGCAGCAGAGATTATACAAAAAATATTTCCCGAACGGCGGCGGTTCCATTTTCACATTTGAGATCAAAGGCGATGACAAAAAAGCGCAGGAGTTTATCGATCATTTACAGTTATTCTCCTTACTTGCCAATGTAGCAGATGTAAAATCCCTTGTCATCCATCCGGCATCTACCACACATGCGGAATTAAATGAGGCGGAACAGGCAGAGCAGGGAATCAAGCCAAACACCATCCGTCTTTCCATCGGTACAGAAAATATCGACGATATTCTCTATGATCTGCAGGAAGCGTTTGACGCAGTAAAATAATATAGGCCATTTTGATAATTTATCATTCAGAAAGGATTGCGCACAGAAATGTGTTGCAGTCCTTTTTATCTTTTCATAGAAAAAAACATTGCAATATAGAAGCAATTCATATAGTATAAAATATGAAAATTAAAATTTTAGTTTATAAAAAAGAATTGGGAGGAAAAGAAAATGAATGCAAAACAACTGACCGCAGCAGAGACAATTGTGATGAAGTGTATCTGGGACGCAGACCATGAGATGTCACTGGCAGAAATCGTAAAGAATGCAAATGAGGGATACGGAAAAGAGTGGAAACCACAGACCGTATCGACTTATCTGGCAAAACTCTGCCTGAAAAATTATATCCAGATGAAACGAGCCGGAAGAACGATCACCTATGAAATACTCATCACGGAAGAGGACTACAAGAGTGAGCAGGCGAGGGAGTTTGTCGCATTCTGGAATAATGGTTCGCTCAAGCAGTTTATCACCGCTTTTTATAAGGATGAACCGGCTTCCAAAGACGAGATTGAGGAACTTCGGAATGCTATTGAGGAACTGGAAGAGTAGTTTTAGGGTGAAAGAGGTTTATTCTTCTTGATAAAGAGCATATGACACATGAGGAAAACAAGATGAGATATAGAACGATTGTAAATGATAAAGTAGTATATGAAAGTTATTTTGCCTGTGTGTTTCACAGATAGCGTTTTATGGTGTAAGGAAAAAATGTCATAGGTGAAGTTACCAAAGTAAGATAGATCAGCAAACAGAAGGAGTGCAGAAAAAATGAAATTTAAAATAATTATAAATTATAAGTCGGTACGTGAATGTTATATGGCAATAAATCCGATGATTCGAAAAATTTTATATGGTTTTATCGGTACATCCTTAGCAATGTCAATTGTTTTTTATTGTTTTCATCAAATAGTTTTTTCAGCAGCATTTTTCTTGTTTATATTTGCGATTATTATTGAAAATCAATTCATTATGAGACATGACACCAAAATGATGATGGAAAAAATAGAAGACTTAACTCATACAAATGAACTTTGGGGAGAGATTGTATTTGATGAGTCTGCATTAAAAGTAATCCCATATGGAAATACGGAGTCTGAGTATTCTATGGAATATAGTAGGTTTAAAGATTTTTATATACTGAAACATTATTGTGTCTTCGGGGATAAAAGAAAAATCGAAAAGGGACTGACGCAGGAAACAATCATCATTGATAAAACGGTTTTAACAGAAGCAGATATGCATAATTTGACTTCCCTGATTCATGAGAAAATGCCACAGGTAAAAGTTCATGAGAAAGAAAGGAAAAACAATTGAAAAACATATATCGAACCAGAGCATTTGTGGAATTATTTTATAGAGTAAGGGATTTTCGCTACATGGCATTATACAGAGTTTTTGTCGTTGCCATACTATTTCTTTTTACATGTATGCTTCGAGTGAAATCCACTGAACTAATGATACAAAATATGTGTGTGGTTGTGGCAGCATTTATTGCGCCGACATGGTTGATTGTTCATAACTGCAGGATTGCGGCAATGCGTTTATGCAAAAAGTATAAGATGGAAAATGAATTTGGTAAAGTAAATTTTTTGCCTGATAGTGTAGAAATTAACGATTTTGATGTAGAAAGCAGGATTGTGGGGTATGAATCAATCAGTAACTATTACAAATTGAAACACTATTATTTTTTCCTGATAATTACAAACGAAGTGATTCCCATTTTTGTCGATAAAAAATCATTAACGAATGAAGAAATGGAGAAATTAGAACTTCTGGTGCAACAGAAAATGCCACAGTTGAAGAATCAGACTGCAAAAATGATAAAACAGAGATTTGCTTTTTATAATCTTCATTCTCAAGGAGACTTGTATGGTATGTGAAACGCTGATAAATAAAAAATTAATGTACAGATTGTATGCTGCCAGCCGTTTGACGAAAATATGCGTGCTCTTATTATTGATTTTGGTTAAACAGATGTTAGATATGGCATCTATAGAGTCAAATAAGAGTTCTTCATTCTTTCTCATAGGATTGAGCATTTGGGCAATCGTGGAGATTGTGGTGTATTTCGTTGACCAGAGGAGAGAAGCAGTCTGCATTTTGAAACAATATGATGTAAAGCAGTTTCGTCAGGTGGTATCTTTTGAAAAAGAAGTGATCAGAGTGACAAACGTAATCAATGATACAAATTTTGAAATTCCTTATGGCGAGATCAAAAAATTACGAAAGAAAAAGTATCTTCTTATTTTTCAGACAAAGGACCAACATATTATTATTCTTGACAAATTGCAAATGTCAATTGCGCAGCAGGATGAACTGCTTCGGATCATTCACAAAAAAATGCCGTGGCTGCGAGCCAGAGGATTAGCATAGTTTCAGGTTGGAAAAAGGAGTGAGGAATAAAATGGAGTTTGAATGCAGAATTAATCGAAAAAGCGCAAAGGAAATATATAAAAAGACCGGGAAGAACGTTGGTATAACAATTATAAAAATCATTTTCTGTTTTTTTGGCGATATGTCTGTTTCTTTTTTTGCTGATAAAAGATATTGCGATGATCTTACTGTTGGCAGGTTCCTTGATAGCAACGGTGATATTTTTAATCATTTATTATCAAAGACAACTTAATATGATCTGTCCCAAAAAGAAAGACGGCAGTAGGGAATACCTCCAAAAAGTGGCATTTCTCGAAGATGAAATTGCGGTATCAGGAGATTTGAATAATATTGTTTGTAAGATTGCATACAAAAGAATCAAAAAATATTATTCCAGCCAGCATTATTATATTTTTAAAACCAGAGGCGGATTACTCTTTTGTGTAGAAAAAAGCAAAATTTCGCCAGCAGACAGAGAAAAACTTGCAGAACTTTTCAGAACAAAAATGCCACAGTTAAAAATACCGTGGGAGTTGCAGCAAAGTATATATGGACGTTAGAAAATAAAAAAATATTCTGAATTTACAGAAATAGTCTGAAGAGGTACTGATTGAAGTTGTCCGGGAAAAAATGTCACAGGTGAAGTTACCAAAATAACGGTCAGGATGTGTTGAAAATGGAATTAAAAAAAGAAGCAATTCGTATAGTATAAAATATAAAATGAAAAATTAAATTTTGGGTTTATAAAACAAAGATTTAGGAGAAAATGAATGCAAACGAGGAATATGGAAAAGAGTGAAAACAATCATCAGTTTAAAATAATTTTTAATTACAATATATTTGATAAGTATTTTTCAAAAATATTTCCATGGTATAAGGCAGTGTATGGGGCAATAGTGTTTGGCGTAGGGATTTTGACCGTAATTTTTGAGAGATATGGTCAAAAAGGACAGGCAATATTTATGCTTGGAGGTGGAGTTTTTCTGCTCATTTTCTGGTATGCAGAAAAAAAGAAAGTCTGCAAAATGACGATAGAACGGTTTCAAGATCAATATGGAATCAGAGAAATCCATGGAAGCTGCATCTTTATGAATGAATATTTGTTATATCAAAGAGATTTCAAGCAGGAAAAGAAGATTTCATATGAGTCATTTCAAAAATTTTATGATTTGAAAGAGGTTTATCTTTTAAGGACAAAACTATATATGTCCATAAGCAAAGCGCAGGAACAGGCGGATCATTTAGGGTTTATCTTCATTGATAAAGAGCATATGACACATGAGGAAAGAGAAATATTTCTTGCGCTGATTCGGGAGAAGATGCCACAGATAAGAAACAGTAATAGATAATATTTGTAACTATAAAATTAAATAAAGAAGAACAGCCAATTATCATTGTGATGTGCAATCCCTGCTGTAACCATTTTACATAGGTTCCTGTTTCTCCTTTTTTTACTACCATAATTTTTCTCCTTTATGTGTGATATTTGATTTGCAAATCACTTATTAAGAAGCATATAGTTTGAGGAATAGAAAACAGAAAGGGAATTTTTTATTTGTAAGTATCAAGCTGTACCAATAATTGAAGATTCGCGTTTTCATATTCATTGAAAACAGAGGAATCAAAAGTTTCCGAGTCGAATTCCGGTAAATACCAGAGCTGGCTCAAAAAATAAGCATTTAAGTCCTGATTTTTAAAAATTATCCGTGTCTGGCATAGATTTCATTTTTTGCCAGATGAATGATTAACGGAGGGACATTGCTAAAGTCGGAAGCCTGATAATATCTTGTATCTGTAGCATAAATCGGGTAAATATTCATGGAAATATCCCGGACTTCCATTACATTTTCCATATATCGGACATACTCCGGGTAAAAGGAGCAGTAGTCGTGATAGGTGTTCCGTTTTTGGAGTTCTTCCAAAATCTGGCTTTCGTCCCAGTCATCGCTGTATTTCTGCAAAGATTGTTCCGGTAAATCGTTTTCTTCTGAAGAGGAGGCAGTTTCACTGGTTTCTGTTATCGCTTCATCCATTTGTTCTTCTGTTGATCCATAGTTGTTGTATTTTTCATAGTCAGATGTCTGGGTATCTGTCTCGGTGTCAGATGTTATATTTTCTGATAAAAGATCGTTTTTCGTATCAGCCGTATGACCGCAGGCAGCAATCAATATGCAGCATGGTAATAAGATGCAAACTAAAAATTTTTTTCTCATGGTTAATTTCTCCCTTAATTTAACGTATAGGTTGCTGTGCTTTATAGAAATTCTTTTTCATAAAGTTGTTAAAATACAGATGTTATCTTATCACATTTAGCTTTGGTCGTATATAGTTTTGAAAGAATAAAAAACTAAAAATATAGTTAATACTTTCTTGCATAAAAAAATAAAATACTGTAAACTGAAAATATAGTTTACAGATTTAAACATCATACACATTATCTTTAGCATATAGGAATATCTGGTTAAGTGGAAGATTAGTATAGGGGGAAAGCAATATGAGCAGTAAAATCAAACAGTATTTTGCAAATAAAGAGAATCGTATCAAGTGCGGCATCACAGGCGGAACGATTGCATTGGCGGTCATTATTTTTGTAGGAATGGTGTTTATGGAGGAAAATGAAACTCAAAATAATTCCATCGAAACTGTTTCACAGACGGAAAGTGACACGCAGACAGAAGAAGAGACAGGATATTCTTTCAACGCGGGCGATCTTTACGATATGCGGCTGGATGCACAGACAATCGAAGATTATTATATGAAATCCTGTGGCGACCAGTTCAATCTTTATACCATTGATGAGGATGGTGTGCTCTGGGGCAGTGGACATAATGAGTATGCGCAGATTGGACTTGGGTATGCGGACGAGGAATTTCATGAGGAAAAAAGTAAAATCGCGGAACACGTTGTGCATGTGGACTATTCCCAGAAAGATTTTGTTGTCTATCTGACGGAGGAAGGGAAACTTTATGGTCTTGGAAACGATTCTACCTATATGTTATTGCAGCATACAGAAATGCCAGTGGAAGATTTGGCATATCCGACAAAACGGTATGTCACCAGTCCGGCACTTTTGCTGGAAGATGTCAGTTATGCGAGGTGCGGACGTGATGATGTAGTTGCATTGAAAAAGGATGGTACAGTCTGGACATGGGGAATGATCTGGAATTATCAGAGTACGGGATATTGTATCACAATGCCACAGCAGATTCTGACAGATGTGAAGATGATCACAGGCGGATGGTTTAACCACGCCGCACTCAAGGAAGATGGAACACTCTGGACGTGGGGATACAACTTCAGTGGAAACTGCGGAACGGATAAAGCCACGATGATTGAAACACCGGTGCAGGTGGCAGAAGACGTGCAGTGCGTGTGGACAGGACTTTTGAATTATTCAGCCAAAGAGGATGATATTACCGATATGGAAGAATTCGGTAATGATTATGTGGATAATACGATCATTGAAAAAACAGACGGCACATTCTATGCATGTGGAATGGGTGTCGGCGACAAAAGTGTGGTATTGCCGCAATATTATGAAGTGTCGGAGCTTGACACAGTCTGCTCATCAGAGTTTCTTCCGCTGGACTGGGATGAAGAAATGTTGAACAGGAAACAAAGAGAATACATCGAGCGAAAGGAGAGCCAGAGCGAGGAGGCTGTTCTTGCAAGAAAAAATGAAGCTTTATTGGAAGAGATAGACAAAAACTACGATATGGAGAAACTGAAACGCAAAGTTCCTCGTTTTTCGGAGGATGATAAGATCAATGAGACATATTATAATGCAATCAAAACACTGGATACAACGGGATTTCTGCCGGATGGGAGATACTGCTTTTATATAGAGCAGGACGGCAGAACAGATGTGGAACGTTTTCAGGAACAGAGGGCACAGCATTATAGTCCGGAAAGAGTTGCGGTGGCAGATGTGGATGGCGATGGTACGGCAGAATTACTATTTTTTATTGAAGGAACTTGTGTGAGAGATTCGGCAGAATATGTCTATCGGTATTCAGAAGAAAAAAATGCTTTTGAACTTGAATTTGAATATTCAGCGGGATGTAATTATTATCAGAACGGAGTGATTAAGGCAAAGCCGCTTTACTCAGGTTTTATATATCAGGATGATTTTTGGCCGTATAGTGTATTTCAGTATGATGAAAATAAAAACGAGTTTGTGCTTACAGCCAGTGTCGAGGAGATTCCAAAAGCCCCGGAAAATCCAGATAATTTTCCAGAGGAATATGATAAGGACGGGGATGGAAAAGTGTATATCATCAGTCAGGGAGAATCCGTTAAATATTTAGATGAACAAGAATATCTTGCATGGAAAAAACAGATTTTCTGGATGCCGGAGATGAAAATAGATTGGTGTGAATTAGGAAGCAATAAAGAGTTATTGGAAGAGATAGACAAAAATTACGATATGGAGAAACTGAAACACAAAGTCCCTCGTTTTTCGGAGGATGATAAGATCAATGAGGCATATTATAATGCAATCAAAACACTGGATACAACGGGATTTCTACCGGATGGGAGATACTGCTTTGGACATCAGAAGAGTAATGTAGATGTGGAACGTTTTCGGGAAGATATGGAGCGTGCTTATTGTCCGAACAAAGTTGCGGTGGCAGATGTGGACGGTGATGGCACTGTAGAATTACTTATTTTTACAGTAGGATTTTATATGGCAGATATAACAGAATATGTCTATCGGTATTCGGAAGAAAAAAATGGTTTTGAACTTGAATTTGCATATGCAGGGGGATGCGATTATTATGAGCACGGAGTAATTAAGGCAAGTCCGCTTCATTCGATGTATAGTGACTATCAGGACGGTTTTTGGCCTTATTCCGTATATCAGTATGATGAAAACAAATTGATACGTGAACAATCGGTGTCAGGACAGAGAAAAAAACAGCTTACCATCTATTGATAGCTGCCCTTTTCTCTGGACTGCACACCGATTTTTACCGATTGAACAAAATCGCGTCACTCCAGACGATACAGTATGGAGTTTCAATCGATTTCCTTCTTCTTGATTTTACCAAAGAATCTATGCATTGGAAACTGATTCCATCATATATTCAAAATAGTAACCTGTCTTATCGAATGAAGGGTGCACTTAATAAGCCTTCTTTCAGGAGGCTGTTTTTCAGTATTCAAATTCCTTCACTCAAGTCAACATATAGCGTCCTCGAAGCGATAGTGAATGAAGATTTTCTCCACAGGCTTCACATTTACAGATATCCTTTTTGTAAAGGATCATCAGCTTTTCCGCACAGGTTTTGCCTCGGAGTTTTGAAATATATTGAATGCAGTTGAGAAGCTTCCGGCAGTGTGCCATCTTTTCTTTTTTGTTCCTGCAGGAAAGCAGGCCATAGTGGCGAATTCGGACAAAACCTTTAGGGAGCACATGCATCAGAAACATTCGCAGAAACTCTGTTCCTTTAATGGTTTGTTCGATATATTTACCGCCATTCTTGTAATCCTTTACGAGGTAGGTAACAGTTTCATCTGTCATGCTGACAATTCTACGGTTACTGATAGCGATACGATGAGTGTAACGGCCAAGGTAGTGGATCACAGAATCCGCTCCATTGAATGCCTCCTTCGTATATACAACCCAGTTCTTATCGTAGAGGGAATTCAGTAAAGCTTTGAATTCATAATGATTTTTCAAATGTGCTGCCGTTCCATGATACTCAAGTTTTTTATCTTCCCAGAATTGTTTCAGCTCACGAAGATAATACTTTTTGAAGACGGCAGACATGACCTTAACCGGAAAGAAAAACTTCTTTCCTTTATCCTTCCACTTGTTTGCAGCATCAAGTCCACCGCCAAGAACAATGGTGTGGAGATGAGGATGATAATTCATCCTGGAGCCCCAGGTATGAAGTACGCAGATATATCCAATCCTTGCTCCAAGATGCTTCGAATCCGCAGACAGTTCTTCCATTGTTTGATGTGCTGCATGGTACAAAGCATCATAAAGGAGTTTCTGATTTGAATAAATCAGGGAATATAATTCTTCAGGAACTGTAAAAACCGTATGAAAGTATGGAACATCCAGTACATTTTCCTGCTGTTTGTCAATCCATTCATCGACCTCCATTCCTTGACACATGGGGCAGTGACGGTTCTTGCATGAATTATAATGAATATATTTCTTGTGACAGTTTTCGCATTCGCTTAAACTGGCTCCCATTTCAAGAGTATGGCATTTGGAGATACACAGTGCCGTTAGCTGCTGTTGGGGAGAAAAGTTGTGTGTCTCACAGTATTGCGGAAGAAATCGATGGAATACATCCTGAATGGTGATGTCATGATTCATTTGCATCACCTGCGTTTCTCTTAGATTTATGTCCTCGTTTTTTCTTGACAGGATGATCAAGCGGACTCTTTATTCCCATAACAGTTTTATTGGATATGTGGATGTATACCTGTGTTGATTCCAGACAGCGGTGTCCAAGCATTGCTTGTACATAGTTGATAGGGACACCTTGCTCAATCATGTGACTTGCAAAGGAATGGCGAAGCGTATGCGGATGTGCTTCAATGCCCGCTGTTTTTCCTACTGCCCTGAGTATGATTTCAACACCACTCACTTTTAGTGGTTCATGAGGAGCATCTAAAGAAACAAAAAGATACTCTCTTTTTACCGGATAACTTCTCCAGTATTCTTTTAGTAAATCAAGGGCTCTTTCTGAAAGAATCGTCCATCTGTCACGATGATTCTTCCCTTTGGAAATATATACCTGCATAGTGCTCATATAGATATCTTCAGGTTTAAGAGAGACAAGTTCTCCTACACGCATTCCAGATGAATAAAGCAGGGCAATGATTGCTTTGTTACGGATCTGGGTTGCAGAATTGATTAACTTTTCAATTTCTTCAAGAGAAAGCACTTTCGGAAGCTTTACATCCAATCGCATTCTTGGAACAATGTCTTGATCCCATGGAATGTGTAAGACATGTTTGTATAGAAAGCAAATGGAAGAATTATAAAAGTTGCAGGTTGCAGATGAAAGACCGGAATTACGTTTTTCCAGTATAAATAATCTGGCATCCTGAAGGGATAAATCTTCCATTGGTTTATAGCCTGTCCACTTCATAAAGTGACGTATGTTGTTGATATAGGTATCTGCAGTCCGGGAGGACCTGTTACGAATCAGGCATTCCTCTCTGAGTTTGTTAAAATATTTTTCGTACATAATAAACCTCCATGATACTAGTAACGTTAATGAGTCACTGCCATCATGGAGGTCCACGTATCAAAGATACCCTCTTGAGAAAAAGAGATTCTGGTGTTATTCTATTCATGGCAGTGTTAATGATGATCCTGTTCGATTGTTATTTTGTGGTGATTTAACAATACTACTTTTAGGGCTCATTATCTACTGCCTTTTTAAGTTAAAGAGAAAACTGCGCCACAGCCTTCGCAGGCCATCGCGCAGCGATTTAGTTCAAAAGGAGTTTGTGGAGAAAGTAAGTGTAGATCAGATTACTAATGTTCCGATTAATTCCGATGTTTTCCCAGAGGAATATGATAAAGATGGTGATGGAAAAGTATATATTGTCGATCAGGGAGAATCCGTTAAATATTTAGATGAACAAGAATATCTTGAATGGAAAAAACAGATTTTCTGGATGCCGGAGATGAAAATAGAAAGCTGTGAATTAGGAGAAATTTTAAAATGAACATGGCAATGACTTTGTTATCGGCTTGTGCAGACAATAATTTAGGAACAGACACAGAGAGAGAATCAGTCATTCCAGAACAAAATCAGAAAGAAGATACAAATTTATATAAAAATGAGTTAATGGAAAAGACGACATTGTAATTGGAGCGATATATGAAACAGGAGCTGGACCGCAGGGAATGATTCCATATATTCAAATTCGCATTTATGAAGATATAGGAAGCGAATTTGTATATGATCAGGAACTTTGCGATGCGATTAATGTTGAACTTCCAGAGGACGCTACAGCGGAACAGGTAAAGGAAATGATAAATTAAAACATACGGTAGATTTTATAATTTATAAATCTACCGTATGTTTTTAGACGAATTTGTAAAAAATGTTAAGCCTCTGCGTATTTATGCAAGGAAATAATAGCCACAAAAAGTAATTTATGGAGAAACACGAATGAGATGGTCAAATGAAATGTTCTATATTCTTCTGCTTAATTCATTCGCAGGTGCGATTGTTTATGGATTTTGGATAATAGCAAAAAACGGTATGGCAAAGAAGAAAAAATTGAAATATGTGTATCCAATGCTCGGAATTGTGGAAGCTTTTTTCATTTTTCCGGTAATGTTTGTTTATCTGAAAGTATCTACGCATGTTCCGGGAAGCCATGGATCATATTATGGAGCTTTATTTTTGCGTACACCGTTCATTTATACAGTACAGTGCGTGATAGCAGGGATATGGATTCTCGGCGTGATATTTAATTTAGGAAACTATATCAAAGAATATTGGAAATTTAAAAGTATTTTGAAAAAAGCTTTGCATATGAGCTGCCTGCAGATGTATGCAGTAAAATTTTGCAGGAACTTGAAATGAAAAGGAAGGTCACATTGTACCAGAACTATGCTGTGACTTCTCCAATTGTTGTTGGCTGGTGGAATAAGAAAATTATTTTCCCGGTACAGGACTATGAGGAAAGAGAACTTGTAACCATACTTTATCATGAGTTAGTGCATATCAGACAGCATATTTTGGAAATGAAAAAAATAGGGATTTTCTTAAAATTGATTTTCTGGTGTAATCCGATGATGAACAGTCTGTTACGAAATATTGATGAGTGGGGAGAAATTGCCTGCGACAGATATGTGTGTTATGAAACTGCCTATCCGTACACGGTAAAGGAATATTATACCGTTGCTGTGGATGGACTGGAACAGTCACATATCTGGATGCCACAAATGGTAACTGGATTTAAGAAAAAGAGTAATTTTAAAAGGAGATTATTGCAAATGAAAAATTACAGAAAAGAAAAGGAAATGAAATTTGTTGGAGGTGTTGCTTTAAGCCTTGTGCTGTGCGTTTTGTCAACAACAACAACTTTTGCAGCAGCAGAAGGATTTAAGGCTGGATATGAGAAGGTTTTTGATGATACAACGGTAGAAATCGAGGAGAAAGTTGTGGAAGATGTTGAGTATGAAGAAGATTTTTTTCCTGAAAATGAAAATATAAAATTTTATAATCAGAATGGCATTAATCTTATTGGTGGAAGTGGAGCAATAGATAGTACCTCATTAGAGAAAGGTACGATGCTTAGTATAGGAACTGTTTATGCAGAAAAGAATCAAGGGATTGGTATAAGATTAAATATTACACCGTCAGATAAAAGTGTTCAATACGGAATAATTACATCAGATAACAAAAAGAGATTTGTTTATGGTACAGGATCATGCTATCATGTTTTTTCAATTAGTGATAGTGGTAACTATGAAATCTTTATTAAAAATACTAGTTCAAAAACGGTTACTATTGAAGGTGGATATTCAGTTTATTAAAACAACTTGTTGCGAAAAGTTTTAAATGTTTCTTCTTAATATTTTGAAAGGAGATGATGCATTTGGAACAGGCATTAATTGAAGCTGCAACCACGCAGGGAATCTGGGTTCTTCTTTTTGTTTCGCTATTTTTGTATACAATTAAAAATAATGAAAAATTAGTGGAAAAGCAGGATAAAAGAGAAGAAAATTACCAGAAACTGTTGTCTGATATGACAGAAAAATACGCAGTTGTTGAAGATATCAGAAACAGCGTGGATGAAATTCAGAAAAAAGTCGAAATGCTTTCGACAGAACAAAAAGTATAGGAAAAAGATTGTTCTATATGGAATCAAATCACTTATTATCTGATGGATAGGTAATAAGTGATTTGGATTTTAAGGAATGAGGAAGGAAGAGGATTTATCCAAATCAATGGATGGGTTTGTGAAATGAATAGGATACAGCACAAAAAATGGATAGATACATTGGGAATAGGGCTGTTTATATTAACTATGTTATATATGTGCGGTTTGACATCCAATAAAGACGAAATAGAGATTGAACAAAATGTAGTAACAGAGGATAAAATTCAACAAGAAGCAGATAATGAATTGCCAGCCGATTTTCCGAAAGATTTATTTTTTAACAGTGGAGTTGGTGGTTGGCGGACGTATTTACGATTAAACAGAGATGGCTCATTTACAGGAGAGTATTCAGATTTTAACGCATATGCAGAGGACGATTTCCCCAAAGGAACGGTAACGATATGTGAATTTGAAGGTAAGTTTACGAATATTCAGCGGATGGATCAGTATCATTATACAATGTCTTTAGAAAAATTAGAGATATTGGATATTCCGGAGATGTGGATAGAAAATGGATACAGATTTCTAAAAGAAGATGAGCCATATGGTTTGGAAAATGGTGAGAATTTTACTTTATATATGCCAGAAACGCCAATAGAGCAGTTGTCGGAAGACTTTCTGACATGGTGGCCATCGTGGTATTATTCGGAAAATGAACTTGTCAGACCAGATGAACTTTCCTGTTATGGGCTATGCAATGAGGCAATGCAATACGGATTTTTTTCTTATGAAGGAATGGACGCATTTGAGCCATATATAAGCAGATAGCACAGAACGCCAGAACCGACATTTGCCGGAACTGGCGCTTTTTTATCTATGGACTTATTTTACAGTCCTTTTATGAGACTTTTATACACATTTTGTTGTCTAATATATGTAAGATAAAAAAAGAAGAAAAGCGACTGTCTTACATTCACTGCGCGCGTGGAGAAAAGCATTATGAAAAAACAAACAGATGATCTTGTGAAAAGAGCGAAAAGGCATGAGTCGGAAGCTTTCACAGAATTAATGCAGCTTTATATGACGGATATGTATAAAGTTGCGTATGCAATTTTGATGAATGATGAAGATGTTGCCGATGCAATCGGAGATACGATTCTGATATGCTGGGAAAAAATGAATCAATTAGTGAAGATACGGTATTTTAAAACATGGATGACAAGAATCCTCATCAACAAATGCTATGATATCAGAAAGAAAAATCAGAATATCATTTGTTTGGATGAGTACGAGGAACCAGCAGCCTGCGATGAATATAATCTGGAATTAAAAGAGGCACTCGCAGCGTTAGATGAAAAATACCGGATTATTATGATTCTTTTTTACAGCGAGGGCTATCGTATCAGAGAAATTTCTGACATTTTAAAAATTCCTGAAAGTACTGTGAAAACACGTTTACAACGTGGACGGGAAAAGCTGGAAGTTTATTATAAGGAAAAATGAGGTGAGATTCATGTCAAAAAAAGTGAGTGAAATTTTAAATAGTGATATTCAAGTGCCAGAAATCGTTCAGAAAAAAGCAGATGTCGCCTTTTCACAGATTCAATCGGAAAGGGAAACTAATATGAGTAAGAAAAATTTAAAAGTAACAAAATTGTTTGCAGCAATGGCTGCCTGTGCATCGATTATCATTGTTGCATCCACAACAAACAACTATCTCAACAGACCGCAGGAAGAAAAAGAAACAACAGTGGCTGAACATACAACAACAGAAAAAGAGAATATGTTTACCATGAAAGTAATGGCGGCACAGGCAGAAGTGACGGCACAGAAGCCTGTAGCAATCGCACAAAATGACAGGTTTGGTTATGCGATTAATGGGGACAGCGATATGAATACAGCAAGTTATAAAATTGATATGCCACTTTACTGCGAAGGTGAGAATATAGAAAGTGTAACTTACAGTATCAACAAAGGATATTTTGAAATAAGTGAAAATATTACCGATGATTTTCAGAGTGCTGTCGAGAGCGGAAAGCCATTGGATGAAAATAGCAATGGGTATCTCAATCCAATTTTTGATGATAATGGAGAAATTGCCATGCAGCAGGAAGTAAACGATTTTGTTGAATACACAGTTTCCTATGAAAATCAGCAGAAAGAAGGAGTGTGGGTAACCTTTTGTAATGATGAAATTCCGTTTTCAGATTTTGACAGTATTGTAGAACAAAAGAAAAAAACACAGGAGGAAGTGGCAGCCGCATATCAAAAACTTGTAGATGGAGTGGTTATTACCTGTACTGCAAATTATAAAGACGGCACAAAAAAAGGAGTAAAAATTAATGTTGGAGCTGCAGCGCTGACTTATGAAGAAATCGGAATGAACGTGGACGGAATGACTTTACAAGTAGAAGGAGAAGATAAAGTAGAACTTCAGCCAACAGATAAAAGAGCAGTTTTTACGTTTGAATTGCAGCCATGACAGATAAAATCAGTATTATTTTTTAACAGTGGAGCTGGTGGCTGGCGGACGTATTTGAGATTAAACAGTATTGAAAAAGATATATATTTATTTTATAATAAATAAAACTAAAAAAATAATTTCAATATTATAAATGAGGCATGAATATGAAAAAAGGTATTAGAAGATATTTCATAATCTTGATTGTAATAATAGTATGTATTGTGACATTGGTGGACTGCACCAATACTCAGACGAGACGGGAAGAAAGAACATCTGCCAGTCATTTGATTATAAATTGGGAGAATGAAGTTCAGATTTTTGATGCAGATGCAATGGAAAATACTGGAATGGTTGAAAATATAGAGACGCTTGCCTGGATTGCACCACGAGGCGGAGCCGGGATTGACACAGTGGGTATTGAACAAATACAGTCACAGAATGAATACATTGTAGAAAGCAGTCAGTATCTGAATCAGGATAAAGAAATCATTAATACCGAAGGATTTGATACATGGGTAAGGGTTGTACAGGAGCAGGTGATGCCCAAAAAAGAAACATCAGAGACAGGACATGGAGACTATCTGATCTATAAGCACGGAGATAATGGATATCTGGCAATACAGTCTGGCGAAGATCGCACAAAGTGGACAGTATGGGAATTACCGGGTTATGGGGAGTGGCTGGATAAGGAAGTAGCAATGTTTATAAGAATGGTAACTGGATTGTAAAAAATTAAAAAAGAGTTTACAAAAATCAATAAATTTTCTTCTTAATTATTAGAATAATATTGGATAAGAAAGAAGAACATAGAAAATGCTTCTTATGCGTTGAAAAACAAAGCAGATTCTATTATGATAAATGGGGAACATGATTGATACTATGGTAAACTTGCAATAATTTTATACAAGCAATATAATATTGATAATGAATTTAACTAATAATAGTATAGCTGAGTAATATAAAATTATTAAGGTGGAAGAATAGGAAGTAATATGAGACTAATTTTAGAAAATGTTGGAAAAGTGCAAGAAGCAGATATTAAGTTAGATGGAATAACGTTAATTGCTGGAGAAAACAACACAGGAAAAAGCACAGTAGGGAAAATGTTATTCTGCATTTTTGAATCTTTTTATAAAATAGAAAGGCAGATAAGTCAAGAACGGATTAATACAATAGGACGTCATATTGCCAATTTTTATCATGAAACCTTTAATCGTGCAGGAAGAAAGTATTCTGTACATGATCTCGCAGCGGAATTTGTGCACAATAAGGAGCAGTATGTTGGAGATTCCAGAATCATTAGAAAAGCAATTGAAAATTTTTTTGAAAATCGAGAAATAAATTTTGATGCAATTGCATATCAGGATACATTAGAGCAATTAGCAGACAAAATATATTCTGTCCTATTTATTGAAGATACAGAAATACGCAGGGCAATTTTGCAAAGAACATTGGACTCTGAATTTGGAATGAAAATAGGATTTTTAAATAATGAGAGTAATTATTCAAAAATTCAGCTGGAAATAAGAAATAGCAAGATCGAATTTGAAGTGATCAATAATGAAAACATAAATATTATACAGGATATGAGTTTGAATAAGGAGATTATCTATATAGATGATCCATTTGTATTGGATGATTTACAAGATTTATTGCCATATCGGAGAGTTTATGGTTTGAATCATAGAGACAGTTTACTGGATAAGATTGTAAGGGTTAAGGATACAAGAGATTTTGGTGCTCTGGATGAAATCTTGGTAAATAAAAAACTTGAGCGAATTTTTGAAACAATGAATGGTATATGTGATGGAGATTTAACTGTATCGGAAGATGGAGGAAATTATAGTTATAGGACAAGTGAACTGAATGGTACACTTGAAATGTCTAATTTATCAACTGGAATAAAAAGTTTTATTATTTTAAAAACACTATTAAGAAATGGAAGTATTAATGATAATGGTGTAGTAATATTAGATGAACCAGAGATACACTTACATCCTGAGTGGCAATTAAAGTTTGCAGAAGTTATCGTATTGATTCAGAAAGAATTTGGTGTAAATATTTTGTTAAATACACATAGTCCTTATTTTTTAAATGCAATCGAGGTATATGTAAAAAAATATGGGATTGAAAAGAAATGTAAATTTTATCTGACAGATGACAATGAGGGAAGAACCAATATTAAGGATGTAACAGATCAGACAGAACTGATATATGAAAAGTTGGCTAGACCATTACAGGATTTGGAGAATTTGGAGTATAGCGATGGAAACACGATATGATAAATTTGAATTTTTTAAGAATAGTTTATCTTCATTAAAAGAGACATCTAAAGATTCAGACAGCAAAGAGATCAGTTATATGACAGAATCAGATTTGCAAGTGGTAAATTTTGATAAAGTAAAAGAAAAATATGCAAAAAAATTAGGAGTATCAGAGACACCATGTTCGAATGATGCTCTTTATTTATCAGAAGCAGGCAATTACTATTTTATTGAGTTTAAAAATGGAAAAATACAGAGTAATGTAATTTATAATGTATACAATAAAATATATGATAGTTTGTTGATATTTACAGATATAGTAGATGAGAGGGTTTCATTTTGTAGAAATAATGTAAATTTTATTTTAGTTTATAATGAAGAAAAGAATCCCAATAACACTGACGTAAAAGAGGATAAATCTCGAGTAGCAATTGGAAAGCATTTTATGAAAAAGGGTGGAAAGAGATTTGTGCGTTTCAACCTTGAAAAGTTTGAAAAGTTATATTTTCATGCTGTATATACATATACAGAATCCGAATTTGAACAGGAATTTGTACAAAAATATAGTATAAATGATTAGTGTCTGCTGAACAATAAGGTATTAACGCACCGGATTATGACGTGCAGAAAATATATCAATTACTTTTGAAAAAAAACACACAGGACAGCTTAACATAGGAGCTGTCCTGTGTGTTTTTCAGATCTTAGATGAAAAACCTAAGAATATTAATACTTTTTTTAATATTTCTATGAAATCTTCCAATAAGAGAGTGAAACAGTTTTTCTCTCCACATTGCGGTGATTTTATGCCTGTGCCGGAGGAGTCTTTCTTCATCTGAGCGGTATCAGGTAAAGAACTGTTGCCGGATACATTGGCAGATCCGGTTGTAGAAGCAGTTTCGGAAACCAAACCAGCCACAGTATCTGTAGATGAACCATCAGTGTTTGTATTACCTGATGCCGGTGGTACAGGTGTGGATGCTGGTGGCACCGGGGCAGGATCTGAAATTACAGAAAAATCCGCCGTTGCCGTTCCGGTTGTTGATACAATGGCAATGCTGTGAGTTCCTTCGGAAAGACCGGCAAGGAAGGATGGAAGTAAAGTTATGATAGTACTTCCGGAGCTGGCAGTATAGTCTTTATCTTTCGTTAATTTAATACCATTTACCTCTACTCGAACTAATTCGTTGAGCGGTGCACTGGAACGAAATACTGCACCGGAGTTATTGTCCGGATTTTTACTTACTTCTGTTTTGTTTCCTTCCAGCATGACCGGTGGCTTATTATCAGGAGATACAGGCGGTATTTCCGGTTCCGGTTTTCCATCAGGTGGAGTGACTGGTAATTTATCAATGATCTCACCAGCTTCTACTATGGCGTTACAATCTGTACATACCAGATCACCGGTATATCCATTTTCCTCCTGTGTTGGCTCTTTAAAGCCCTGTCGCTGGAGATTCAAATGGCATGTTGGATCTATTTCTCCGTATTCCTTCCCACATTTTTCACAGACGGCTTTTTTCGTACAGGTCGCCTGTCCACCGGAATGGACATGTTGTTCCATTTCCCCTTCGATTTGAAAGGTAAGGACTTCCCCTTCTATAGCAGCGACAGTCACTTTGAGTTTGTCTGTAACCTGAAGCGAATCATTTAAGCCAAGGGCTGCATCAGATTTAGTGGATTGTGTACCGCCCATAACTTCCAGTGCCCAATTTCCCGGTTTTCCATTTAGATTGCTTGGAAAGCGGATGTCAGGTTGCGCAAGATAACAGACTAAACCGGATTTTATGTTCGATGTTTCTGAATTGGTCAGCTGCTTCTCTGACTTATCATATTTGCTGCCATCTGTTGAGAAGTTTCTGTATTCCAGATACAGTGTCCTGTTCAGTTCCGGAATGCCTGCTTTATATCCGATACAGTCGTCAGTACCGGTGGCTGTGCCGCTGAGCTTTACTTTGTATTCACCCGGTTCTGTGATCGTCTTTAGAGCACTGTCGTCTGTCCATCCCAGAGCCTCTTTTTCTTTGATCGAAAGTCCCTGTGGAACAGGTGAGATGGCATTTGCCATGGCAGACATGAAATAAACCGGCGTTTGACCTGACGAATTGTATAAATCCAGCAGACCAAATATATGCCCCATTTCATGGATCGGAGACTTCAATGAAACGATCGGTTTTTGATCATTGTTTGCCATATACAGAGTTGAGTAGTTATTTATGACCTGTACATAATATTGGCTTTGAAGCATCCTGCCATCGCCAAGATTGATCTCCACATAGTCTGCATAATCCTTATAGTTCCAAAGCGGATCAGAGCGGTTTATCACAATATTTTGTGTCGTGTTTTTATAGATAACTGTAATGGAATCGATTTTTCCATCCCGGTTTTTGTCAAGATCCTCATAACTGTATGTCTGGCTGCCATCGTAATTTGTAATGGGGTTTCCATCCTGGATCGCCTTGTTTATGGCATCAGACCAATCGGTGCGCAGCTCGTACATACGGTAGGCTTTTTCACCACTTGTTTTATAACCGATTGGATTATCTGCACTGTAACCGGCATAGTAACCGCGTTCATGTTTCAACTGCAGGGAACCGCCGTTATCAAACAGATAAAGACTATTCATGCGCAATTTGTCTGAGGACGCATTCCGGTAGTAATCGCCCACGGAATAATAGGCAGTGTTATAGGAATTGTCTATGATCTCCCTTACAGAGACACCTTGATAAATATCATTCACAAATTCATTCTCATCTGCAAATCTGGCAAATACGATTAAATTTGTAAAGTTTGGATCAGAAGTCTGTTCTGTATTCCCGGCAGCTGCGCCCTTTACGGACAGAGAGCCAAAACCGACATTCAGCAGCAGACACATGGATATCAGCAATCCGAAAAATGTACATATTTTTTTCATACATAGTCTCCTTTTTGTCGTTGAATGTTGCATAGGTTTTTATAGTTTCTGGAAAAAAGGCGCAGAGCCGTTTTTTTATTTCTTAAAATTCGCTCTTTTTCTTAAAGTCGGATCCAAAATTCTCTTACGGATACGAAGGGATTTCGGAGTAACCTCCAATAATTCATCGACATCGATGAAGTCAAGCGCCTGCTCTAAGCTTAAAATCTTAGGCGGAACTAAAGTCAATGCTTCGTCAGCGGAAGAGGAACGTGTATTGGTAAGGTGTTTCTTCTTACATACGTTCAATTCGATATCCTCGTTTCTGGAGCAGGAACCGATGACCATACCTGCATATACTTTTTCACCAGGTCCGATGAACAAAGTACCACGGTCCTGTGCAGAGAACAGACCGTAAGTGACAGATTCACCGGATTCGAATGCGATCAGCGAACCAAGCTGACGGTAAGCAATATCTCCGCGGTAAGTATCATAGCCATTGAAAATGGTGTTGATAATACCATTACCTCTGGTATCGGTCATAAATTCGCCTCTGTAACCGATCAGACCGCGGGATGGGATATTGAACTCAAGTCTTGTATATCCGCCGGTCAGAGGTTTCATATTGATCATTTCACCTTTGCGCTGGCTTAACTTGTCGATAACAGCACCGGTATACTCATCCGGAACATCGACATAGGCAAGTTCCATAGGCTCTAATTTCTTGCCGTTTTCGTCCGTGTGATATAATACTTCAGCCTTACTTACGGCAAACTCATATCCCTCACGACGCATATTTTCAATCAATACAGATAAATGTAATTCGCCGCGGCCCGATACTTTGTAGCTGTCCGGGGAATCGGTCTCTTCTACACGAAGGGAAACGTCTGTATTTAACTCGCGGAATAAACGGTCTCTTAAGTGGCGGGAAGTAATAAACTTTCCTTCCTGACCTGCCAATGGACTGTCATTTACGATGAAGTTCATGGAAAGAGTCGGCTCGGAGATCTTCTGGAATGGGATCGCAACCGGGTTCTCCACAGAACAGATCGTATCACCAATGTGAATATCAGCAATACCGGAAATAGCAACGATGGAACCAATATTTGCTTCTTCGACATCTACCTTATTTAATCCGTCAAATTCATATAATTTGCTGATGCGGACTTTTTTCTTCTTGTCAGGATCGTGATGGTTGACTACGACCGCTTCCTGATTTACTTTCAGGGAACCATTGTCGATCTTACCGATACCGATACGTCCAACGTATTCATTGTAATCAATGGTACTGATCAGTACCTGTGTCGGTGCTTCCGGATCACCTTCCGGAGCAGGAATGTAATCTAAAATGGTTTCAAATAATGGTGTCATATCTTTTTTGTTGTTTACAAGGTCGTGGATTTCACGAACGGCATAACCGTCTCTTGCGGAAGCAAAAAGGAATGGGCAGTCTAACTGCTCGTCAGAGGCATCCAGATCCATAAATAACTCTAATACTTCGTCCACAACTTCGTTTGGACGGGCTTCCGGGCGGTCTACTTTATTGACACAGACGATAACCGGGAGTTTTAAATCCAGAGCTTTCATCAAAACGAATTTGGTCTGAGGCATAACACCTTCAAATGCGTCAACGACAAGGATAACACCGTTTACCATTTTAAGGACACGCTCTACCTCGCCACCGAAATCGGCGTGGCCAGGAGTGTCGATGATGTTGATCTTTGTTCCTTTGTAAGTGATCGCTGTATTTTTGGAGAGGATTGTGATACCACGTTCCTTCTCAATATCGTTGGAGTCCATGACACGTTCAGCAACTTCTTGATTCTCACGGAATACACCACTCTGTTTTAAAAGTTCATCGACCAGTGTTGTTTTACCATGGTCAACGTGGGCGATGATTGCTATGTTACGTACGTCTTCACGTTTCTGTTTCATAAAAAATCTCTCTTTCTTCTGTGCGGAAAAGAAATTATCTAGAAATAAATCCTGTCTTTTCCTATTAATATAGCTTATAAATTAACTCGAACCCATATATTCTATCACAATTTTATGAGAACGCAAGTAGGCAGCAATATTTTTTTTCAAAACAATATAAAAAACTTATCGACAAGTTACACGAAATTTTTTCTGGAAGGAAATGGTAAAACCATAGTTGTCAGGCAAATCACCGATCGATTCCGGTGATAAGAGGAAGGGAGAAAAATTCATGGCAGATAAAATTTTTGAAAATAACCAGGTGTCAATTGTGGGAGAGATTGTTTCTGATTTCAGATTCAGCCACGAAGTGTATGGAGAGGGCTTTTATGTGGTAGATGTCGCAGTCAACCGGCTGAGCAATTTTATGGATTACATACCACTGATGATCTCAGAACGGCTCATTGACGTGAATGAGGACTATATTGGTCAGACCATATATGTTATGGGACAGTTCCGGTCATTCAACCGGCACGAGGAAAAAAAGAACCGTCTTGTTTTATCCGTTTTTGTAAGGGAACTGGAATTGTTAGATGAGATCGATGAGGATATCAAGACGAACCAGATTTTTCTGGATGGCTACATCTGCAAAGATCCGATTTACCGAAAAACACCGCTTGGAAGAGAGATTGCAGACCTTTTGATCGCGGTGAACCGTTCTTATGGAAAATCAGATTATATTCCATGCATCTGCTGGGGAAGAAATGCAAGGTTTGCATCCGGGTTTGAAGTCGGAGGGCATGTTCAGGTATGGGGGCGTATCCAGAGCAGGGAGTATGTGAAGAAACTGAGCGAGACAGAGACGGAAAAGCGCGTGGCATATGAGGTTTCTGTGAGCAAAGTGGAATTTATTGAAGATGAAGAGTAGAATTTATGGGGATGAGGAATCGTGCATTGACAAGGAAATAAGATGGTGTTATGATTTACGCAATGAAAATATTGCTTGGTAGAGGTCGCGTGCTTTATGAGTCGCTTTTTGGATGTATCAGGAACAGTTGATAAGAAGCAAAAGGAAAGTACGCCGAAAGGGTATGCAGCCTGAAGGCATATTACTTGGGCATAAAGTGAAGAACTTTATGACTGTCATCTGAATGGAGATCATTTGAGATGGGGAGCTATCAGATTCTAGGCAGATCTGCAAAGGTGCAGGACGCGTATGATGTTAGAATTTTGAGACCGGCTCGTCAGCCGGTCTTTTTTTACTTTACTGTAGCAACATTTTTAACAAAAAAAATTGCAGTGCGTATAATGACGATAGGAGGAGAATGCAATGTCTATTTTTAAAGGAGCAGGTGTAGCGATCGTCACACCGATGAAAGAAAACGAAGAAGTCAATTACGAAAAATTACAGGAACTGATCGATTGGCAGATCGACCAGGGAACAGATGCAATCATCATTGCAGGAACGACAGGAGAGAGTTCCACACTGACCATGGAAGAGCACAGTAAAGTGATCAAAGCAGCAGTAGAATTTGCAAAACACCGTGTACCGGTTGTGGCTGGTTCCGGTTCGAACTGCACAAGAGAAGCAATTTATCTGACACAGGAAGCAGAGGAAGCAGGAGCGGATGGAATCCTTGCAGTGACACCTTATTATAATAAATGTACACAGGGCGGTCTGGTACGTTATTATTCTGAAATTGCAGAGTGTACAAAGTTACCGATCATCATGTATAATGTACCTGGAAGAACCGGATGCAATATTCTTCCGGAGACAGCAGCAAAGATTTTTAAGGAAGTTGAAAATGTAGTAGCGATCAAAGAGGCGACAGGAAGTGTTGCACAGGCATCACAGTTAATGTATCTGACCGATGGCAGGATCGACCTTTATTCCGGCGAGGATGGAATCGTAGTTCCGCTTATGGCGATCGGTGCAATCGGAGTGATCTCTGTATGGTCAAATGTTGCACCTGCCAAAGTACATGGCATGTGCCAGAGTTTCTTTGACGGAGACTTACAGACTGCAATGAAGATACAGAGAGAGGCACAGCCGCTTGTCAGTGCATTATTCTCAGAGGTCAACCCGATTCCGGTGAAGAAAGCGTTAAACCTCATGGGAAGAGAAGTTGGAACACTTCGTTCTCCTTTGACGGAGATGACCGATGCAAATGCAGCCGTTTTGGCAGATGCGATGAAGGCATATGGCATTCTGGATTAATATAATGGAATGTACGCTTGGCGAGTATTCTATTATCATGAAAAATTGGAGCTGTTTCACAGCTCCTTTTTATGTATTATAATATTGTATAACTGCGAAACTCATGTAAAATGTAAATTTAGAATATGAAGATGAAACAAAAGCTTGAGAAAACACTGGGGAGCCGCCGGTTCTTGCTTGGCAGACATGGCGTTAGCTATGGCTGGCATGCTAGTACCGTTGCGAGCGACACGTAGCGAAAGCGTGTTTTCGAAAATTTTGTTTTATCTTCATATCCTTTCATTGTATAAAGTTGAGTTTCGCAATTCACTATATATCAAAAAACAACGAAGATACGAAAGGCAGGACTTAGGATTATGACAAAAGTAATTATGCATGGATGCAATGGAAAAATGGGACAGACGATCACGGAGATGTGCAAGGATGATCCGGAAATTGAGATCGTGGCAGGTATTGATCTGTATGACGGGATCAAAAATGATTATCCGGTATTTCCGAATATCTCCGTCTGCGACGTGAAGGCAGATGCAGTGATTGATTTCTCAAATGCAAAGGCAGTGGACGATCTGCTCATCTACTGTGAGGAAAAACAGGTGCCGGTTGTATTGTGCACGACCGGTTTGTCCGAGGAACAGCTCGCAAAAGTAAAACAGGTCAGCGGACATGTGGCAGTTTTAAAATCAGCCAATATGTCACTCGGCATCAATATGCTGATGGAACTTTTGAAAAAGGCGGCTTTAACGCTCGCACCGGCAGGTTTCGATATGGAGATCGTGGAGAAACACCACAATCAGAAATTGGATGCACCGAGCGGAACGGCTCTCGCTCTGGCAGACTCCATGAATGAGGCGCTGAATGAGAAGTATGCCTATGTTTATGACAGAAGCCGGGAGAGAAAGAAGAGAGAAAAATACGAGATCGGAATTTCCGCAGTGCGCGGTGGAAATATCGTGGGAGAGCATGAAGTGATCTTTGCAGGACAGGACGAAGTGATCGAATTTAAGCACACGGCATATTCCAAGGCAGTTTTTGCCAAGGGAGCAGTGCAGGCGGCAAAATTTCTTGCAGGAAAGCCGGCAGGATTTTATGATATGAGCGATGTCATTCAGGCGCAATGATGAATGAAGTATAAATCAGTACACAGAATAAAAACAGGATGGTGACGGATGGAACAGACCGATTTACGTTATTTAAAAAGTCTTGCAAAGCAGTATCCGACCGTGGCGGCGGCCGCCACAGAGATTATCAATTTACAGGCGATTTTAAGCCTGCCGAAGGGAACCGAACATTTTATCACGGATATCCATGGCGAATATGACCAGTTTCAACACGTATTAAAGAACGGTTCCGGAGCGATCAAGAGAAAGATCGAGGACGAGTTCGGGAATGCCATCAGTCAGGCAGAAAAGAAATCGATCGCCACACTGATCTATTACCCGGAACAGAAGATGGAGCAGGTGATAAAGACCGAGGAGAACATGGAGGACTGGTACAGGGTCACATTGTACCGCCTGATAAGGATCTGCAAAGGAGCGTCTTCTAAGTACACCCGTTCCAAGGTGCGCAAGGCGCTTCCGAAAGATTTTGCCTATGTGATTGAGGAACTTCTGACCGGAAGACCGGATGTATCCGATCAGGAGGCATATTATAATGAAATCATCCATTCAGTGATCCGGACAGGCAGGGCAGCAGAACTTGTGGTGGCATTCTGTAACCTTATCCGCAGACTTGTAGTGGATCATCTGCATGTTGTCGGCGATATTTTTGACAGAGGACCGTATCCAAACCTGATTATGGATACATTAATGTCACATCATTCCGTTGATATCCAGTGGGGAAACCATGATATCTCGTGGATGGGGGCAGCAGCGGGCAATCAGGCGCTGATCTGCAACGTGATCCGCATCTCCGCAAAATACGGCAATCTGAATCTGCTGGAGGATGGATATGGGATCAATCTGGTGCCGCTTGCGAGACTGGCAATGAACCGTTATGACAAAGATCCTTGCAGCTGTTTTAAACTGGATTACCGGGAAGAGGAATATGATGTCCGGGATGCAATGCTCGATGAGAAAATGCACAAGGCGATCGCCATCATGCAGTTTAAGCTGGAAGGACAGATGATCGTGGGACACCCGGAATTTGGAATGGAGAACCGTTTGCTGCTCGATAAGATAGACCCCGCAGCCGGTACAGTCCTGATCGAAGGGAAGAAATATCCGCTCCGGGATCTGAATTTTCCAACCATTGACTGGGAACATCCGTATGAACTTTCGGCGGATGAGGCAGATGTGATGGAACGTCTGACTGCCGCATTTTTAAATTGTGAGAAATTACAGAGACAGGTGCGTTTTCTTTTTACCAAGGGAAGCCTGTATCATGTATACAATGGAAATCTTCTGTATCACGGCTGCGTTCCGCTGAATGAGGATGGCTCTTTTACTAAAGTCAATATTTACGGCACGGAATATGCCGGAAAAGCGTTGTACGATGTGTTAGAAAGCTACGCCAGAAAAGGTTATTACGCCATTGACCCGGAAGAGAAGAAAAAGGGATCAGACATTCTCTGGTTTATCTGGGAAAATAAAAATTCACCGGTATTTGGCAAAGATAAGATGACAACGTTCGAGCGGTATTTTGTGGCAGAGAAAGCGACACATGTGGAACCGAAAAATCCGTATTACCGGCTGCTGGAAAAAGAAGAGATCGTAAATGCGATCCTCGCAGAGTTCGGACTATCCGGCCAGGAGGCGCATATTGTCAATGGACATATCCCGATCGAGGCAAAAAAAGGAGAGTCCCCGGTGAAGTGCGGGGGCAAGCTTCTCATCATAGATGGCGGCTTTTCCAAGGCTTATCAGCCAAAGACCGGAATTGCTGGGTACACTTTGATCTACAATTCATATGGACTTGTGCTGGCGGCGCATGAGCCTTTTGAATCCGTGGAAAAAGCAGTTTCGGATGGGAATGATATTGTATCACATACGATTCTGGTGCAGCATGTTGTGAGACGGAAAACGGTTGCAGACACAGATAATGGAAAAGTGATGCGGGAAAATATCCGTGATCTTGAAAATTTACTTCAGGCATATCGTGAAGGAACAATTGTAGAAAATCCTTAAAAGTGTTATACTACATTTATCTTACCATAATTTACCAGAGTAACGTATGGTCTGGAATAATATGATACCAAAGAAGGGAGTTTCTTATGAAAAAGAAAGTAATACAGATTTTATCCATTGCATTGTGCATGGTGCTGCTGTCCGGAAGCACTGTCACGGCAAATGCAGCAAAGAAATCATCGAATACAGGTGCATATCAGGCAGTATTTGATGCAGAATATTATTATAATTCCAACCCGGATCTTCAGGCGGCGTTTGGATATGATGCACAGAAGTTGTTCAATCATTTTGTATCTTCCGGCATTTATGAGGGAAGATCAGGCTGCGCTAATTTCAATGTTGCAATTTACAGAGCCAATTACCCGGATCTTCAGGCAGCATTCGGCAATGACCTTGCATCCTACTGTGCCCATTATGCGGCAAACGGTGCAGCAGAGGGAAGAAATGCAACGACACTGATCTCGGCAGGGGAGGGAGCACAGGCAGCGATTGTCCGTGGTTCCTGCACAACGAAGTTTGATCCGAGAGCTTCCAGAGCAACCAACATTGCAGTGGCAGCTTCCAGAATCAACGGTGTAGTCATTCAGCCAGGGGAAGAGTTTTCCTTTAACAGAACGATCTTACCAAGAACGGCAGCAAACGGTTATGTGGAAGCGCCAATTTATGTGAGTGGTAAACATTCCACAGGAACAGGCGGAGGTATCTGTCAGGTATCTTCTACCATGTATTCTGCAATGTTAAACGGAGGAATCCCGGCGACTGAGCGTCACCCACATTCTCTCCCGGTTCCATATCTTCCAGAAGGCAGAGATGCGACAATTGCAGGTAATTATTACGACTTAAGATTTGTGAATATTTATAATACGCCATTGCAGATTTCAGCAGTAGCAGATTTAAGAACCGGTACAGTCAGTGTGACTTTGATCCAGCAGTAATTGTTAAGAAAAATAAGAAAAGTAAAATACGAAACTTAAGTTTATTAGGTTTCGTATTTTGTTTTCACGGAAAAGGGGGATTACGATGAACGGAAAAAAAGTTATGTTAACAATCCAGGGGGAGAAAAAAGAGTATCCGGCAGGAACAAGTTTTTTGCGCATTGCGCAGGATTACAGCGATGCGTATCAGGATGATATTGTTCTGGTATTGTACAATAGGAGACTGCGGGAATTAAATAAGTGTGCAGATGGAGACGGAACCGTAGAATTTCTCACAACCGCAGACAAGACAGGGAAAAAGGCGTACCGCAGAAGCGTGACACTTTTAATGCAGAAAGCAGTCTATAATCTCTGGGGAAAAGGGAATATATCGGTGCGTGTAAAATACTCCATCGGACAGGGAAATTATTGTGAACTTGTGAAGTGGGAGAATGATACAGAGGAAGTTGTGAAAGTATCTGGAACAGAAATCAATAAATTAAAGAATGAGATGTATCAGATGGTAGTTTCCGATATTGAGATCCACAAGGAGAGTATCAATACGGATGATGCCGTGACACTGTTTCATGACCTTGGAATGACAGACAAGGAAAAACTGTTCCGTTACCGGAGAAGTTCCAGAGTCAATATTTATGAACTCGATCATTACATGGATTATTTTTACGGATTTATGGTGCCATCGACCGGATATCTGCGCTATTATGATGTGATCCCTTATGCGGATGGATTTATGCTTCAGTTCCCGGATAAAAATACGAGAGAGGTCGCACCGTTTGTTCCGGCAGAAAAACTGTTCCACACGTTAAAGACATCCAGAGACTGGGGAAAAATGCTTGAGATCGATACGATCGGAGCCTTAAATGATGCGATCGCAGCCGGAAAAACACAGCAGATGATACTGACGCAGGAAGCCCTGTTTGAGGAGCGTATCGGAAGGCTTGCCGAGGAGATCATTTCAGCAAAAGACCGGAAATTCATTATGATCGCAGGACCATCCTCCTCAGGAAAAACGACTTTTTCACACAGACTGTCCATCCAGCTGGCTGCAAAAGGACTGAATCCGCATCCATTTCCACTGGATGATTATTATAAGAACCGGGACATCTGTCCAAGGGATGAGAACGGCGAACTGGATCTTGAATGTCTGGATGCGCTGGATGTGGAATTATTCAACCATGACATGAATGAACTGCTGGCAGGAAAAACAGTCAATCTTCCTATTTTTAACTTCAAGACGGGAAAAAGGGAATACAAAGATAAGCTTATGACACTGGGAAAGGATGATGTGTTAGTCATCGAGGGAATCCACGGTCTGAATGACAAGTTGTCCTACTCCCTGCCGATTGAGAGCAAGTTTAAGATTTATATCAGTGCGCTGACGCAGTTGAATATTGATGAACATAACTGTCTGCCGACGACTGACGGAAGACTGATCCGGCGGATCGTCCGCGATGCACGGACACGCGGAACCTCTGCAAAAGAGACCATCGCCATGTGGGATTCCGTGCGCAGAGGAGAAGAAAAATACATTTTTCCATTTCAGGAAGGTGCGGATGTGATGTTTAACTCAGCGCTCATCTACGAGCTGGCGGTTCTTAAAATGTATGCGGAACCATTGCTTTTTGCCATTGACAAAGACTGCCAGGAATATTTAGAGGCAAAGCGTCTGCTGAAATTCCTGGACTATTTCCTTCCAATGCCGAGCGATGGGATCAACCAGAATTCCATTCTGCGTGAATTTATCGGCGGAAGCTGTTTTAATGTATAAAAGCAGTGGAAATTTTGGCGAAAAAAATTTTCTTGCGAAAATTAAAGGAATAGTGTATATTAAGGGGCGTCGCAAAGTTTTTGCGGCGTTCTTTCAGTTTTAAAATAAGTAGGACAAATGATCGCGGCTGCAAGTGTCGAAAGACCGCAGGTGAGGAAAGTCCGGGCTTCACAGGGCAGAATGCCGGATAACGTCCGGTGGAGGCGACTCCAAGGAAAGTGCAACAGAAATATACCGCCGATTCTGGCTTGACCAGAATCTGGTAAGGGTGGAAGGGCAGTGTAAGAGACTACCGCCTTTCTGGTAACAGGAGGGGCATATGTAAACCCCATTCGAAGCAAGACCGAACAAAAGCGTTGACGTGGCCCGCCAGCTTTAGGTAGGTCGCTTGAAATGGCTGGCAACAGTCATTCTAGAAAGATGATCATTCGTGTCTGCATTTGCAGACGGACATAACCCGGCTTATCGTCCTGCTTATTTTAGATAGAGAAGATGTCAGCTGACATCTTTTTTTTTATGCCGGATTGTTGTATGATGGTGTAAGTGTAGAAATTATCATTGCGCCTGCAAAAAGTGCACCGCAATGTGTATACAAAAAATCGTGGCAATCATATACAGAAGAAAGTTGAGGACGATCATGCAGAGTGATACTACCGGATCTTTACAGGAATTTCATAAGATATTAGAAGAGGCAGGAAAAAAAGGAGCTTCCGATATCCATTATGTGCCGAAAGAGCAGCTGCTGCTCCGGATAGATGGAAGGCTTGTGGATATGACAGAGGAATGGAACGTGTCTTTTTCCATGGAGGAACTCATAGAGGAATTGCTGGACAAAAAACAGCAGAAAACATTCGAAGAAAATGGAGAGGTTGAATTTTCCTGCCCGGTTTTCAATAGGCGTGTCCGCGTGAATCTGTTCCGGCAGAGTGGAACGTGCGCAATGTCTGTCCGTCTGTTTGCAGAGAAGATCCCGACACCGCAGATGCTTGGTCTTCCGGAGTCGGCAGTGCAGATGGCTGGGAAGAGAAGAGGGCTCATTCTTGTGACAGGTGCATCCGGCAGTGGAAGGACAACAACGATGGCGTCGATGATCGACCATATTGCTTCTAATTATGAGCGGTCGATCCTGACACTGGAAAAACCGGCAGAGTATCTTTTCCGGAGCGGAAAGTCCATGGTGCTGCAGCGGGAGATCGGCATTGACAGCCGGTCTTATGAAGCAGGATTAAAAGCTGCGTTAAAACAGGATATGGATGTCATTCTGATCAGTGAGATGGAAGATCTGGATACGGTTTCACTTGCGCTGACTGCGGCGGAGATGGGACATCTTGTGATTGCCGCACTTCCGACCCAAAATGCGGTGACTTCCATCGAACGGATCGTGGAATGTTTCCCGGATCACAGGCAGCATCAGATCTGTTCACAGCTTTCGGATGTACTGGCAGGCGTTATTTCCCAGCAGCTTCTTCCGAGACTGGATGGAGGCGGACGTGTGGCGGCGTTTGAAGTTCTTTTGGCAAATCAGGAGATAAAAAGCCTGATAAAGGAACAGAAGTATTTCCAGATACCGTCCGTGATGCGCAGCTGCAGAAAAGAGGGAATGGTCTCCATGGACGATGCCGTGTACGACCTTTATATGAAGAGTATGATCGACTCGGATACTGCTGTCTGCTATGCACAGGATGGTGTGGGCATGCGTCAGAAAGTACAGTTATTTTAAATTATTATAGAAATCTAAAATGTTTCTTAAAAGACAATAGGTGTGTTGACGCGATTTCCTTTGAAGCGTAACATAAAATCACTTGATAGGAGGTCGGAACAATGAGGGAGAAAATACAGCGTTTTATGATTGGAAGATATGGGGCGGATGAACTGGCAAAAGCACAGAGCATTGCTGCACTGGTATTGCTTTTTTTGTCGATGTTCAGCCGCCTTGGCATTTTTTACTGGCTGGCGATCGCACTGATGATCTATTCCACATGGAGAATGTTCTCGAAGAATATTTCCGCAAGATATGCAGAAAATCAGAAATATCTCAACTACAGATATCAGATGGCTGTGAAGTGGAACCGGTTCAAAAAGCATCTGGCACAGAGAAAAAACTACAGATTTTACAAATGTCCGCAATGCAGACAGAAAGTGAGAGTGCCAAAAGGCAGAGGAAAAATCTGCATCACCTGTCCAAAATGCCGGACAGAATTTGTGAAAAAAAGTTGAAAATAAAAGGAGATTTTTCCATTGTTTGGTTATATCAATATCAATCAAAAAGAATTATCGGAAGAAAGTAAAAAAATATATCAGGCATATTACTGCGGACTCTGCCAGAAACTCAAAACAAACTGTGGCACAAAAGGGCAGATGCTGTTAAGTTATGATCTGACATTTCTGATCGTTCTGCTGACCGGGCTGTATGAACTGGAGAACACCGAGACAGAGTTTACCTGTCCGCTGCACCCGACGAAGAAACGGACGGCTTACATCAATGAGGCGACAGAGTATGCCGCAGACATGAACCTGATCCTGGCATACCAGAATCTTTTAGATGACTGGAAGGACGAGAAATCCTACACGAAAAAAGCGTTTGTAAAAATCCTCGATAAGGATTATACTCGTATCGTGTCAAAATATCCAAGACAGGTAAGGGCTTTGGAAGAATTCATGCGCAAGACAGCGGAAGCAGAGAAGAACAAAGAGACGAATCTCGATCTTGTGGCAGGTCTTACCGGTGAGATGCTTGGAGAAATCATGTGCTGGCGGGAGGATGAGTGGCAGGAGGAGATGCGTACCCTTGGATTTTATATGGGTAAGTTTATTTATCTGATGGACGCATACGAGGACTATGAAGCAGACCAGAAGAAGAACTGCTATAATCCGCTTGTATACATGGAAAAAGAAAATGATCAGGAATTTGATACATTCTGTAAATTGCTGCTGACGAGCATGATGTCGGAATGTGCCAAGTCATTCGAGCGTCTGCCGATTTTACTGCATGCGGATATTTTGCGGAATATTCTCTACTCAGGTGTATGGAGCAGATATGAATACTTACAGCTTAGAAAAAAGAAGCTGGAAGAGAAAAAGACGAAGAGAAAAAAAGAAGACAGGAAAAAGTAACAGGAGAATTATATGATGAATCCATATCAGGTGCTCGGTATTTCACCGGGTGCCTCGGATGATGAGATAAAAAAAGCATATCGGGCTTTAAGCCGTAAATATCACCCGGATGCTAATATTAACAATCCGAATAAGGCACAGGCTGAGGAGAAGTTTAAGGAAGTACAGCAGGCCTATGACCAGATCATGAAGGAAAAACAGTCGGGCGGAAGCTTTGGTGGAAGTTATGGATATAACACCTCCTCCGCAGGTGGTGGAAGCTATCGGTACAATTACAGTGGAAATCAGGGATACAGAACAGCGAATGACTCCCCACAGATGCAGGCGGCTGCAAATTATATCGCAAACCGCTGTTATGCGGAAGCACTCAATGTTTTGAATGGTATTCCATTTGCAGAGCGCAGCGCACGATGGTACTACTATAGTGCAATGGCAAATCAGGGAGCCGGCAATAATATCGTTGCAAAACAGCATGCGGGCAGGGCTGTCGAGATGGAGCCGAGTAATTTTGAATACCGTCAGTTTTTACAACATCTGGAATTTGGAGGTACATGGTACACCAGCATGGGTGATAATTATGACAGACCATATTCCAGTTCCGGAAGCTGGTGCCTAAGCCTCCTGTTTTTGAATATGCTGTGCAACTGCTGTTGTCTGCGGCCATTCTAAGAATTATTTTTTACAAAAATTATGAAATCTGCGATATAAAAAAGTCCCCTTGAATGGGGACTTTTTTATGCAGTATTTTTATCTGCGGTTTGGATTGGTATACTTCTCTTCACAGTATTTGCAGCGGTAAACTTCTTTTGACTCATCGGTGAGAAGGAAAATCTGGTCGAGTTCCTGCTCAATGGAAGTGATGCAGCGTGGGTTTTTGCACCGGATGACATTCTTTACCTGTTTTGGCATGTGAAGCTCCTTTTTCTCTACGATCTTGGAATCCTTGATCACATTGACCGTGATGTTGTGGTCAATAAATCCGAGAATATCTAAGTCTAATGCCTCAACCGGGCATTCCACTTTTAAAATGTCCTTTTTACCCATCTTATTGCTTTTTGCATTCTTAATGATGGCAACGGTGCAGTCTAACTGGTCTAATTTCAGATCATGATAAATCTGAAGGCTCATTCCCGCCTGGATATGGTCTAAGACGAAACCTTCCTGAATACCACTAATATTTAACATGTGTACTCCTATCTGTGACATTGTCACTCGAAAACGATTTGGTTTGTATTTTATAAAGAAGATTGGATAATTTTGAAACTCGTAGAAAATTTAAATCTTCCCAATCTTCACAATGTAAATTAGAGTTTCAAAATTATCAGTTTATATACATTTTAGAGTTTCGTAGTATCAATTTCAAGCAATGTCAGGATCAGTGCCATCCTTACATAGACGCCGTACTGCGCCTGACGGAAGTAGGCAGCTCTTGGATCATCATCCACTTCGACAGAGATCTCATTGACACGAGGGAGTGGGTGAAGCACTAACATATCGTCTTTTGCAAGATCCATTTTAGCTTTGGTCAGAATATAGAAATTCTTCAAACGTACGTAGTCTTCTTCGTTGAAGAAACGTTCCTTCTGTACACGTGTCATATACAAAATATCAAGATCCGGCATTGCATCTTCTAAGCGTTCCACCTCTTCAAATGGAATATTGTTGGCTCTCAATACATCTTCACGGATATAGCTTGGAATCTTTAACTCTTCCGGTGAGATGAGTACGAACCTGATCCCCGGGTAACGGATGAGGGCATTGATCAGTGAATGTACGGTCCGTCCGAATTTTAAGTCGCCACAGAGACCGATCGTCATGTTAGACAGTCTGCCCTTTAAAGACCGGATCGTCAATAAGTCCGTCAATGTCTGGGTAGGATGCTGATGACCACCGTCGCCGGCATTAATTACTGGAATTCGGGATTTTTGGGAGGCTACAAGAGGTGCACCTTCCTTTGGATGACGCATAGCACAGATATCTGCGTAACAGGAAATAATCCGGATCGTATCAGAAACACTTTCACCTTTGGATGCGGAAGAACAACTCGCATCGGAAAAACCTAAAACAGAACCACCAAGATTTAACATGGCAGCTTCAAAACTAAGTCTTGTTCGTGTACTTGGCTCATAAAAACATGTTGCAAGCTTTTTGCCATCACATGCATGGGCATACTTGCCAGGAAACTTCTCGATATCATTTGCAAGGTCTAAGAGTTTGTCTAACTCTTCGACGGAGAAGTCTAATGGACTCATTAAATGACGCATATAAACCTCCTTATAAATACCTGCTCTTTTATAAGAAATAGTGATATTTCTCTCAGGCATTTTTACTATCATATAATAATCATTTTCCAAATTCAAGAGAAAAATTATTTACGTTATATTGGTACAAAATAATAAAATTTTCAGAAATTTTTGGTCGTCAGCTGGCTTTTTATATTGCAGTTTGAAAGCAAAAAAGCTATAATCAAATAATCATGAGGATGAAAAGCAATCCGGAGAAAAAAAGGAGTATCATATGGCTGAAGATATCAGGACAATGCATGAAGAAGACGAGGATGAAGTAAAATACTGTGAGCGGAAGAGATTATTATTTTTCGGTCTGCCATGGACGTTTACAAAGTATACGATCACACCAAGCATGCTGACGATCGATCAAGGTCTGTTAAAGACGGAAGAAAATGACTGTTACATGTACAAAGTACAGGATGTGAAGCTGACAACGACACTGTTGGAGCGCATTTTCGGGCTCGGAACGATCACCTGCTACACCGGGGATGTCACGAATGCGGAACTGAAACTGATCCACATCAGAAAGTCAAAGGAAGTCAAAAATTATCTTTTGAAAGCATCAGAAGCGGCACGTATGAAACGCCGCACATTAAATACACTAGACATTGGAGCTGCGCAGGATCTGTCGGATGCTCTGGATTCATGATCTAAAACTTACTTAGAGAGGATTTTCTCAAAGATCAGTCCGGCAGCCATCCATACCGGCGCATAGTCAAGACGGATGACACCATTTATGTTTGTGGGAGCATTGCTGTAATCCCAGGGACATAGATGGTGTTTTTTTAACAGGGAACCACTTAAGTACTCAAAACAGAAAATACCTGTGGAATAGATAAAGCCCCGGAAGAGAGCAGGGATTTTTTTAAAGTATCTGTACAGCGGTTTGATGATACATGCCATGCCGTAAATGGGAAACATCCAGACGGAAGTCTGCCCGATCAGGTGCAGGTCATGCCGGCTGCAATTGCCGATGGAGGTAAAAAGAATTTCAAGGCACCAGCCCGTGAGTCCGCAGATAAAAAAATTTCGCCGCATAATAAAAGTCTCCTGTCTTTTTTTATAATATGCCACAGATCCATTGATTTCATACATGGAATCGGATGGGACAACTTGTAAAATCAGCCTTCTTGTCATATAATAAAAAAAGTACATTCTGCCATCAGGCAGGGGAGCGGTATGCAATTATTACGCAGTCTGTTAAAACAGATTTCATACGAAAGTGTAAGGGGAGACGATGACCGGAAGATAACGGATATCTGTTGTCATTCTGAAAAAGTAAAAGAAGGCTCCCTTTTTGTTTGCATAAATGGATATCGGAACAACGGTCATGAATATGTGCCGCAGGCGGTGGAACACGGTGCAGCGGTACTGGTTGTGGATGACCGCTATGTGATCGAGAGCCGGTCTGGACCGGTGATTCTGACAGAACATATGAAGGTGAATGTGTATGAGTTGATCCGTGACAGAAATATCTGTGTGGTCACAGTGAGAGATACCAGAAAAGCGCTTTCGGCGCTCTCGGCAGCTTTCTTTGATCATCCGGCAGAAAAAATGAAGATGATCGGCATCACAGGCACGAATGGCAAGACGACCACAGCATTTCTGACTGCGGGGATTTTGCAGGAAGCCGGTTACCGGGTAGGAATGATCGGAACGATCGAATCCTATGATGGAAGAAGGAGAGAGACGGTGAAAAACACCACGCCGGAATCGTGCGAGATCCACAGGCTTTTGTCCCGCATGGTGGAAAATGAATGTGACTGCTGTGTGATGGAGGTGTCCTCGCAGGGCATTGCATTGCAGCGCACGGCAGATATTTTTTTTGATATCGGCGTTTTTTTGAATATAGAACCGGATCATATCGGAAAGGGAGAACATGCAACTTTTTCCGAGTATCTGTACTGCAAAAGCAGGCTGATGCGTCAGTGTGGCATTGGCATTGTGAATCAGGATGATCCGAATGTGAATAAGATACTTGCAGGACACACCTGCGAGGTGGAAACCTTCTCCATCCGGCACCCTTCGGATGTGATGGCGGAGGATGAATGGTATGAGATGGGATCGGGCAGCCTGCAAAGCCATTTTACGGTAAAAAAAGAGTGGCAGAGAGAAGAAGTTGTCATGCAGCTTCCGGGGCAGTTTAATGTTTATAATGCGCTTGCCGCCATTTCCGTGGCAGGACATTTTAAGGTGGACCGGGAGCAGATTAAAGCAGCACTGGCAAAACAGGTTGTGCCGGGAAGATGCCAGAATATGTCTGCGGGAGCCGGATATGTGTTCCTGATCGATTATGCCCACAACGAGATGAGTCTTCGGAATCTGCTCGAAACATTACGAAAATTTGAACCGGCAAGGCTGATCGTGATTTTCGGATGCGGAGGAAACCGCTCCGTTTTGAGAAGGTATCAGATGGGAGAGACGGCGGGCAGACTGGCAGACTTTACCATTATCACCTCGGATAATCCAAGGTGGGAAGATCCGGGGCGGATCATGAACCAGATCGAGGATGGACTGCGTGGCACAGTGCGTGCGGGAGTAAAGCCATCTTACATAAAAATTGCAGACCGGAGGGCGGCAGTGGAATATGCCGTTTCGATGGCAGAGAAAAGGGATATTATTGTTTTAGCCGGAAAAGGGCACGAGAGTTATCAGGAGATCAAAGGAATCCGATATCCGTTAGACGACAGAAAAATAGTACAGGAGGCACTGGATGGCGGAGTACGCGAATATCATTGTTGACATATTCAATGAAAAATTAGATAAAACATTTCAATATAGGATTCCGGAAGCAATGAAGGAAAAACTGACACTTGGAATGCAGGTGTATGTCCCATTTGGCAAGCGCAACATCAAGGGATATGTTGTGGAACTGACGGATGAACCGGAGTTTGAGGTGGCAAAGATCAAAGAAATTATCGGGATTGTGACAGACAGCGTTCCAATTGAAAGCCAGTTGATCGCACTGGCAGGCTGGATGAAGAAAAACTATGGAGCGACCATGAACCATGCGTTAAAAACCGTCATTCCGATTAAGAAAAAAAGCAATGCAGTGGAACACAAAAGCGTCCGCCTGAAGCTGACAGAAATCGAAGCCAAAAGTGAACTTGCAGAATTTGAACGGAAACATCAGAAGGCGCGTGTGCGGCTGTTGTCTGCGCTGATAGAGAATCCACAGATGGATCAGAGCATGATCACGCAGAAGTTAAATGTTTCGGGAACGGTGATCCGGGCATTAGAGACCATGGGGATCGTGGAGGTGGTCAGTGAGCGGTCCTACCGCAACCCGGTGTCACATTTAGACAGCAAGGGGTATCATCTCACGTTAAACGAAGAACAGCAGTCCGTGGTGGATGCGATTGAGCGGAATCTGGATCAGAAAATTGCAAAAACCTATCTGATCAAAGGCGTGACCGGAAGCGGCAAGACGGAGGTGTACATGGAACTGATCGCCCATATGTTAGCGCAGGGAAAACAGGCAATCGTGCTGATCCCTGAGATCGCGCTGACATTTCAGACCGTCATGCGGTTTTACAACCGTTTCGGAGACAGGGTTTCCATCATGAATTCCAGATTGTCTCCGGGAGAGCGGTTTGACCAGTTTGAGCGGGCAAAAAACGGGGACGTGGATATTATGATAGGCCCGAGATCGGCGTTGTTCACACCTTTTTCAAAATTAGGGCTTATTATTATCGATGAAGAGCACGAGAGCAGTTATAAAAGTGAGACACTTCCGAGATACCATGCAAGGGAGACTGCGATCGAGCGTGCGAGAATGTGCGGTGCGAGTGTCGTGCTTGGCTCGGCAACTCCGTCTGTGGAAAGTTATTACAAGGCGAAAACAGGGGAGTATGAGCTGTTAGAGTTAAAGCACCGTGTAGCAGAAAAACCACTCCCGAAAGTAGAGGTCGTGGATTTAAGGGAAGAGTTAAAAGCAGGCAACCGTTCCATTTTAAGTGTACGGCTTCAGGAGCTGATGGAGGACCGCTTGAAAAAGGGACAGCAGATGATGCTTTTTATCAACCGGAGAGGGGTTGCAGGCTTTGTCTCTTGCAGAGCCTGCGGTCATGTGTTAAAATGTCCGCATTGCGATGTGTCTCTAAGCCAGCATGTGACAAGACAGCATCCAGAAGGAAAAATGGTCTGTCATTACTGCGGATATGAGATACCGATGCCGAAAACCTGTCCGGCGTGTGGTTCGCGGTATATCAGCGGATTTAAGGCGGGTACGCAGAAGATTGAGATGATCGTCAAGGAACGTTTCCCACAGGCGAGGGTGCTCCGCATGGATATGGATACCACGCGGAACAAGGAGGGGTACGAACAGATTTTATCTGCTTTTGCGAATCAGGAAGCCGATATTCTGATCGGAACCCAGATGATCGTCAAGGGACATGATTTCCCGAATGTGACGCTGGTCGGTGTGCTGGCGGCAGACCTGTCTTTGTATGTCAGTGATTACCATGCGGCAGAACGCACTTTCCAGCTGCTGACACAGGCGGCTGGAAGAGCAGGGCGCGGAAGTGAACCCGGGGAAGTTGTGATCCAGACATACCGGCCGGATCATTACAGTGTGCAGACTGCAAAAGAGCAGGATTATGAAGCGTTTTATGAGCAGGAGATGGAATACCGCAGAATGCTTTTATATCCGCCGGTCTGGAATATGCTTGTGATCTTATGTGCATCAAAGCAGGAGCAGACCGCTTACGATTCCGCAAAGCTTCTGGTGCAGGAGATCGACACCTGGCAGGAGAACATCAAAGCTGCAATGGAGCGTGTGGGAGAGGATTTTAAAAAGAAACGGGTTTTCCCGGTAGGACCTGCGGATCCGGCAGTGGCAAAGGTAAATGACATCTATAAAAAGGTGATTTATATAAAAACAAAAGATTATCAGACACTGGTTGAGTTGAAAGACCGTCTCGAACATTATATGCGTGATAACAGAGCATTTAAAGATACGGTCGTACAGTTTGATTTTAATCCAATGAGTGGTTTTTAAAAACAAGGAGGACATTATGGCGCTTAGAACAATCCGTGTACAGGGAGACCCTGTATTAGAAAAAATCTGTAAACCTGTGAAGGAGCTGACACCGCGCACAAAAGAGCTGATCGAGGACATGTTAGATACCATGTATGAGGCAAACGGCGTTGGACTTGCAGCACCGCAGGTGGGCATCTTAAAAAGAATCGTAGTGATCGATGTGGGCGAAGGTCCGGTCGTGATGGTGAATCCGGTTATTTTGGAGACGTCCGGGGAGCAGACCGGCGACGAGGGATGTTTGAGTATTCCGGGAAAAGCCGGACAGGTCACAAGACCAAATTATGTGAAGGTGCATGCATTTGATGAAAATATGGAAGAATATGAGATTGAGGGCACAGAGTTAATGGCAAGAGCCATGTGCCACGAAATCGATCATCTGGACGGACATCTTTACGTGGAAAAAGTGGAAGGCCAGCTTCATGACGTTACCTATGAGGAAGAGGAATAGGCGCAGAGGGAAGAAGCAGAAAAGAAACCGGAAGCGAGGAGAGGATCATGAGAGTTATATTTATGGGAACCCCGGATTTTGCAGTGGGTACATTAGAGGAAATTATAAAAGCAGGACATGAAGTAGTGTTGGTTGTCTCACAGCCGGATAAAGCGGTTGGAAGAAGCAAGGCATTAAAGTACACACCGGTGAAGGAATGTGCGGTTGCACATGGGATTGAAGTGTATCAGCCGGCAAAGATCCGTGCAGAGGAAAGCGTAGAATATTTAAGACAGTACAATGCGGATATCATCATTGTAGAGGCTTTTGGACAGATCATTCCAAAAGCAATCCTTGATATGCCGCGTTTCGGATGTGTGAATGTACATGCGTCCCTGCTGCCAAAATACCGTGGTGCAGCCCCAATCCAGTGGGCAGTGTTAAACGGGGATCAGGTCACAGGCGTCACGACCATGCGTATGGATGAAGGTCTTGATACCGGGGATATGATCATGAAGCAGGAAGTGATCGTGGATGAGGATGAGACAGGCGGAAGCCTGTTTGACAAGCTGTCGGAAGTAGGGGCAAAGCTTTGCGTGAAAACGATGGAAGCAATTGAAAATGGTACAGCTGTTTACACACCTCAGGATGACGCGCTTGCAACTCACACCGGAAAGATCCAGAAAGAGATGGGAAGTATCGACTGGTCAAAAGATGCAGAGGTGATCGAGCGTCTGGTGCGCGGCTTAAATCCATGGCCGAGTGCATATACAAGGATCGATGACAAAAACCTAAAGATCTGGCGCGCAAAAGTCATTTCCCATGAGGTGAAAGCCGCTCCGGGATGTATTTTAAAAGTGACAAAGGACGAACTGGAAGTCCAGACGGGGAATGGAGTATTAGCTTTATTAGAGGTACAGTTAGAAGGAAAGAAACGAATGACAACGGATGCCTTCTTAAGAGGATACCAGGTGACAGAAGGCAGTTTCTTAAAACGTTGCTGATAAGAAAGGATGATTACTATGCCATATTATTATTACGGATTTGACCCAACTTATTTTCTTGTGATTATCGGAGCAGTGATCTGCATGATCGCTTCCGCAAGAGTAAAATCAACTTACAATAAATATTCCCAGTACCGCAGTGCATCGGGAATGACAGGTGCACAGGCAGCACAGAGAATCCTGAATTCCGCAGGAATTTATGATGTGACGATCCAGCATGTATCCGGAAATCTGACCGATCATTACAATCCGTCTGCAAAGACATTGAATCTTTCGGATTCTGTATACAATTCCACATCGGTTGCAGCCGTTGGAGTTGCAGCACATGAGTGTGGACATGCAATCCAGCATCAGAACAGCTATTTTCCACTGACACTGCGCACGGCAATTGTCCCGGCAGCCAATCTTGGTTCCACACTTGCATGGCCGTTGATTCTGATCGGATTATTCTTTACAAGAAATACAGGGGCAGTTCTGATCAATCTTGGAATCATCTGCTTCTCTTTTGCAGTGATATTCCAGCTTGTGACATTGCCGGTAGAGTTTAATGCATCTGCAAGGGCACTGCGCATTTTAGGCGAGCAGGGCATTTTGAGTGACAGTGAGCTCCCATACACGAAAAAAGTGTTAAAAGCAGCGGCACTGACTTATGTGGCAAGTGCGGCAGCAGCTATTTTACAGTTACTGCGTCTGGTACTGTTATTTGGAGGAAGAGACCGTGACTGATTCTGTCAATACGAGAGAACTGATCCTCGGGATTCTGATGGAAGTGACAAAAGAGGGCAGCTACAGCCATCTTGTGATCCGTTCCGTGCTCGATAAGTATCAGTATCTGGAAAAAAAAGAGCGTGCCTTTATCACGAGAGTGTCTGAGGGAACCATCCAGTACATGATCGAGCTTGACTACATCATCAATCAGTTCTCCAAAGTGAAAGTAAACAAAATGAAACCGGTCATCCGCAATATTCTGCGGATGAGTGTGTATCAGTTGAAATATATGGATTCCGTGCCGGACTCCGCAGTGTGCAATGAAGCAGTCAAACTGGCAAAGAGAAAAGGGTTTGGCTCTTTGAGCGGTTTCGTGAACGGAGTACTGCGCAATATCAGCCGCAATTTAAGCAGCATCACCTATCCGGATGGGCAGAAAGATCAGATCCAATATCTGTCCGTGCGTTATTCCATGCCGGAGTGGATTGTGAGACAGTGGATCAACGATTATGGCATGGAGCGGACGGTAAGTGTGCTGCAGGCATTTTTGCAGGAGGCACCGGTTACGATCCGTACCAATCTTTTGAAAATCACGCCGGAAGCGTTGGAAATGCGGTTGAAAGAGGAAGGCGTTACCACAGAGAAAATTGTCTGTGCAGATATGCCGGAATTAAACTATGCATTTGTGATCTCCGGTTTTGACCATCTGAATGCATTGGAGAGTTTCCGTGAGGGACTCTTTTATGTGCAGGATGTGAGCTCCATGATGGTGGCGGAAACGGTTGCTCCAAAGAAGGACAGCTATATCATTGATGTGTGTGCAGCACCTGGAGGAAAGAGCGTCCATCTGGCAGAAAAACTCGGGGGAACCGGTATGGTGGAGGCGAGAGATCTCACGGAGTATAAGACTGATCTTATAAGACAGAATATCGCAAGACATCAGCTTTCTAATATGCGTGCAGTACAGATGGATGCAACGGTTCTGGATGAGGCTTCCATTGGAAAAGCAGATGTGGTGATCGCCGATCTTCCGTGTTCAGGGCTTGGCGTCATGCGTAGGAAGACGGATATAAAATATAAGATGACATTACAGACAGAGCAGGAACTCGTCTCTTTACAGAGAAAAATGTTAGAAACTGTCTGTCAGTATGTAAAGGCGGGCGGAACATTGTTATATTCCACCTGTACGATGGATAAAATGGAAAATGAAGACAATGTCACATGGTTTTTAAAACAGCATCCACAGTTTGAACTTGTGAGAATGCAGCAGATTTTTCCGCAGGAAACATATGGAGATGGATTTTTTCTGGCAAAATTACAGAAAAAAGCGTGAGAGACTTCATACACTTCTGATGAATGAAGGAGAATTATGGATCAAAAGGAAAAGACAGATATCAGATCACTGAATCTGAAAGAACTGACTGTGTTCATGGAGCAGCTTGGAGAGAAAGCGTTCCGTGCAAAGCAGATTTACCAGTGGCTTCATGGGAAGCAGGCAGCGTCTTTTGAGGAGATGACCAATATCCCAAAGGCGCTGATCGAAAAGTTGAAAGAGAACAGTTATCTGGTCAGCATAAAACAGGAAGCAGTACAGATCTCCAAAATCGACGGAACGAGGAAATACCTGTTTCTGTTAGCGGATGGAAATGTCATTGAGAGCGTTTTCATGCGATACAAACATGGTAATTCGGTCTGTATTTCTTCACAGGTGGGATGCCGCATGGGTTGCAGATTCTGCGCATCTACATTGGATGGTCTTGTGAGAGGACTGACCCCATCTGAGATGTTAGACCAGATTTACCAGATTGGAAGAGACACCGGCGAGCGGGTTTCCAATGTGGTCGTGATGGGAACCGGGGAGCCAATGGATAATTTCGATAACCTGTTAAAGTTCATTGAACTTCTGACCGATGAAAATGGATTAAATATCAGCCAGAGAAATGTGACAGTATCCACCTGTGGAATTGTTCCGCGTATGCGGGAACTTGCAGACAAAAAACTGCAGATCACGCTGGCATTATCCCTGCATGCATCCACGCAGGAAAAACGGCTGGAATTGATGCCGGTCGCAAATAAATATGAGATCCATGAAGTGATCGATGCCTGCAGATATTATTTTGAGCAGACAGGCAGAAGAATCACATTTGAGTACAGTTTAGTGGGCGGCGTGAATGACACGGACGAGGATGTAAGGAATCTGTGCAGGCTGATCAAAGGCATCAACTGTCATGTAAACCTCATCCCGGTAAATCCGATCAAGGAACGTGACTATGTGCAGCCGGATGTGAGAGTGACAACGGAATTTAAGAATAAACTGGAAAAGAATGGGATCAACGCAACCATCCGCAGGGAGATGGGAAGAGATATTGACGGAGCCTGTGGACAGCTTCGGAAACGTTATATGGGAAGTTGACTTGTTCTTTTACAGTACGTGTGATAAAATAAAGTGCATCGGGCAAAGTCCGTGCAGAAAACAATGACAGGCGAAGTTAATGAAACATTCCGCATGGAATGCACAGATGTAGCAGTAAGAAAGGCAGGAATTGGTAAATGAAGACGTTTTCCATGACACATATTGGAAGGCGACGTGAGATGAATCAGGATTATATGTATACGTCTGAGAACGCAGTAGGAAAGCTGCCGAACCTTTTTCTGGTTGCGGATGGCATGGGCGGTCACAAAGCAGGTGAGTATGCTTCCAGATTCACAGTAGAAAAGATTGTAGAGACGATTGAAACATCCGGACAGACAGAGCCGGTAGCAGCAATGAAGGAAGCTGTGGAGGCGGCAAACAGAGGTCTTTTGGAAGAGGCGGGCAGGGATGCCGCCAAGGCAGGAATGGGAACTACAGTGGTAGCTGCCACAGTGATCGGAGATCATCTGCATGTTGCCAATGTAGGGGACAGTCGTTTATACTTAATAAATCACGAAGCTATCAGGCAGATCACAAGGGATCATTCTCTGGTAGAAGAGATGGTCCGTTTAGGAGAGATGGATAAAGCGGATGCGAAAGATCATCCGGATAAGAACATCATCACACGGGCGGTGGGCGTTGTTCCCGAGTTGTCCGTGGATTTTTTTGAGGTTGAGTTAAAGCCGGGAGACACAGTTTTAATGTGCTCGGATGGTCTGACGAACATGATCGAGGATGAAGAGATCAAAAAGATCGTGCTCGGACAGAGAGATATTGTTGAGAAAGCAGAAAAATTAATAGATACTGCCAATGAGAATGGCGGAAAAGATAATATTACGGTTGTGTTGATAGAACCATTTTCTGATGAGGTGAAGGAATGTTAACGGAAGGTATGTTTGTTGGAGATCGTTATGAGATCGTAAACAAGATAGGAACTGGCGGAATGTCAGATGTATACAAAGCGAAAGATCATACACTTGGACGTTTTGTAGCGATTAAAGTATTGAAACCGGAATTTTCGGAGGATGTCAATTTTGTGACAAAGTTCCGCACGGAAGCCCAGTCGGCGGCCGGATTAGAACATCCGAATATTGTAAACATCTATGATGTAGGCAGCGAAAATGGCATGCATTACATCGTGATGGAGTATGTGGAAGGAATCACTTTAAAAACTTATATTGAGAAAAAAGGACAGCTCACATTCAAGGAGGCTGTCAGCATTGCAATCCAGGTGGGAAGAGGTATTGAGGCTGCCCATAACAAAGGCATTATCCACCGGGATATCAAGCCGCAGAACATCATTATCTCCACAGAGGGAAAAGTAAAAGTCACAGATTTTGGTATCGCAAGAGCCGCAACATCCAACACGATCAGTTCCGATGTGATGGGATCTGTTCATTACGCATCCCCGGAGCAGGCGAGAAACGGCTTTGTGGATGGCAAGAGTGACATTTATTCCCTTGGTATCGTAATGTATGAGATGGTGACCGGAAGAGTACCGTTTGACGGAGATACGACCGTTGCGGTGGCGATCCAGCATCTGCAGGAGGAGATCGTTCCACCAAGTGCTTACGCACCAAATCTTCCTATCAGTATGGAAAAGATCATCTTAAAATGTACGCAGAAGAATCCGGACAGACGCTATGAGTCCATGACAGCGCTGCTTGCAGATTTAAGAAAAGCGTTGATCAGCCCAAATGAAGACTTCGTTGTGATCGCACCGGTTTCCCAGGAGAAGACACGTGTGATCGGGGAAGAAGAGATCAATAAGATCAAACAGGAAACAAGCAATATTTATCTCAGCGATGAGGATGTTGTATCACATAATCAGAATCACAGAGACAAATTTGAAAAGCGTGACCGCTTCGAAGAGGATGACGAGGATGACGAAGAGGCATATGATGATGATGATCTCGAAGAGATGAATCCGAAAATGGATAAGGCAATCACAATTATGGGGATTGCTGCCGGTGTCATCATTGTCGCACTGATCATTTTTATTCTGGTAAGCTTCTTCGGAGATTTTAAATTCGGAGGATCTTCCAACAAAGCAAACACTGAGACATCCGAAACCCAGACAGACGGAATCGAAGTGCCGGATCTGAAAGGTCTTACCTTCGATGAGGCAAAAGAACAGCTCAATGCAAAAGGTCTCGGAATCAAGAAGAATGCGGGAACCGTTGCATCTGACCAATATGACGAGGGACAGATTGTAAGCCAGACACCGGATGCACTGACGAAGGCAGAGGCGAACACAACCGTAGAAGTTACCTTAAGCAGCGGAAAAGGAGAAGTTTCCGTTCCTTCCGTGACAGGCATGGATGAGACAACTGCTTACAATACACTGACAAATTCAGGATTTACTCCGGTAAAAGATTATGCATACAGTGCAGATGTCGCACAGGGAAATGTCATTGAACAGAGCCCGAATGCGGGATCACTTGCAAAGGCAGGGGATAATGTCAAGATCGTGATCAGCCGTGGTAAAGAGCAGGCAGAGACAACGAGTGTAGCAGTACCTGGTGTGACAGGACTTACCGAGGATGCAGCAAGATCTGCGATCCAGAATGCAGGCCTTGCCGTTGGTAATGTGTCAAGCGCCTACAGTGACAGCGTGGCAAGCGGACAGATCATTTCCCAGAGTCCGGTTGCAGATACAGCAGTGGATGCTGGAACCGCAGTTGATTTTGTGGTAAGTATGGGTGCAGAACCAGCACAGGAAGTAACGCCTACTACTTATAAGATCAATCTGAACATCAAAAAACCAAATAATGAATCCGTGGCAGCAGCCAATATTTATCTGTATGATGGAGCAGACGGAACAGGTAATATCTTAGAGCAGTGGACGAACCAGTCTATCTCCTTATTCGGGGAGGAAGGTCTCAGCATTTCCAAATCCGGAATGTTAGCATCCAGCGGTTCATTAAAGATTGACTGGCTTGGAGCAGATGGACAGCAGCTTGGATCATCCCAGATCGTGTCTCCAATCTCATTCAAGGCAGAATAATAACAAAAGGTAATATATGCAGGGAAAGATTGTAAAAGGAATTTCCGGGTTCTACTACGTTCATGTAGGAGAACCCGGAATTTATGAATGTAAGGCAAAAGGTGCGTTCCGCAATCAGAAGATCAAACCGTTGGTCGGAGATGATGTGGAGATTGCGATTGTTGACGAAGAAACAAAAAAAGGAAACATTGAAAAAATCCTGCCGCGGAAAAATGAACTGATCCGCCCGGCAGTTGCGAATATCGATCTGGCGCTGATTATTTTTGCAGCGGCAAAACCGCAGCCAAACTTTAATCTGTTAGACCGTTTTCTGATCATGATGGAATATCAGGATGTTCCTGTGACAATCTGTTTTAACAAAAAAGATCTGTTAGAGGAACAGGCGATTGAGGAATTTGCGGGTGTATACAAAAAGTGTGGCTATTCCGTACTCTATACCAGTGCGGAAAAAGAAGAGGGGATCCGCGAACTGCATGAGCTGTTGGATGGCAGGACAACTGCGGTTGCAGGACCTTCCGGTGTTGGGAAATCATCCCTTGTAAACCGTCTCCAGCCCAATGTGCAGATGGAGACCGGAAGTATCAGCAGAAAGATCGAGCGTGGAAAGCATACGACACGCCATTCGGAGATCATACCGATCGCAGCAGATACATACATTATGGATACACCGGGATTCAGTACGTTATATATTCCGGGATTTGAGAAGGAAGATTTGCAGAATTTTTATCCGGAGTTCAAAGAGTATGAGCCGTATTGCCGGTTCAAGGGATGCAGTCATATCAGCGAGCCGGACTGCGGTGTGAAAGAAGCACTGGCAGAGGGAAAGATCAGCCCACTGCGCTACGAGAACTATAAGCTGCTCTATGAAGAATTGAAAGATGTAAAAAAATATTAGAAAAGATATTAAAACATCATTTTGCATGAGAATTATGTTTTCAAAATTACTTTGGAGGAAAAAGTTATGAATTGTTTATCACCATCCATTTTATCCGCAGATTTTGCAAATCTGGGAGAACAGGTGAGAGTGTTGGATGAGGCAGGCGCACAGTATGTACATATTGATGTGATGGATGGAATGTTTGTGCCAAGCATTTCATTTGGTATGCCGGTCATTAAGAGTATCAGAGAGTGTAGCGACCGTATTTTTGATGTGCATCTGATGATCGAGGAACCGGGAAGATATATTGATGATCTCGCAGAAGTGGGAGCGGATCTCATCACAGTACACGCCGAGGCGTGTAAACACTTGGACCGCACGATCGAGGCAATCAAAGAAAAGGGACTGCTTGCAGGTGTGGCATTAAATCCGGCAACTCCGTTGTCTGCGATTGAATGGATACTTCCAAAGGTTGACATGGTGCTGATCATGTCTGTTAACCCGGGATTTGGAGGACAGAAGCTGATCCCTTACACCGTTGAAAAAGTCAGGGCGTTAAAGAAAATGATCGACGAGAGGGGACTTAAGACTGACATCGAGGTAGACGGCGGCGTGAATCTTGAAAATGTGACAGAAGTCATGGATGCCGGTGCCAACATTATCGTGGCTGGCAGTGCAGTGTTCAAGGGCGACATTTCTGAGAATGTGGAACGTTTTTTAGATGTATTAAAGGAGTAGTATGAGACATTGCATCATTGTGGTAGGCGGACATATCAATGACATTTTTGCAAAAGAGTTCATAGAAAAGGAAAGACCGGAGCTTTGCATTGCGGCAGATTCCGGGATGAACTTTTTCTATCGGAATAAGTTGACCCCGGACTGGATCATCGGAGATTTCGATTCAGCATCCAATGAGGCATTCGATTATTTCAGCGGAAAGTCTGATATCTCCTGGATCAGGTTAAATCCGGTCAAAGACGATACGGACACGGAATCGGCGATCCGGAAAGCAATTGCGCTTGGAGCAGAGAAAATTACGCTGCTGGGAGCAACCGGAACAAGAATCGACCATTTGCTTGGAAATATTGAACTTCTGGGGATCGGACTGCAAAATCATATTCCAATCCAGATTGTGGATGAGAGAAACAGAATTCGCATGATCGGGGCAGGAATCACGATTGAGAAGGAAAAACAGTTTGGAAAGTTTGTATCCCTGATCCCTTATACGAACATAGTAAAAGGTCTTACGCTGACCGGCTTCAAGTATCCTCTGGATCATTATGATTTCAGGGGCTTCTGTTCGCTCGGTGTGAGCAACGAGATCATTGCGGAGAGTGCACAGATAACATTTGAAGATGGAATCTTGATTGTGATCGAGGCGAGAGACTGATGGCTGATAACAAAATGCCATTTGTTACTTCAAAAGCCTTGAAAAGGACTCCTGCGACGAAAGAAAACAAAGACAGAATTAAATATATGGATTCACACGAGTTCTCATTTAAATTTGACAAAGTTACAGGAAAATTTGTGAATGGTGTGAGTAAAAAAAATGAGTTTTGATAAATTCAAAAAAGAATATATTCCATTAGTAAAGAATTTTGATTGTGGAAATGTTGTTATTAATAATTTTTTGAATAGTGAAAATGCCCTGGATTTTAATCAGGGCATTACTTATGTTTTGTTATCAGATGATAAAGATTTTATTATAGGTTATTTTAATATAAGTGTTGGTCGCATTGACCAGATTGAGAAAGTTATGGATCATACATATTACATACCAATGGGAGGAGCAATAAATATCAATTATCTGGCAGTTGACAAAAGGTTACAACACACATTGCTAGTGCCAGAGGCTAAAATATATTATGGAGATTACATGAGTACATTTGTTCAGGATTCGGATAAGAATTGCAAAAAATTATATAAATGGGTTGATGATATTCTTGAAGGATAGGGCATGTCAGATGGAAATACTTGGTGTGCCCTGCTTTTTTACATTTTTTCAGAATGGGGATGATTATATTGTAGGTACTTAAAATTTCAGAATGTTTATGTACCCCCTCTCCTAATAACTATTACACATTTGACATAGGTCCAGTATATATGGATTTATTATATTAGTCTTATGTAGAGCGGAGGAAAGAATATGAGCAATGACCCAAAAGATACGGTGGCAGACTTGTCAAAGCTGGTGCGTAGTCAATCGCAAGCACCAGCAAAAACATCTATACCTACTATTCCAAGAAGTTCCATATCTGCAATGCTTACAAGTTGCAATGAGGGCACTGAATTAATAGGAAATGAGTATTTCACATATAATGGTGAAAATAAAGACTCAAAGAATGATTAAAGATAGAGTGGAAGCATAGAGTCATCATGTTTCCACTTTATTTTGTTATTCTTTTTCCGAATTGTGCCATTCATTCAAAACAGCTTCTACCTGTGCGATTAGCTGTTCCTTATTTGGAATATAAGAAACATAGCGAGAAGCAAAGATATTGTTGGATAGACCACCGAGAGCATATTCAGCAGCTATACTGTCTTTATCCGTACAAAGGATAATACCGATTGGTGGATTATCATGTTCGTCATTCACTTCTGCGGCGTAGTAGTTCAGATACATATTAAGCTGTCCGGCAGCTTCCGGCGTGAGTTTGGTTGTTTTTAACTCAATCAGCACATACGCCCGGAGAATTTTGTTGTAGAAAACCATATCCACATAGTAGTGGGTATTGTTCAATGTAATGCGCTGTTGCGTTCCTACGAACATAAAACCGCGCCCTAATTCCAACAGGAATTTTTCTATTTGTGCGACCAGTGCTTTTTCAAGGTCACTTTCAAGCATAGGCTTGTTTTCTGGCACACCCAGAAATTCAAATACATACGGGTCTTTGATAATATCTAAGGGGGTAGACATTTCAATTCCCTTTTCTGCGAGAGCAAGAACGGTTTCCTTATTCGTTTTTCCCTCTGACAGTAACAAGCGTTCGTAGAGAGAAGTGGAAATCTGCCGTTTTAATTCGCGTATCGACCACCCGGAGTTAATAGTTTCCTTTTCATAAAAACTGCGTTTGTCCGGGTCTGAAATTGTCAACAGCTCACAGTAATGCGACCATGACAATTTAACAGACACTGTCTGTTGAATTTGATAGCTCTGATAGAAGCGCCGCATAAATTGGAGATTAGAAACAGAAAAACCTTTTCCAAATTCTTTTGTCAGCTCCTTAGAAAGCTCCTTTAGAGTCTGCTTTCCATAATCTGCCCGGTCTTTATTTTCCTGTTCATGCTCAACAATAATCTTTCCTACATTCCAGTAGGTAGACAACAATTCAGTATTTACTTGTACCGCCATGCGCTGACGCGCATTTAATAACAATTCTCTGATTTCATTCATCATAGAATTAGTATGTGTCAAATCGCTCAATTTTAACGCCCCTTTCAAGGTAGAGTACAATCAGTATAACATAAAAATTTTTCCGTTTCCATATTGATAAAGTTATTCCCGTGTTGCTTCCTTATTATATTCCGGTTCTTTATCCTGCCGCAAAATGCTGTCAATGTTGCGCTTGATAACAGCATATTCCTTGACTTGCTTTTTCAACTTCCCATAGTCCACACACAGAGTTTCTTTCTGTGCTTGGAGCTGCCCATATTCTGCTTGCAGCGAAGTAATGTTCGGGAGCTTCTTTATGCCTGCCGTTTGTAGTGCCTTTGCCGCCTGTTTCAGATTATGGATTTTCGCCCATTGCTCATAGCCTTTGCTTTCCTGTGCCTTGATACAATTTTGAATATAAATCAATAGATTGATACCGCTACGCTGCGGCTTCGGAGCTTTGACAGTGTGGGTGCGCGTTCTGCTGATACGTTCCCGTAACGCTTCCTCTGTGTAATCTACGCCGAGGGTTTTCAGACGGGTAAACCGCTCCTGTCCCGGAGCGCGACAGGAAACATATTTCCCCTGTTTTATTTCATAGCCTGTCACTTATATTGCGTATGCCGTAATAGCTGCGCTTGTTGGAATTGTACTTGTGGTAATCTACAAAATTCACCGCGCAAAAAATGACGTGGTTATGGATATGTCCCTTGTCAATGTGGGTAGTTAGGACGTATTCGTGCTGTCCCTTTGTTGCTGCGTCGGCAAGCTGCTTTCCGATTGCATGGGCTTTCTCACAGTCCACCTCTCCCGGTTCAAACGATTGTATCAGATGAAAGG
>OGOY01000331.1_pt1 | contig 62383 bp, 79 predicted proteins | sample 1552811 | NCBI WGS metagenome assembly OGOY01 (sample SAMEA2580132, study PRJEB22360) | human gut metagenome | biome: human gut; feature: human-associated habitat; material: faeces | place: Denmark | collected 2008/2010 | reverse complement strand
AATCTGTGGCAGCTTATTCTATTTAGAATAGTCCTAATTTTAACCTATCAATATCAGCTCCTGATATCTGTTTGTACGAATCCATAAGATTTTGAATCATATTTAATGACGAGCGGTTCGAAGGATCAGTTACATAGTGTATTGTCGGCGAAAACTTATTATAAGAAAAAATGGCTTTGGTTTATAAGCATATTACTTCTTCGTTGTCACACTCTTAACAGCCGACCATTCTCCATAATATTTAGTACCCTTTACAAGCGTATAGGAACGTACCTTAACATAGTATTTCTTATTTGCCGAAAGCTTTGAGATCGTCATTTTGTCGGTCTTGTTGTTTGCAACATCAAGCTTCTTTGCGCCTGTAAACTTAGAGTTTGTGGCGTACTGCACCTCATAACCTGTTGCAGAGCCTTTCTGCGCCCAATCAATAAAGAAAGCCTTTGACTTCGCTGTGAGCTTCTGTATCTTCTGCTTGGCAGGGTTTATCTTGAATGTCTTGCTGACAGTTCCGCCGTATTGTCCTTTGCCTGTTATCTTTACTGTGGCTGTTCCTACCTTTTTGTTGTTTGAATATGAAACTGTGTAATCTGTGCCGCTTTTAAGCGTCTTGCCGTTGTATTTTACCTTTACGCTCTGCGTGATATTCTTTCCCGTGTATGTCTTTGTAGAAATACCTGAGATAGCTGACTTTGTAATGTCATACTTTGCGGCGGTAACATTTTTGCTGTCTGACCATGCTCCATAGTATACATTTTCGCCAACGTTTGTGTAGGAACGTACACGAACATAATATTTATTTCCTGCTGTCAGACCGCTTATGGTGAGAGTATCAGGCTTGTTTGCGGTAAGCTTTTTAACCGTGCTGTCCTTAAAATCAGCATTTGAGCTATATTCTATCTCATATCCTGTTGCAGAGCCTTTCTGCGCCCAGTCTATGAAAAAGCCTTTGAAGCGTGTTTCAAGCTTCTGTATCTGCTGTTTTGCAGGCAGTATATCAAAGCTTGACTTTATCTCGCCGAAATATGAACCTGTTCCTGTTATGGTGACTTCAACAGTGCCTACCTTTGTGTTTGCAGAATAAGAAACAGTATAGTCAGTACCCTCATCAAGGACGACATTGCCATTTTTGATAACTATATTTTGCGTAACAGGCTTACCTGTGTACTCTTTGTCCTTAATACCTGAAATGGCAAGCTCGTCAATTTTTACCTGATATGTGTCATATGTGATACCATTTTCTTTTGCATACTTTTCAGCGGCGCTATCCTTAGAGCAGGTCATTGAGAAGTTTTTATTAAGTGTAAGTTCTGAGCCGAAAGTATAACCAAAAGCCTCAGTGCCTATTTTCTTTACGCTTACAGGGATGTATACCTTGGAAAGTGAAGTGCAGTTTTCAAAGGCATAATCGCCTATTTCTTCAACACCGTTGCCAAACATCACGCTTTCAAGGGCTGTGCAGCCATAAAAGCTTTCATCGTCTATATATTTTACTGTATCAGGAATGACTACGGTTTTAATGGTCTTGTTGTTCTTAAAAGCACCAGTTATGACACCCAAAGGGTGAGAATTTGTAGGTTTACCCGACCAACCGCTTATACCTGTTATCGTATACCCATTGAGTTCAACAGGGATAACAACGTTTTCATCTGTGCCGTTATACTCTACTATCTCGGCTGTTTTATCAGCTTTTATGATATACACAAAGTCGCCATATGTTGCATAGTCTATGCTTGCAGACGTCGAGATATCATCGGCATAAGCTGATATTGGAGCAGCCACGCCTGTGAATGTCATTGTTATTGCCGCTAGTCCGGCGAGATAGTTTGTTGTTTTCATATTATTAACTCCTTTTCACAATATTTGTCTTTTATATATTAATTATTCTAAGATAAGTTCACCACCTTTCAATTGCCACCCACGCTCATCAACACGAAACAGTCTTGCTGAAAGCCGTGACAGTTTCATATCCTTTCCAATTGATCAACAACGTCTTCTTAATAAATCATGGTTGCACTGTTAGCTTCAAGATATTCATATTTGCTTCCGCTATAAACATATACGTGAGCTTCTGATTGATACTTATTAAGACGCATTTGACTAATCTGGAAAATAAATTCCCATTTCATCTTGGTTAAAATCGTATCGTGATATGCTTTCTTCATCTTCAGTTGTACTGTCAAATACTCGAATAGATGATATTTTATCTGTCTGTTTATTATCAAAATGCAGACAAATAAAAGCATCGAAACGCCTTAGTTGAATGCAAATAGTATCATTGACCTCCCATGCGGCTAACAAATTAGAATATGAAGGAGTATATCGTTCTATAAATTTATCCATATTCTTCACAGCTTCCGGATCCTCCAGAAACTCATTGGAAAATATAGTTTCAAGCTCTTCTCGGTCTTTATTATGCATCGCCCCGAAAAATGTGTTTAAAATATCAGACTCGGTTTCACAACCGGGGTAATATATTCCGGCAAGCAGATCTCCGCCGCCTGCTCCTCTCTGATCTTCCTCACATTCTTCAAAAATCAAGCTGTATACGCCTTGGGCAGACGGATCAGTTTCCTGCTGTACCCACTCAGTCCATGTTAATGAATAGCATTTTTCAGTAGTCTTAATTACACAGATCGACCATACACATTTTGCCTGCAAATCAGAAAAAGATTCTGATGACTGATTTTCATAAACTATCTCTAAATTGTCACCCTCAAATATATTAAATATGTATTTGATACCTTCATCAATATCAGGCTGTAATTTCAAAGTCTGCTCTGAAAAAACGCTTTTAAAAAGTTCAGCATCGTTGGTCTCCAAGGCTTGTATCAGAACATCCGAAGTATTTTTCGTTGAGGTTTGATCGATAATTAATTTATCATCATTTTCTATTGAACTTTGGCTATCGTTTAATATAGTACAGCCTGTAGAACTCACCACCAGTAAAAAAAGCAAAACGGATAGTATAAGTTTTTTCATAATTAATCACTTCCATTAATCCGGCAAATAAATTCCCGCATTTTCTTCCGATAAATTATAATCACCGATAGTCTTTTCATCGTCTATCTTGGCAAATTTTAGAAAAGATATTTTATCCGTTTGTTCCTTGTCAAGTCTAAAACAAAAACATATCGGAATATCATTTTTCATGGACGTAATATAAACGGTGATATTTCCATCATCAATTTCCGTCCAGCCTTCGTAAAGTTCTCGCATTGGCTGACAGTAATCAAAAAAGCGATCTATTTCATCGTCCGTTACGCCTGAAGCCAGCATATTGTCAGAAAGCAGCTCACGAAATCTCTCTATGCGATCGTCATGATTTTTTTGCTGATAAATGTTTTTCCAAAGAGTAAACGCCATATCACTTTCCTCGGAATTAGCAGGATACACTACCCCTGCAACAAAAAGATCTTCACCTCCCTGATCCAGTCCGGCATCCGGCCAAATCTGGAGTTTCATGCTGTAGACTCCTTCTTTTTCCTTATCTTTTTCATTTATCGTCCACGCATTCCAAGTAAGCTTATAGTAGTTTTCTGTTGTTTTAAAAACGCATACCGGAGAAACAATACATCTTTCACCACCGCTCGAATATTTATTTGAGCTTGAATTATTCTGCGTAACTTCAACAAATTCGCCTTCATATATGCTGAGCATATATCCGATCCCTTCATCCAGATCCGGACAAAGATCTTTGGCACGAACAGAAAACAGATTTTTGATTGCGTCCGCATCGTTATTTTCCAAAGCCTTTATTACTGTTTCTGAAACACTCACATTCTCCGTCTGATCAATAACGAGATCACCTTCATAATGGCTGTTCAATTTTTCTACAACAGAACAGGACATTAGGCTTAACATCAATATTACGGACATTGTGCAGCAAAGCAAGTTTTTAAATTTTAACATAATATTCTCCTTACCAAGTCAGAGTTACAATGTATGAACCCGAATCTTTTTCTGGAATATCCCATTCGACTTCTCCTGCATTAAATTCTCTGAAAGAATCTAACATTATATCTTTGTTTTCTCCAAAGCTCGAAAAATCTATAGTAGTTACGGCTTGGAGATCCTCAGCTTTAACATTCTGAACCAACTGATCAAATCCCGTTATCCACCATTGTAATTCATCTGGTTCATGTTTATACAGCTGCTCATCATCACTGAAGATTCCATCCCCATTAGAATCATGATATAATTCAAGAGTCATTTCTCTGTTAACTTCGGCATAAAGATATGAGTATTCACCATTTTCCATAATATAATTTCCATACTCATCAAATTCTCCATCTTTCACCTGATAAATACCTGTTTCAGCGCCTGCTCCAAGGTTCATATAGTCGCCCTTCCATGACCATATTATAAATTCTTCTCCTTCATCTTTGGATTTATCACCGTCAAGATCTACCCAAAAAATCTGAGATTGATGAACATCTACGGTTATTTCACCGTACGAAGCTTTGTTAACCGCAGCTCGGAAAACATCGTCATAGCCTGTGGTATAATGTGCATATTGCTGCAAACAATCAGGTCTCATATGATAGATACCATCATCATCCATATCTGCACCCAACGTCAAGGAGAAAAATCATGTTGTCATATCTGCAACAACATTCAATCCAGGAATATAAGAAGACAAAATCGGATGCTTTCTCACAAATACTGCAGCGATTGTTCCTGATTCCGCAATTTTCTTTATCAGCCAGACACCACCTATCTGATAAAATATTCCAACTGCAAAGGTTACGAAATTCCTGAATCCTTCACTATGAATTAATTTACCTATAAAATTAAAAAAATCAAAATCTATAATTTTATTCCATAAATCTTTACACCATTCACAAGCTGAATCAATCCACCCTTTAGCTTTTTCCAACCAGCTTTTTTCACAGTCCGGTTTTTAAGTATTCATACTTATCGTAAAAATCATCTTTGCTCTTATTAATAACATCAGCGACATCGCCGTCGATACGCACAACATATTCCGATTATTTTATTGCCAAATGTTCTATTTTTTATTAATATAAATTATTTTATCAGGATCAACATTTTTCAAAAGATATTCTGACATTATTTCAAATCCGTCCATAAGAGTTTCAACAGCAAAATGCTCAGAGTTCACATAAATTAAAATTTTTTCATTAACCCCTAATCTAGTATCATTAATTATCCATTTTATCTTTGTTATTTCTGAAACATCAACACTATATTTGAATCCCAAAATCTTCCTAACGGTTATTTTGCTGCCACTTACTACAATTTTTAATTTTCTTATCCACAATAATGAAATAGCTATTGGAATAAAAATGAATAATATTGTTGAAATATACATAGGGAAATGCGGAGGATTACCAAAAATCGTATACATTACGTTTAAAACAATGAAAAAAGCAGTTATAAAAACTTCACCTTTATAAATCTCTGACGGTATCTTCACAGTAAATTTCGATTTTGATTTCATTGATCAGACCTCCTTCATTTCTTATTAATTTTGTGACAACTCTCTCCATTCGTCATACCATTCCTTAATCCCATCAAAAAAAGCACTTGCTATATTTTCCAATGCGCCTCCAGAAAGTCCTGAAATTACACCATTTCTAATTGTTTTATAATGAAATTTTTTAATACTTCCCTGTTTTAATTTTGTTATTACCATTTTAAATGAAGCATCATAGCTATTTATGCCTGAAAGTCTTTTGAACACCGGAATTTTTTCCCAAAGAGTTTTTGAAAGCTTTCCAGTAATTTTACTTAAAGCAACACTAAAAAAAGCCGCTGTTCCTGTGCTTAAACCAGTATCAAATAATATTTCAAAAGTCGATCGTTTTTGTCCCCCAGTGATATTTTCAAGATTTTCGCCAAAAAACGTTGATATTGCCGCCTCTGCTGAACAAGCAGCAATTGGATTAGTAAGCAATAATAAAACACCGCCAGCAAAACCGCCTATCGCTGATCCAATATATGATTGCCAGTTACCATCCCAATCGCCTGTTATCGCACATGAAATAATATCACTAATTAATTGACCTGAAATGCCTACGATTGCTCCAACTACACCAACAGCAATTACTGGAATTGCTGTTCCAAATGTTGAAATACTCAATATAACAATACCGACAACAATGACAATAGTCACAAACGCACTAACTATTGACTGCCAATTTTCCTTGCACCACTCACAAGCGTTATCTACTTTTTCTTCCAACCAGCTTTTTTTCAATATCCGGTTTTAAGTATTCATATTTTTCATAAAAGTCATTCTTGCTCTTATTGATAGCGTCAGCCGCATTTTAGTCAATAGCCACAACATCGGAAATGTATTCACTAATATTTTCTTTCAATGACTCAAGTGATTTAATTTTGTCCTCTTGGGTCTGCGTTGATGATTTTATTGAGCTGATAACATCATCAACATCACATATGCTTTCATCTATGGAAAGCACTTTTGATTTCAGTGATTTCAAATCAGCATTATCATTAATAAATAAAGGGCGATAATATTTTACGGCATATTTAGGATCATTTTTTATTATTGACATAATTTTATTTTCAATTGTTTTGCAGTAATCATTTCCTAATTTATAGTATATAGCATTGACAAGGTGCAAAACCATTTTCAATAGTGCCATATGTTTTCTAAGTTCAATTATCTGTTTGCTTCTTATGTGTTTAGTGGTTCGCATCTTCTCATAGTTTAAACCTCAATACAATATTTCAAATAATAAATATTCCATCTCATCTCACCTTAATTGTTTTTTTCCAAAAATTCATCTGATACGCTCTAATTATATGGAAATGATAAATGAGAAACTTGTTTTACTCTACATCCTAATGCCGTTAGAGTGCGGAGTAATATCAACACATTTTCTTTGTAATCCTTGCTACATTCAAACCAATAATCTGCCCCTTGGTCCACAGAAGCAAAATAGGCTATTAATATTCCTTCTTTAATATATTTTTGAGGCTGACTAATGATAGATGTTGCTAAAAAATCCGTCCAATTAACCTTATTATCAAAATAATATATCATTGACTCGCACGCACAATCAAAATGATTTATATTTATTTTCGCATCGCTTAATCTCAAAAAAATATTAAATGGGTCATTAATGATTTCTGATTTTTCTAAGATTACCTTTGTATCAACTATTTGAGAAAGATATTCTTCCGGTAATCTGTAACCATGAAAAAATATCTTTTTTCCTTTAGAAAAATCATATAAAAACTCGTTTAATACCTTGGCAGCAGAAATATTTTCATTAATGTCCGAAGTCCAAAAAACAATTGAATCTTTATCTATTCTATATTTTACAAATACTTCATTATTGTATCTCATAATGACTAATCCTCACTAAGAAAATAATTTGATATGACACGAGATATACTCGAATCAATCATTGGAGATAAAGGAACATAAGCTTTACTTCCAAACAAAGAAGGAAAATGATAATGTAAATATCTTGACACGTCAAATTCAATTCTAAATGACTTAGAATTATAACTTGAAAAATTTATTGAAATACCCTTAGGATTTGTTGTCGTATAAGATGTTATTTTACCATAATTAGCATTAGAAGTTTTGCCAATTCTAAATAACCCTTTTGCTTTTGAAAGCCAGGAAGAATTTTTTTAATAGTGAACCAAAGGCTTTAGAAAAGCCATAGCTAGCCCCTGCAAATGCAGCTCCAAATGCACCAGAAAAAGCAGCATTGAAAAATACCTCGCCTAACGAAATATCTTCACCTTTAATTAATATATCTCCTAAATCGCTAATTAGAGAGGAACCCAAGCCCGATGCTGCACCAATAAGCATAGTTTTGCCAAGTCCTAAAGCGGCTTTTCCTCCGGCAGACAACCCAAATCCCATTCCTCCTGAAATAATTCCTGCAATAGCTCCTGAAAACGCTCCGTTTTCAAAGCCATCCAAAACGAACCTCCTGTAACAGCAGAAATAATACCGCCGAAAAGACCTCCTATGCCTGTGCCGAACAATGCGCCTAATGCCATAGCACCCAATATACCACCGACACCGGTGGCTACTAAAATCACAGCCGCAATAACTATTACTATTGTTATAGCAGCTTTCCAATGATTCTTACACCATTCGCCGACCTTTTTGCAGCCGTCTTTGAATTTCTCCCAACGGCTTTTTTCACATTCGGGCTTCATGTAGTAGTACTCGTCGTAAAAATCGTCTTTGTTCTCAATAATAGTCAGAGTTTATACAGTTGTATTTTACTACTACTCCTAATAGTATCTAAAAGCTGTGAAACTTTTTCTTGGTTTGTGGGCATTTTATTACCTCCATATTGTTAAAGTAAAATAATTTTAATTGCCAACTATTAGTTTTATTGCTTTTATATTTTTGATTGCGACTAATCCCATTGCTAAATGAATACACTTTTACAATTTGACACAACTAATCTTTGTTGGGAGCTCTTTCCAGAAATTTTCCAACTGTATTCCAGAACTAATGTCTTTTTGTCTTAAGCTTATATAAGTCAAAACATCTTCTAAAGAATCCAATAACCCATATTTATTGACATATATACCTTTTGCATTTAAATCGTCTTTAAAATAGTTATATTCATTTTTTAAATACGAATAATATACATTACCAATGCAATCAAAACCTAATAATTTAGTTGGTAATTTAATTTCAGGAACAACGATTTCTTTGTTAGTTGTTTCATACAAAAGAATATTCGACTTTAGCCCATTGTTTTGACAATATTGAAAATATTTATATACAAACTTAAAATCAGGGACAATATGTTGCATATCATATTGCAGAAACCAAGTGTTATCTGCTTCCTCAGTTAACATCATAGCATTCTTATCATCATCTACATCTTCAAACGGCCATACATTATATGTATAATCATTATCTTTTACCTCGGATACAACATAACCATTTCTATACAACTTCATTCTCTCACTCTCCTAATCAATAATTTCCACATGAGAATTTTTGCCTGAAGGAACACGTAAATGCGGCTTACCTGATATACCTTCAGCCAATTTTGCTGGATCCATTCTATTGAAATGCGGTGGGGCTATACGAACTTTATCCTTGCCAAGTCCAGCTGCTCTACATCTATTTACATAATCTTCTGCCTCTAATCTTGTGACACGATTTATCTTGCTAATATTTTTTCCTTTCTTAACCAGTTTCTGCCGTTCTGGAAAATATTGTTTTCCATATTCTTTGCCAGCATTATGCACCAGTACACCCAATCTACCAACATGATAAGTATGAAAATCTTCTACCTCAAAATTATAAACCTTAACAGGTTCTTCTGTCAACTCAACATCAAAATTTTCAACTAAAAGAATGTTTTTGTTTGGGTCAAGAAGTTCATCACCGATTGCAAGTTCTCCTGCTTTGACAAAGCCACGACTATTTACATAGAACGGGTGGTCAACAGTTGTAACGATTTCTTCACCGTTCACAGTGAGATGAACAAGCGTTGTTACCTCTCTTATGTAGGTTTCAAGAACAGTTTTCGGAGAAGTTTCCATTGTTTCAGGGTCTGTTGAAATGACTTTATTGATTGCAACAATTACTCTACTTTAACCTTTTTATATACTCATCTATACCCATAACAAGCACCTCTTGCAACATTTCTAAATAACTTTTTTCCCCACCACTTTTTTTAATCATAACATCAAACACTTGTTTTAATTTACCATCAATCATAACTGTAACACCAGTTACCTTTTCACCAGTATTTGTATTTTCAAATTCTTCCGACATAATACGCATTTTATTATCCATTACGCACTCTCCTTAGATTTCGCTCTATAATTTTCCCATTAGTGGCAACTTCTTCTATCCATTCAGACCATGGTGCTGGTAATTCATAACTTCGACCAGGTGTAGATATATCAGTTAGCTTTGGAGCAGTTCCCCCTTGATTCAACGGATTTGAGCGATAACCATCTTGGCTTATTGTATTTTCTTGTAATAAGTCATCAAACCACTTTGGTACCTCAAATTCAACTGTATATGCTTCATTTCCTCGAACTTCATTTTTAAAATAAGTTGAATGTTCTCCGTTATCTATGCTAATATTTAAATTTTTATCCTTGTTAGCAATTGAAATTGACCCGTTTTCATTTACCGTTATTTTTTGTTGACTAGAATTACTGCTGCCATCTCCTCCTTGAACTCTTCGATATTTAACAGTCTCTTCATTTTCACCAAATGAAATCGTGTCATCTTCACCTATTTTGCGATACACGGTTTCACTTAAGTTATAATCTGCATTTGCATTATGAACCCAAACACCAATTTCACCAACATGATATGTATGAAACTCATCTACCTGAAAATTATACACCGTAACAGGTTCTTCTGTCAACTCAACATTAAATTTTTCAACTAAAAGAACATTTCCGTTTACATCAAGAAGTTCATCACCAACTATTAGTTCAGAAATTAATCTCCAATTAAGATCTATTAATCGCCAATGCCAAACTTTTCTCTATATTCCATGTTTGTAGCAAACAACTCGTCAAATGGAACTATTGATTTTGACGCAGTTTCAATGTTAACTTCTTCGGACCAAAGAAACGGATATATCAAAATGGATTTATCAAATTCCACATTCTTTGCAGATTCTCTCCAATTTGTCCACCTCATTGAACTATAAAATTCATCTATATTCCCCTGAGCGAGCCAGGCAATAAATTCAGAGTATCTTAACTCAAGATCTTCCCAATCCAAAGTATCAGGAGCAAAATACCACACATCGCCTATGCCCTCATCAAATTTGCCTGAATTGATCGCAAATATACCGCCCACAACATCAGTGGCAACGATAAGCATTTGTTTGACCCTCTCAGGTGTACCGTTTTTAGACAGCAAATTTATTTTAGATATGCCTACCCTATCAGATGTATCACCGCCATAAAGTCTTATCCAATCATCAAATACAACTCCTGATGTGTTCAGCATGACAGCACCCATAGCAGACGCAGAAGTTACTCTAAGCATATCACATATTTTAGCACTGTCTGACCCAGCACCATTAAATATCGTTACCTCTGTCTGTGACGTTTCAAACATTTCCTTGACCTCTAACCACAATTTATTATTTTCCTGCATTTTCATTAACCTCCATTAATCAACAATTATTATTTCAAATGTAGCCCCATCGGGGAGACCCCTTAGTTTATGCCCAATAAAAGAACCTGAACCTCTATTATCGGATCTTTTGATTGCACGAACATGAGTCCCTTTGCCTCCTTCTTTACACATTGCAAAAGGATACTCATCCAAATCCTTACCTGAAACTTTGCTAATTGCCTTTAGTGACGCTTTTATATTAGATTTTGCTACACTTCTATTTATTGTAAGTTCCCTCGGCTGACCATTTTTTATTGCATCCTCAATGTGTTTTGCAGACTCTGGATACTTTTCTCTTGATAATGTAATTTTGTAATCTGCGTTATGTACAAGTATTCTAAACTCACCAACATGATAGGTATGAAAATCTTCTACCTGAAAATTCTACACCGTTGGAAACTTTGAGTTATCTGCGTAACTAATATCTAATCACTGTTACATAATTCCCACATATCCATGCTTTGATAAAGCCTTGATTTTTTACATAAAACGGGTGGTCGGATGGTCAACAGTTGTAACGACTTCTTCGCTGTTCACAATAGGGTGTCATTTAGATGATAGACCTTCGATACAAATCATATACCTCAGTATCATTGCTTTCCAACAAGTCTTCAAAAGCGTCTACACCATTTTCGTTTAAATAATCCAGTTCATTGTCCGAGATAGGTATTGCAAACAGCCAGTTTACTATATGACCGTCAATAAGATGGCCTTGCAAATCCTCCCAGTATGACGGGATAGTGTAATAAATATGCCTCATTTCTAAGTTTTTATAATAATCATCAATAACATTCATGTTCACCATTCCAGGAGTGTACGAATAATGATCCTTGATAATATTGAACGCACAGGACGCTAATATATTAGGAAAACTTGTGAACTCACTCGTGCACATACCTATAAATTCCACCCTGATTTCTCTTCCTTGTCTATCCACAATTTCTATTGGATACTCTGACAAACCAATAGTTGAATATGTTGTAAGACCAACATCTGGCCTATTTTCACCAATGTATATATCGATCTTATGACTTTCGGTTTCATCAGAATATGAAATAACCTTCGGTGTTAGTTTTACGGTCTCGTGAATGATTTTAAAAATCTCTTTTTTGTTTTGCATATTTTCCATATTGCACCTCCAAAAATTTATGTTGTTATATACATACTTTCAATACCAACTAATGCAATAATAGTTATTTAACTACCAATTCAAGCTTATGACAAATAATCTAAAATCATGGTCCTAAATATTGATCTGTCATATCTTCACAAGAATGACTTCTATTTGAACTTGGAAGTTCTGGGCGATAGTGGGACGAATCATTGTGTTCATCTAAAAACTGTTTTCTGTCTATACCACGTTCCTGTGCACTTGCTCGATGTTTTCTAAACTCATAACCAGGTTTATGCCCCATATTCCAAGGCTCATTGGGGTTAATTGGTTTTCCTGTTTTAGGATCACGAACAATTTCATCAGGAGAATTCGCCTTTGCTTCTTCCCATGTTTTATCCCTAACGCCTTTACGATAACCTGACGGACGTTTATATGCATCCCCTGCATTATGTACAAGTATGCGAAAACCACCAACAAGATAAGTATGAAAATCTTCAACTTGAAAATTGTATACAACAGTAGTTTTTTTGTCAACTCAATATTACTTTTTTTCAATTGACAAATGACTGCCATGTGTATCGAGAAGCTTATCACTAAGTGTCAATTCCCCTGCGTTGACAAAGCCACGATCATTCACATAAAGCGGGTGGGTTTCAGTTGTAATAATTTCTTCGCTGTTGATCACCAAATGAATAAGCTTATTATCTTCTCTTATGTATGTTTCAAGGACTGTTTTTTGTAATAATACTTTCATCCTTTTCATTTAAAAGCTCAATTATATCATCTCCGTCAATGACTACTATATAGTCATACGGCAACATAAGCGCCTTTAAGACGGAGGGACGTATATTTAATAATTGATAAGCATAAATTGATTCGTATTCCGTAGTATCAACGTTGGAGAATTTACCATCTTTATTTTGAAATATCTCATTCACACACCAACCTGAGCCACCTAAATCTCTAAATCTTTGTAAACAAATTTTGGGTTTAACTATAGAACCTTTAGCAACAGCAATTTTATCATCAAATCTAATTGTTTCACCATTAATATGATATTTTTGTAACATATCCAACTGTTCCATTTGAATCCAAAAAGCAAGTGTTAAATCCTCAGTAACTTTTAAGAATGGTGTTGACTCATAATCAGGTGTAACTATACAATAACCACTGATTGCCTTTTGCAAAATATATAAGGAAAAACCAATTTGAATTTTAAATCCGTCTTTTAATCTACCAACAGGAATATCAGATATTGCTCTCCATAATGCTTGTGATTGAAAGTAAAGCATATCATCAACTTTAATTGTATACTTTATTCCGTTAATCTCTTTGGTATAAGTATTCATTTCTTTCCTAACCTTTCACTTATTGCTTTTGCAATAGCTGCACGAGCAGCTTCATCTTTTTGATTTAAAAACTGTTGTGCTTCTTCAGAGATTGCTTCTAACTTTGAATGTCCCGACCAAGCACTGATAGATTTAGCACCTTTAGATGCATTTGTTCGTTTTCCAAGTCCCATAAAGTTTTCTTCTAAATTTGCAATTGCTTTCTGGTCTTCAAAACTCAACTGATCAAGTCCTGACTGTTCAGTTATTTCTTTTAGAGGCATAATATGATCAGCTTCCAGCGTATCAACTTCGTATCCATATATCGGGTCAGTTTTTTTGCCATATACTGAATTAACAGCTTTTTTCGCTTTGGCATCTGGTGAAACTTTTTCTTGGTTGCTTGGCAATTTTACACCTCCGTAAGTATATTGGTTAAAGATTCATTAATGGCATCATTATTTCCCAATATACTTCCATATCAGATATTTCAAGATTTTCCACCACATCTTTTCCATTTAGGAATAGCGGTACTTTGTAACCTGCGCACTTGTTATGCGGTAAAATATAATTGTTATTTGCCTTACGCCACTTTTCATAATACTCTGAAGCTAAGCATACCAAATGATTAGTGGGAATTTCTTTATTGTGAAAGTCATAAAAGTTAAAATCAGTATCAAAGGCTTCACCTGTTCCTGGCTCAAACATCAGTACTGTATCCGTCTCATTATAAATTGCAAAACTCCGTCCTAGCCAATCATAGCCAAAAACCATTATTTTTCCCATTGCTGGCGGAAATGTTTTACCTATTATTTCATTCCATTTTTCTCTATCTTCTAGATTATGGATTCTGTATAGCCCATTTAAGAATGATTTACCATTATAAACCTCTAAAAACTCTCTTTCGCTTTTAATATCCAATTTTTCATTATTCTTAATGAATTCGTTAAAATTTTCGTACATGAATTAACACTCCTCAATAATTTATTGTCGATTGACCATTGTAAATTTCCTTATTATTGTACCGTAATCAAAATCTTTAATCAAATAGCCTATTTGTTTGCCAAGACTCCTATTTACACTTTTATCCAAAGGCTTTCCATTAACTTTTACATCAGGATTTCCGCCAAGTTGTAAATCTATTGTGTGATCAATATCTTTGCCAGCTGGTATCGAATCTTTTCCAAATGCCTTCTTATATTCTACAGACGGAGAATCATTTCTTTCAACCTTAGTTTTTACAGTATCAGCATCCGATAAAGCTTTACATTTTGCATCGGCTTCTGCTCGTTGCTCTGGTGTCCAATCCTCTTTATATGATAGCTCAGCATCATATGTACCGTCATCATTTTTTATCAACTTGCAATTTGCATTATGAACCCAAACTCCATTTTCGCCAACATGATAAGTATGGAAATCTTCTACCTGAAAATTATACACCTTTACTGGTTTATCTGTCAACTCAACATCAAAATTTTCAACTAAAAGAACATTTCCGTTTACATCAAGAAGTTCATCACCAACTATTAGTTCAGAAATTAATCTCCAATTAAGATCTATTAATCGCCAATGCCAAACTTTTCTCTATATTCCATGTTTGTAGCAAACAACTCGTCAAATGGAACTATTGATTTTGACGCAGTTTCAATGTTAACTTCTTCGGACCAAAGAAACGGATATATCAAAATGGATTTATCAAATTCCACATTCTTTGCAGATTCTCTCCAATTTGTCCACCTCATTGAACTATAAAATTCATCTATATTCCCCTGAGCGAGCCAGGCAATAAATTCAGAGTATCTTAACTCAAGATCTTCCCAATCCAAAGTATCAGGAGCAAAATACCACACATCGCCTATGCCCTCATCAAATTTGCCTGAATTGATCGCAAATATACCGCCCACAACATCAGTGGCAACGATAAGCATTTGTTTGACCCTCTCAGGTGTACCGTTTTTAGACAGCAAATTTATTTTAGATATGCCTACCCTATCAGATGTATCACCGCCATAAAGTCTTATCCAATCATCAAATACAACTCCTGATGTGTTCAGCATGACAGCACCCATAGCAGACGCAGAAGTTACTCTAAGCATATCACATATTTTAGCACTGTCTGACCCAGCACCATTAAATATCGTTACCTCTGTCTGTGACGTTTCAAACATTTCCTTGACCTCTAACCACAATTTATTATTTTCCTGCATTTTCATTAACCTCCATTAATCAACAATTATTATTTCAAATGTAGCCCCATCGGGGAGACCCCTTAGTTTATGCCCAATAAAAGAACCTGAACCTCTATTATCGGATCTTTTGATTGCACGAACATGAGTCCCTTTGCCTCCTTCTTTACACATTGCAAAAGGATACTCATCCAAATCCTTACCTGAAACTTTGCTAATTGCCTTTAGTGACGCTTTTATATTAGATTTTGCTACACTTCTATTTATTGTAAGTTCCCTCGGCTGACCATTTTTTATTGCATCCTCAATGTGTTTTGCAGACTCTGGATACTTTTCTCTTGATAATGTAATTTTGTAATCTGCGTTATGTACAAGTATTCTAAACTCACCAACATGATAGGTATGAAAATCTTCTACCTGAAAATTCTACACCGTTGGAAACTTTGAGTTATCTGCGTAACTAATATCTAATCACTGTTACATAATTCCCACATATCCATGCTTTGATAAAGCCTTGATTTTTTACATAAAACGGGTGGTCGGATGGTCAACAGTTGTAACGACTTCTTCGCTGTTCACAATAGGGTGTCATTTAGATGATAGACCTTCGATACAAATCATATACCTCAGTATCATTGCTTTCCAACAAGTCTTCAAAAGCGTCTACACCATTTTCGTTTAAATAATCCAGTTCATTGTCCGAGATAGGTATTGCAAACAGCCAGTTTACTATATGACCGTCAATAAGATGGCCTTGCAAATCCTCCCAGTATGACGGGATAGTGTAATAAATATGCCTCATTTCTAAGTTTTTATAATAATCATCAATAACATTCATGTTCACCATTCCAGGAGTGTACGAATAATGATCCTTGATAATATTGAACGCACAGGACGCTAATATATTAGGAAAACTTGTGAACTCACTCGTGCACATACCTATAAATTCCACCCTGATTTCTCTTCCTTGTCTATCCACAATTTCTATTGGATACTCTGACAAACCAATAGTTGAATATGTTGTAAGACCAACATCTGGCCTATTTTCACCAATGTATATATCGATCTTATGACTTTCGGTTTCATCAGAATATGAAATAACCTTCGGTGTTAGTTTTACGGTCTCGTGAATGATTTTAAAAATCTCTTTTTTGTTTTGCATATTTTCCATATTGCACCTCCAAAAATTTATGTTGTTATATACATACTTTCAATACCAACTAATGCAATAATAGTTATTTAACTACCAATTCAAGCTTATGACAAATAATCTAAAATCATGGTCCTAAATATTGATCTGTCATATCTTCACAAGAATGACTTCTATTTGAACTTGGAAGTTCTGGGCGATAGTGGGACGAATCATTGTGTTCATCTAAAAACTGTTTTCTGTCTATACCACGTTCCTGTGCACTTGCTCGATGTTTTCTAAACTCATAACCAGGTTTATGCCCCATATTCCAAGGCTCATTGGGGTTAATTGGTTTTCCTGTTTTAGGATCACGAACAATTTCATCAGGAGAATTCGCCTTTGCTTCTTCCCATGTTTTATCCCTAACGCCTTTACGATAACCTGACGGACGTTTATATGCATCCCCTGCATTATGTACAAGTATGCGAAAACCACCAACAAGATAAGTATGAAAATCTTCAACTTGAAAATTGTATACAACAGTAGTTTTTTTGTCAACTCAATATTACTTTTTTTCAATTGACAAATGACTGCCATGTGTATCGAGAAGCTTATCACTAAGTGTCAATTCCCCTGCGTTGACAAAGCCACGATCATTCACATAAAGCGGGTGGGTTTCAGTTGTAATAATTTCTTCGCTGTTGATCACCAAATGAATAAGCTTATTATCTTCTCTTATGTATGTTTCAAGGACTGTTTTTTGTAATAATACTTTCATCCTTTTCATTTAAAAGCTCAATTATATCATCTCCGTCAATGACTACTATATAGTCATACGGCAACATAAGCGCCTTTAAGACGGAGGGACGTATATTTAATAATTGATAAGCATAAATTGATTCGTATTCCGTAGTATCAACGTTGGAGAATTTACCATCTTTATTTTGAAATATCTCATTCACACACCAACCTGAGCCACCTAAATCTCTAAATCTTTGTAAACAAATTTTGGGTTTAACTATAGAACCTTTAGCAACAGCAATTTTATCATCAAATCTAATTGTTTCACCATTAATATGATATTTTTGTAACATATCCAACTGTTCCATTTGAATCCAAAAAGCAAGTGTTAAATCCTCAGTAACTTTTAAGAATGGTGTTGACTCATAATCAGGTGTAACTATACAATAACCACTGATTGCCTTTTGCAAAATATATAAGGAAAAACCAATTTGAATTTTAAATCCGTCTTTTAATCTACCAACAGGAATATCAGATATTGCTCTCCATAATGCTTGTGATTGAAAGTAAAGCATATCATCAACTTTAATTGTATACTTTATTCCGTTAATCTCTTTGGTATAAGTATTCATTTCTTTCCTAACCTTTCACTTATTGCTTTTGCAATAGCTGCACGAGCAGCTTCATCTTTTTGATTTAAAAACTGTTGTGCTTCTTCAGAGATTGCTTCTAACTTTGAATGTCCCGACCAAGCACTGATAGATTTAGCACCTTTAGATGCATTTGTTCGTTTTCCAAGTCCCATAAAGTTTTCTTCTAAATTTGCAATTGCTTTCTGGTCTTCAAAACTCAACTGATCAAGTCCTGACTGTTCAGTTATTTCTTTTAGAGGCATAATATGATCAGCTTCCAGCGTATCAACTTCGTATCCATATATCGGGTCAGTTTTTTTGCCATATACTGAATTAACAGCTTTTTTCGCTTTGGCATCTGGTGAAACTTTTTCTTGGTTGCTTGGCAATTTTACACCTCCGTAAGTATATTGGTTAAAGATTCATTAATGGCATCATTATTTCCCAATATACTTCCATATCGCATATATCAAGGTTATCCAGTTCGTCTTTACCACCTAAAAACAGAGGCACTTTATAACTGACACAATCCTTATAGGCCAGAGGTTTGTAGTCATTTGCTTTATACCAATATTCAAACAAGTCCGACACAAGACACTCAATAGGATTTTGGGAAATGAGTTCATCATGGAATTTTATTATATCGGCATCGGTATCATAAACATCACCTGTACCAGGTTCAAAAAGTATCACCATATTCGTTTTCTTTTCCAAAGCAAATATACGACCCATCCAATCATAACTTAAAACTGAAAAAGTATCTTTATATTTAGGGAAACAGTCACCAACAATATCATTCCACTCATCAATATCATTTTTTTCAAAGAATCTGTACATTCCGTTTAAATAACTTTTACCAGAGACAGCATTGATAAAGTCTTTAATTGAACGGCAACTCTTGTTTTCACCAACAAATTTAAAAAAATTTTTAAACATTCCCTTTTATCGCCTCATCACATTCTGAACATCGATTGATTATTTGCCATATTTCTCTTTAATTTCTTCATACCAACTCATCAATTCCGACACAGGTGATATTCCACTCTTGGTATAGTTATCATAACGGTAGGATGCATCGAATTTATGAGTAGCAACATCAAACTCCAACTTATATTCATTAGGACCTTTACATTGATACATATCGCACAATTCAACCAGTTTGTCAATATCTTTTATTCCGATCGATAAAAACTCGTCAGAGGCCTCATCATCGGCAAAATTCCCAGCAGGTATAACATTCTGTCCTTTAACAAAAATAGCGTTGAACATTTTCTGCGATGTGTCTTGATAAATATAGATATATATTTTATCAACACTTCCGTTGGTGTATTCCATACATAGCGAAACAAATTCTGACTGTAAATCAGTGAATGCGTCTTCAAAACCTTTGATCATAATTTTCTCCTTTATTGTGTAAAGTGTCTTATAATTTTTAAATCATCAATTTTATAACTTACATCAAAAACAGATGGTCGTGATGAACCATTTTCGTATGTAAGCTTAATGTCTACATCAGTAACTTTTTTACCACTCTTTAATGCCTTCGACCACTCTCTTTCCATACTTCGATAATTATCTGTATTTTTTACTGCCCTATTTAAATCACTTCTCTGCGAAACGACGTTATCTAAGTCTGGAGAACCTCCATCTTCATTCATACATGAAGTACAGTTTTTATTATGCTCCCAAACCGCACGATCACCAACAAAGTAAATATGATGATCCTCAGCTTTGAAGTTATAAACCTTAAATAGTCAACGCAGCATATTGCTTAATTTGTCATGTATGAAAATTTTCCTGTGTTTAATCATAGTAATGTTGTTTGTAAAAAATAGCGTTCTCCACTTGTCCATCAGGGCAGAACAGCCTCATACCAAGCTTTACACTTGAATAACCGTCCTCATCTTGAATCATATCATCTGTTATCTTTGCAAATTCCATTAAGGTCTTTTCAAGATCAGTGCTTAATTCAATTTTTTTTGTTATCATAAATCAATATAATCAATTCATCAGTATATATAGGAAAAATCTCAACTGCTTCAAAAACTTCGTTTTTATCACTAAGAAGATAAAAAAAGTTATAATCATCTATAAATCCATCAGAAGACGGATAACCATAATTATTTGTTGAAATTGGCTCTCCTAACATTTTGGTTAATTCATTTCGTGTCATTCCAAAGACACATTTTCCTACCGAAATGTACGGTTCAACTTTAATCTCTATACTCATTTTGTCTTGCCCTCCTTTAACATATCAAAAGCATCTTGGATTTTGCCTGCTTTAATTAATTTTCTTTGTTTCGTACGATATTCTCTACCTAAAAATTATAAACCTTTAATTTTCAGCCCACTCAATATTATCCGGCATTTCACATTTATAAAAAAACTTTTTGGCTGCCTCGAAAGCTTTATTTACTGAGATAATTGAATCTCTGCTGATTTCAATTTCTTCCTCAGGTGTATTAGTATAAAAAATACAATATTCATTGGTCTGACCGGTTTGGCGACCAACTGACTGAAAACCGAGTGACTCCTCGTCTGGAAAATAGGTGAGATTCGCCATTTCTTTGTTTACCAATATCACTAAGCAAGGATTATCTTGAGTATCATTAGTGATCCAAAACTCGTTGACATCATCGCCATACCTTTTTTGTAATATTTCCGAAAATTCAGAAATATTATTTGCATATTCAGTTCCACCAAAATGTTTTATTTTCATTTGATTGCCTTATTTTCTCCTTATTTGATTTTCTTAACAGTGCCATTCCCAATATTTCCTTATAATTTTCATTAGGTTCTGTTAAAGTCCAAACACTTTTGCATTTTGTGCCTTATAAGAAAATTTTTATGTCCATACTCACATACTTATTAATGGAATGCTTTTTACAAAGTTTCTTTATTTTTATTAGTTCGGCAATATTTTTTTAGATAATAAAAATCAGAAATATTATCAAAACCATTAACTTCAGCAAGCAAGTCACAAACACATGAGATTTTTTTCTAACAATGCCTCTCTGTCCATTTCTTCCTCTACCTGCTCCGCAGTTTCAGCATATGAGCCTAGCAAGGTCCGTTATCCGGTCGTGCTCGTAAATAACAGTCGCTATCCCGCTCTTATTCAGCTCCGAATCAATAGACAGTATCACCTTGATACCCTGCTCATCAACATAATCACACTCATATAAATAATTACCCTCCAACACTATCTTCTTGATTTCAGACAGTGACATATCCCTATATTTTCTTACGATTTTTGCTATAGCTGCATTAAAATCATTTTTTGCAGCCTTTATTCCTATAAGTCCCATAATCTTCTCCTTTTTAATCTACAAAATGATATCATCAATAATCTTGACATAAAACCACTTTGTTTCCACATTTTGAACATTTAAAAACAAATGCAGCAGTTTCATATCCTAAATCCGCCCAAAGTGCTTCGTAACTTTCAACATTATTCTTTAGTTCATCAATCAAAAGTTCTTTTAGTAAAGACAATCCATCACCGTTTGTAGAATTTTTGATAAAATCTTCCCTTTCCCACTCACCTATATATGTCATATAATCATCACAGCAAACAGGCCAATCGTTATTTTGAATCCAAGGTACAGGTGGACAAAAACTCAATTCAGTTACTTTTTCATTTTGTTTTTTTACAACTCTGTCTGCTATATAGCTAGGAATATCTACACTTACTTTTCGTTTATCAAAGCAATTGAGACATATAGATACAAGATTGTCATCTCTGTCAAAAAAAGATCCTTCAAGACAATGTTCAGAACTTCCACAAAACTGACATGGTGTTTCTGTGAAGTATCCATTCTTTAAGACATCACTAAAATACTTATAATTATTCATTTATTTCCACCTTCCCGAATCCCACTCATTTTTCCAATAATTTTTCTTTTGCTGACGCCATTGAGCACGATTAATTTTACTTCCTTCATTATAGTGAGGGTGTTTTTTTATAATTACCACCCAGTCGATGATCAGTTTGATTTTTTTCATAAAATGGTCATTGGGATTTTGATTATCATGATGTATTTCAATTTATAACTAGGTGAATTAGTTTGGAATCTTCTCTTATGTAGGTTTCAAGAACTGTTTTCGGAGAAGTTTCCATTGTTTCAGGGTCTGTTGAAATGACGTTAACCTTATACTACACTGTCACGAAATGGATCAATATAGTTAAATTCAGTTTCTTCAAATATATTTTCTAATGCTTCTAAGCCATTTTCTTTTTTATATCGTAATTCTTCCTCAGTTATTGGTATAAGCCATAAAAACCTAATGTTCATAGATTTAGTTTCTAACCACTCAAGTTCTGGTCCATCTAAGTAAGGCAATGAAATTAAACCATGGTCACATTTAGAGTTTTCGTACCAAGCACAGCCAAAATTAACCGTGTGTCCTAAACCAAGCATATTTCCGCTAGCATAATAATGTGCTATAGCTACAAGCAAATTAATTAAAAAGTTATTCTCGGTTGAAGCTAGTATAAATAATTCTAATCCTTGCTCTTTGTCTTTCCCTGACATCCCGCAAGTTGCATATATCCATGAATTTCTTTTTTCATTGGGTTTAAATTTCAGCACTTTAAAAAATGGCAACAAATTATGAATAGGTTCTTTATCATTAAAAATATACTCTGTGCACTCACCCCAATTTATTAGATAATGTTCTTCAATCTTTTTTATCAAGTCCATACTTTTTCTTCATCTCCTTCGAATAATGTGACATTCGTCCACCTTGCGAATTCTGTTCTAACCTAGTTGCTGGCTTCATCCGACTACGATCTTATGCACTTGCCCTTCGTTCACTGGCGGTCATTTGATAACCTGGCTTTTCACCTGTACTAGGGTCTCCTTCATAATATCGTTTAACCAATGGGGGATCATGATCTGGAGAACCACCCACAACCTGCCGGTCTTTCTTCGTTGGAGTATTGCCATAATGTTTTCTTCTATTATATGGTTCAGTAGGCTTAGCATAATCATCGCCAGCATTATGCACCAACACACCAAAACCACTAACGTGATATGTATGTAAATCTTCTACCTGAAAATTATACACTGTAGTTGGTTCGTCTGTCAACTCAACATCAAAATTTTCAACCAAAAGAATGTTTTTGTTTGAGTCAAGCAATTCATCACCGACTGCAAGTTCTCCTGCGTTGACAAAGCCTTGATTTTTTTACATAAAACGGGTGGGTTTCAGTCGTTATGATCTCTTCGCCGTTGATCACCAAATGAATAAGCTTAGAATCTTCTCATATATAGATTCAAAACGCAAGTTAGAAAATAGATAAGTGTATACTCTTTTTCCCGTTAAAGTTGTGTCTTCAATCCTAAAGTAATTACCATCTGTATCATATACTAATTGTTTTCCCGTTTTAGGATTATTATATATCTCCTTGCCGCTAAAAGCTGTGAAACTTTTTCTTGGTTTGTTGGCATTTTATTACCTCCATATTGTTAAAGTAAAATAGTTTTAAATGCCGTCTGTCAGTTCAGCTATAAGTGCAATATGCTCACGCATTTTGACTTTTTTAAGGTTTTTTACAGACTCTTTTCCGCCAAGTGCAAGCAGCGGAACATATCCAAAGCACTCATCATACTCCAGTTCACCATATTTCTTAACTGCTGCGTTATACTTTTTGATAGTGAAATAATCGTCATCAAGGACGCCCTCTTCAACTTCCTCAAAAAAGTCCTCAAATCCAGTTGATATTATATCACTATCTTGATATCTATACTTGAGTATCCCGATATACTTGTTATCTTCCCATGTAATGATATCACCAAATGCTGTCGCAAATATCGGGATAGTAACTTCACCGTCAAAATATGACTGCTGCACAAGTTCGATATACTCGTTCGGGTCTATCGCTTTTAAGTAACCATTGTAGAATGTTCCCAAACCAAACTCTCTCCAAAAATCAAACAATTCTTCAGGCAATCTGCCCTTACACTGTTCGATTCGTGACACATCAATATCTCTGAATTTAACGTAATCTTTTAACATATAACTACCTCCATTTTTTATCAGTCCTCCGCAGGTTTTAACATACCCAAGAACGCAGTAAATGAGTCTGCCACCTTTGACAGCACCCAACCTGAGTCCTCGCTCTCTTCGCTTTCAGCGTCTGCAAAATATATCGTACCATAATTATCGCCTTTGCCCAAACACAGCAATATCTGATTATCAAAAGAATCACAGGCTATCGGCAGATATTCGTCGGGGATAAGTTCCTCGTCCACCAAATTCTCGTATGACTCCATTATCTCGTTGTCATCATAGAAATAGTGTATATCACTGCCCTGCTCAAACTCATCCTCGTCGGAAGTTCCGTTCTCAATAAAATCGAACTCCACTTCATCCTCAGGCATTCCGCCGTTTGTTTTCAGCAAAAAGTCCTTATAGTCCTTTGGAAAGCTTAAATTCAGTTCACCCTCCATTTCCTTGATATCCTTGCTGCTTAGCTTTTCGCCAACTTCGACCAGTTTCATAATTATCCTCCTTTAAATTATTCCGTGTCTTATTTTAGTTGCTCCGCCCATATGATTAAATCCGCCACACCTTGGTGAATGGATTTTGGAAGGAACCATTAACACACTTTTTCCATCTTCCAAATGGTGCCAAGTATAATCCTTTGGTAATTTTATACCAGTTTCATTACGAATGATTTTAACATCTTTTCTAAAAACACCAGTTAATTTTGCTTTCATTTTTATCGGATTAGGGTGCTCTGGATGAGCAAATTTCTCGAACCTAGGATATAAATTTCCGTCTTTATTTTTTGTATACTTTACGGTTACATTTTTATTATCTATTTTTTTTGTTATTGAAACACTACCATCCCTGTGATTGACTCTTTTTACAAAATTTTTTGATCTTTTAGTCGGCAAATTACATTCATTATGAAACCAAATTCTATTCATACCAACATAGTAAGTATGAAAATCCTCAAATGGAAATAAAATAGCACCTCCTCGGGGTGCTAGCGTGGTATCCTCCGGCATAGCTTCTCAGTGGTATATAAAAAACAAAGAAAGCTATGCTTTCAAACACATTGCTCGCAATAACGCCGATAACTATAGTGCTGATAAGGTTAAGTAAAACCGTTATCCCCATATTAAATCCGTATTCATACAAATCGAAATCGCTTTCGGATATAATACCTTTTTCACATAGACGTTGCGTTATTTTGCAGGCAGTTTTCTTAAACATTAGAACTTACGCAGTTTCTTATAATCAGCAGGCAGTTCAGGCTGGTGAGTGATGAAAAGGCATGTAGAATTCACGTTTGATACAGTAACCAAAAGTGCCAACGCAGCAAACACCTTACCCATTCTTGTGCTGAGTTTCATTAAATTTCTTTTCATATGATTTTATTCCTTTCATAACAAGTTATGACTTGATTATACATAATATAAGAATACAAAACCGTAAATGTCAAAAAGAACGTCTTTTTTGTAAAAAAAATAGAGGTAACTTATTGTTACCTCTATTTTTCATACATTATCACTGATGTTTCAAACCAGTTATCAGATACATTAGTTTTTAAAAGTCCTCCATATTTTTCCGCGATATTTTGAACACTCTTTAACCCTATTCCATGATTTATCTCATCATTTTTTCTTGTCCTTTTATCCTTGTGTATAATTCCGTCAAATGAATTTCCTACTAATATTTTAATGTAACCCTGCTTATAAACAATATCGATAGTTATCTTCTTTTCATCGTTCTCTCCTAGGAGGCTTAACGCTTCAAGTGCATTATCTATCAGATTACAAATAACAATATTTAAATCAAATGAACTAATAAGAATTTGCTCAGGAAGAACAACATGATAACTTTTTTCAACGCTGTTGTTCTCTAACGGTGCCAATTTGTAATTCAGAACACTGTCGATCGTTTCATTTCCTGAGTCAATAATAACATTATTACTATAAATATAATCATTGGTTTCAGCAAGGTAATCTTTAAGCTGATCGTATTTCTCAGCACTAAGCAAACTTTGCATATTGATAATATGATTTTTCATATCATGCTTTAAAAATCTTATCTTCATCTGAGATTCCTGCATTAAATGCAACTGATTAAGATATGCCTTGTTTTGCTGCTCAATAACGTCAGTTTCATATTGCTGGGAAAACATATTTACCAAATTATCATAAAGGTAAAGAATAACTATGTTCATCAATAATATGATAACGCTTAAAATCAACGATATGACATTGAGATCTTTTGCGACAAAGTAACCAACCATTATACTGCCAAGCGGAACAAATATCACAGTAATATAATACATTATTGGTAATTTTACAATTTGATCGCTGTATTTAAAATAGCTCTTAGCTATGATATTTACAAGTGTTAGAAACACAATATTTGATACAAATCCCTCATCAAAAAAAACAGAGTTTATATTGAGTAAAGACTGTATAGCAACAACCGCTGTATCTACTACAATGGAAAAAACACATAACACAAATGCTGACAACAAAGACTTAAATAACGATACTTTATAGTACAAAAATATAAGAATAAATGGTATAATGTTTGACAGAATCGTAATCAATCGATTGTCAAAGGCCAAATACGCACAGCTATTTATAATGTAATAAAGTGTAAACAGGACAATATCTGATTTTGCCGACTCTTTTTTCTTTTGTAAAAACACATTGGAAAACTGATAAGTGGCATATATGTGAAACACATTTGAAAACAAATAAAATAAAGTAGTCATATCATTCTTTCAACAGCTGTTCACTGACCTCCATTTTCTTATTAGGGCTTATCGGCAATTCCACTCGGTCTATGCCAATAAGGACGACTGAATGTGAAGTGAATCTTTCAATATAATTCTTATTTACTAAATACGATTTATGAATACTGATAAAATCACTTAAACTTTCATTGTCAAGCAGATTAGATAATTTTCCGTAAAAGGTGTATTGATTCGTAATAGTATGTATCACTATTGTTCTGCCCTGACTCTCAAAATAACAAATATTAGATACTATGATACTGTTTTTGACTTTATGTGCAGTATATTCAAACACCTTTTTTCTCTTAGCCTGATCCAAATAATAAGTTTCAAAAAATTCAACTATTCTTTCATAGGTAATTGGCTTTTTTATATAATCATAGGGCCTTATTTTAATGGAGTCAATAGCATACTCGCCATAAGATGTCACATAAACAATAGCAGTGTTGTCATTGGCATACAGTCCACGCAATCTTTTTCCAAGCTCAATACCATTCATTTGTTTTTCCTCATTATTTTTAAATTCAATATCGAGCAATATAACATCAAACGAGTTCCCCTTGAGATACTCGTCCATTAATTCCTCACAAGTATCAAATTCTGCATGATCAATTTCTCTGTCACATTGCATTGAATAATCTAACAAATACTTTGATAAACTTTCCTGCATATGTTTATCATCATCACAAATTGCAACTCTGATCATACGATCACCGCCTTTATTCGCCATTATACCAAACATTTATCAGAAAATCAATACATATTTTATCAATTTTCTGGTATAATAGTTTACAAAACAAAATATAATTTTTTCGCAAAATCTGCACCTACAGGCAAAAAGGCAAAAAATCAACGTAAAATCATGCATTATTTACTACCAATAAGATGTTTCTGACGGCTAAAAACTTTTAAGCTACAAAATTGAGTTTTTCAACATATTTCTTTTTTTGTATCAAGCGATGAGTGAACATAGCGGTTAAGTGTAATATTAACATTAGAATGACCTAGCAACTCGCTGACAGTTTTAGCATCAAAGCCATTCTCAATACAAACAGTAGCGTATGTGTGACGCAGTAAATGAAAATTAACGTTTTGAAAATGAACTTTAACCGTTCTTCTTTCCAGACTTCCGACGGTTCGCGGTGAAAAAAGCAGATGCTTTCTCCAGAAATTCATTAAGCTCTTCAAGCTCACGGTTTTTTCTTTTCAAACTCTTTGATCCGCTTGTTTGCTGCCTGAAGCTGCTGTGCGATAGTAAGTGACTCTCCTGGTGTACGTGAGCCTGCACCTGTGTCTATTTCCCCAATCCGCGCCTTTTTGCACCCACGTCACCAGCGTCCCTTTGGGGATGCGCAGCTCATCTGCTGCCTTGGTGCCAATCTCCTTTGCGAGCTTTATTGCCTGCTTTCGTTAAATTGTGTTGACAAATCCCATTAAACAAGGACTTTCGGATAAAGAAAACGGACACCAATCAAGATACGCATTGTATCAAAATTGGTGTCCTGTTATGTCTTGCTGAGACCAAATGGATGCATACTTCAAAAGTATTATTTTAAGCTCTTTGCCATATCAGTTTCATATATATATTGGTCTCTTTTCAAGTTCATTTTATCACATAGAGAAATTATGAAAAATAAATATGTAAAAGGCTGTACTCAGTTGTACAGCCAACATCTTAAAAGTCATCATATAAAGCTGACACAAAATTCAATAATATATCAACCGTTTGTTCCAACAGATAATCATATAATTCTTCAGTGGTTGAAATAAGAAAAAACTCGATTACACCGTCAGCCCGTGGAATTCCAAAGAAAAGTTCTCCGTTCTCATCACGCTTGTAAAGAAAATCACGAATAATGCTGTAACGGTCGAGCATAACGACCTCCAACATTTTTATTAAATCCTGCTGATAATCACAGCCTGCAAGCAATTCTGATTTTGAATTTTCATCAAAAAAGATGCCCGATATCGGACATCTGCACATCGCCTTGCTTTCTTCAATTACCTCGCTGATAGTGTCTATCATTGTAACAAAAGTATTTTTAGAAATCATAAATTATTCCTCCCGATCAATATTCATTGAACTCATTTATCATTCTACGGTATTCTTTTTCTTCGCTGTCAATATAGTCTTTTGCGAACTGTTCAGCCTCAGATAAGCTGTTTTCAAAAATCTCAAAATCTACCGCCGCCGAAAAAACATCAATTTCAAGCTTTTCGGCCTCATCTGCAAAAACTTCTATAGTAAAGCCGTTACAGCAAATATCATTTCCGTCCTTATCCTCCCGATGCAAATCAGTATCGGGGGTTATTTTCACATAAAATCCTTTGTATCTCATTACGCTGAACCTCCTAAAATTTCATCTGCATATCGTCGTCAAGATCGTAATCTTCATCAAAATCCTCATCGAATTCATCATTCACGTAATACTCAAGCTGCTGAGAATTTTCAAGAGCAGTTTGAAGATATTTCTCGTCCAAACCGTTTTCTCTGTATCCCTGCAAAATCGTGTTGTAATACTGCTGACTCGGTGGAGAAATTGTCCCACGATTCATCAGATATGCCATACCTTCGTAGGTTTTTCCGTCCATTTCAAAGGTCATTTTTTCCTGCCTGTAGAAACTGGGGTAGCCTTCGTATTTGTTAAGAGTAGGCAAATCCCTTTCGTCAAGCTCCCATATCAGAACGGGAACTCTTGCACCCTTATTCGGAACGATTGTTGCAACGCCCCTGAACTCTAATTCATAATCCTTGATTTCTGATGTTCCTACAACCTTTGAATGTGGACATCTGTATGCCATTTGCTCCAAATTTATATTGCTTCCATATGCAATATATAACTGTTTATTTTTCATTCTCTACCTCCGATCACATTGACATTTCCATGCCCATTTCTTCATCTTCTTCAAAGTTCTCACATTCGCTCTCTGTCGGCTCTGAATTTTCATCGGATACATTTTCGTTTAACTCCTGAACCTCGCTTACAGGCTCGACACGCTGTCCACGGGCGGCTTGCCGTTCAGCTTCACGTTTTTCTTTCAGCTTTGCTCTTGCGGCTATTCCGTCCTCCGGGTGCCGCCATGCAATATCGCCATCCAAATGTTTTAGCAAATGCGTTCTGCAATTCTTGAACTCATCTCCGATAAGTCCAAGATTCAAAAGCCATACACGAAAGCTGTACCGCATATTATCGCTTTGCGAAACGTGCGGAGAACAGTATTTCTTAGTCATTGCCGCATTGCTTATGGCAAGCGCAAGAACTATCTGACTTCTTACCTCTCCTGCATGAAGACTTCCGTTGTATGCCCTTATCTCGTAATGACCATGCTGAAAGAATGAGTGCAGATTGCAGATAACATATCGGCTATTTGAGTAATGCTGAAACTGTTCGCTCATTCTGCCGTGATACCAAAGCCCCTTTATTTCTTCCATATCTTTAGGCTTTTTTCGGTTAATTTCCTCGATGAACTGCTTATCCATCTTGTGACAGTAGGATTCACGAGCAGAAGAAACCTGCAAAGCGTCCCACAGAAAGTCCTCCTTACTTGCAAAAATATTTACAAGATTGCGTATCTGCTGCGGAGTGTAATCGTCTGCCGAAATGTGTATATGCGTGCCTGCACAATATCTCGGACCTGTTACTCCGCCCGCTTTTCTAAGAGCTCGTACAACCTCCTGCAAAAGCGGAATATCCCCATATTCAAGAACAGGAGAATTCATTTCCACACTGTAGGATTTGGAAGCTCGGTCGCCGTTTGCATTGTAACAGTTGATACTTCCGTCGTACACAATAGACCAATCCCTGCTTTTAATATCTTTAACCGTATATTTATCATAAGTGCCACCCTCATGGACAACCTCTCCTCCCAGAACACCTGAAAGCGCTTTTGCCGCCTGACAGCGAGTTAAGCCTGTCATTTCTATCTCAATGCCAAAATTTCTTGTCTTTATCCCATCAAAATTGCCTGCCAAATAACCGCCTCCCAACAAAAACAGCCTGCAGATTTCTCCGCAAGCCGTAAATTTAATCGTTATTCAATTTCCGTTCTAACTTCGTATCCGCCCTTGAAAATCACCAATATTTCGGTCTTACTCAGTACTTTTATGCACTCGATTAATTTGCGTATCAGCACATTATCAAAGGTTTCCAACTCAAACTTTTCATGCTCTATCATATCCATAATTTCATCAAGTTTCGCCTGTGTTCCTTCTGAAGTTTTGTTCTGCAATTTCAGATTTTCAAGACGTTCGCTCAACTGCTGTTCTTCCGCATAAAGCTTTTCAAATTCACTGTCAAGCTTGTCCTCGTCGCAGCCGCCGGAGGCTATCAAATTGACTAAATCATTTCTTGCTTGGTCGATTTCCCTAAGTCTTTTTCCTGCAGCTAAAATTTCCTCCTGACCTTGACATTCAAGCACCGAACCAATATTCGCTTTTAAAATCCTTGCAATATCATTTCGGCAGGAATAGTAATTGTTTATCGCCCGAATTATCGCCTTATGGAGCTGTTCTTCCTTGATCGTAGGTGAATCGGGGCAGTACTTTTTACCGTGTTCCAGACGGCTTATGCACCGCCAGACCACCTGCTTTTTGCCGTTTCTTGACCACACCCTGCGTCTGTATGGAGTTCCGCAGTGACCGCATATCAGCAGCTCGGATAAAGCATATTTTCCGCTGTATTTGCCTTGCTCAGTTTTGGTTTTATCGCTGATTTTACGCTTGGAAGTTCGCCTTGCAAGCTCCTGCTGTACTCGGTTGAACGTGTCACGGTCAACTATCGGCGTATGATGGTCTGTCACAAGATACATAGGACGTTCACCGTTATTTTTCACCACTTTGTGAGTTATGCAGTCCACCGTAAAACTTTTTTGCAGAAGTGCGTCGCCGACATATTTTTCATTTTTCAGAATACGCTGAACCTCGCCTTTACTCCAAATATTTTTGCCTGTAGCCGTCCTTCTGCCCTGAGCCATAAGCGTATCTGCGATATTTAAAAGCGTGTATCCGTCAAGGTACATATTAAAAATCAGCTTAACTGTTTCCGCTTCTTCAGGAACTATTTCAGGCTTGCCGTCTGCACCTTTTTTGTAACCGAGAAGATATTTATACTGAAACTGTACCTTGCCCTCACGGTAAGCTTTTTCTTTTCCCCAGCTTACATTTTTGCTTATTGACTCCGATTCTGCCTGAGCAAAACTTCCGTACAGAGCTATCATAAATTCAGAAGTCATTGTCATCGTATTGATGTTCTCTTTCTCGAAAATCACTCCGATCCCGAGGTCTTTCAACTGTCGCACATATTCCAAACAATCCACAGTATTTCTGGCAAATCTTGATATCGACTTGGTAATTACAAGGTCGATTTTCTTGTTTCTGCACATACGGATCATGCGATTAAATTCGGTACGTTTTTTTGTCTGCGTTCCGCTTATGCCCTCGTCAGCAAATATTCCTGCCAGCGTCCATTCCTTTTTTCGATTAATTAAATCAGTGTAATACGCAATCTGAACCTGATACGAATTCTGCTGTTCCTCCTGCTCGGTAGAAACTCGGCAGTATGCGGCAACTCTCAACTGGTGGTATTTACTGCGATTTTCCGCAGTCTGCACTTTCGCAGGAATTATCGTTACATTTGTTGCTGTGGTCATTTTCAAGCTTCCTTTCCGTTATATTTTTGATGTGTATGCCGTTGATAAATTCAACCTCTATGGTGCAAAAATGGCTTATCCAAATTCGTGAAACACACGCTTTGAATAAGCCTATATCGAGCGTATTTAATTGTTCGTGATTTTCAAGCAGAGCCTTGATTTCCGCTGTTTTCTGCGGACTGTCATTGTAAGTACAGCAATCATATTTCATCTCGGCAAGCTTGAAAATCTCAGATTTCACTCGGTCAAAGTCCATTTGTATAGAATCGGACATCTGATTGATTTCATTTTGTTTTCTAATCACATCTACAGTAGGGGAATACACGCTTATTTCGCCGCCGTACTCTAATAGGCTTGAATTTGCAATAGCTGTGTTCAGAACGGTCAATACCGCTCCTATTATCATTTGGTCGGTCAGTCGATATTCATATTTAAAGCAATCGGGATTTCCGCAGTTCCAATATTCACGTCCCTTGCCGTTGGTTTTTCTGAAAAGCTTTTCTCCGCATTCAAGGCAGTATGTAACCTTTCTGATTTCCTGTAAATCATCGCATACCAGATTAAGCGTATTAGCCTTTCTTATCCGCTTTTCATTTGCCTGATTGAAAATATCCTCATCAATTATCTGTGGATATTTGTCAGTTCCGAGATGTTTCTCATTTTCGATTATCCGCTTGACCATGTTCTTGTTCCAATGGTCAGAATCCTCGGTATATCGAATGTTCTCGGACTCCATAAGCTTTGCAATTTGAAGTAAACTGCTGCCATTCAGATATTCTCTGAAAATCTCTGCAACTGCATAAACTTCTTTTGGTTCGGTCGTTATTTCGCCGTTTTTCATGCAGTAGCCGAACGGTATTACTCTGTTTTTGGGCATCTAATTTCACCTCCATGTACAACAATACTACAAAATTCTGCGGAAATCCAGTACCAAAACCAACAAAGAAAAGCTCTGCAATTTTACTGCAAGGCATTTTCTGTTATATGTTTTCTTTGAATTTCAATCCGCCGATCAAGTGAAACTCCAGCTCATACTGATCTATAACAACAATTTTCTCAACGATATTCTCAAACGCCGATTCATCAAAATCAATCATGATATTTTCTCGCTTTTCAAAAAAATCAATCAGCATTTCTATCTGTTCAAGCATTTCGTCCTCGTCGTCGGAGCGTGTAAGCTTTTTCAGTTCCGTCTGAAGCTTGTTGATTTTCGCCGTCAATTCAGTGGTTTGTTCAAGGTATTTTGCCTCGTCCAGAAATCCTTTCGTTTTCAATCTCGCAAGAACGTGAGCCTGTTCTCGAAGTTTGGCTATTTCCTTGTGTATGTCCATTACCTGAGTTTTTCCGCTGAATTTTTTCAGCTTTAAATCCTGTAAAGCTGCTTGACAGGGGAGAAGTATCTGTTTATAGTTGTACCACAGCTTATTGCATAACATTATAAATGCCGATATGGCATTCGCCTCTAAAATCTGCTTATTTGAACATTTATCAGACTCTGCATCATGCAGTCGGCACACCCAATAATTTTTATTTTTTCTGCATTTAAACTTAAATGTTGAACCGCACTCTCCGCAGTAAATCTTCTTTGCAAATATATGATCTTGCTTCAATCCTTTAAACGATTTCTTATGCTCCGCTAAAATATTCTGAACCTTATCAAAATCATCTCTTGAAATTATGGGCTTGTGCCTGTCGGAATAATAGTATTGATCTCGTTCGCCTTTATTTACTACCTGTCGAAACGGAAGTGTATCTGTAGTATACTTTTTCTGGAACAGCTGATCACCTATATACTTTTCATTTCTAAGCATAACCCCAACCGTACTTGCTGTCCAATGACTTGTTCTGCCGAACCTTTCTATTTTGAGAGCATTCAGCATTTGGGCTATAGCCGCCAAACCATATCCATTCAGATACCAATCAAATATCTGCCGTACTATTTCAGCCTCATCAGATTTTAAAATCAAATTTCCGTCAACAAGTTCGTATCCGAAAACTGGAGTACACATTTTTATTGTGCCGTTCTCCATTCTCTTTTTTATACCCCAACGCAAGTTCTGCGAGATCGAAGTTGATTCCTCCTGCGCCAGACCGCCCATAATTGTAATCATCATTTCATCGGTCATATTGGCAGTATCAATGTTTTCTTTCTCAAAATATATTGTGATACCAAGCGATTTAAGCTCTCTGACGTTTTTCAGACAATCCCTTGTGTTTCGGGCAAAACGGCTTATGGACTTTGTATAAATTCTGTCAATTTTTCCTTTTCGGCAATCCTTCATAAGTCTCTGAAACTCGTCACGCTTGTCCTCACGGGTTCCTGTGATACCCTCGTCAGCATATATGTCGATGAGTTCCTCTGTTTCCGAATTATCGAACACCTGACTATAATACCTCATCTGAGCCATAAATGAGTTAAGCTGATCTTCAGAATCGCTTGATACTCGGCAATATGCGGCGCAACGAATTTTTGTATTTTGTTCTTCTGATATTGTAGGCTGTATCACCGTTACTGTCGGCATTTTCTCACTCTCCTTTCAACCAACAAGAATACCACAAATCTTTTCAGAATGGTATCACCAAACCTGACAAAATTACTTGTCCGAATTTGACATATTTTCATCTGCCTGCTTTGCCGCAGTACAGAGACACATTGTGAATACTCCCGCTGTACCGCCTGCAAGCAATCCAATAATAAATCCTACCATTTCTGAACCTCCTTATGCTGCGTCCCTTGAAGACGGAAACTGACTGTATATATCCTCTGTATTTTTGCTGTTGAAACTCTGTTTTTCGTCTTGTTCAAGAATTTTATCCAGTTTATCGGCAAATACTTTTGCCATAAAATCGCTGTATTCTGCCTGTCCGAATTTAGTCATCAAAATCAACTCCTATACTTATTTTCATCGCTTTTTCTACTTTTTCCATAAGTTCAAAATCAACTGAACCCACGTAACTTTTCAGTCGGTATCTGTCTATCGTTCGTATCTGCTCCGCAAGAACTGTTGAATTTTTTGGCAGTTCTGAACATCTTATCTGAATATGCACAGGCAAATTCTTTTTTCTTACAGACGATATCGGCACAACGATTACTGTAGGACTATGTCTGTTTCCTACGTCATTCTGCACCACCAAAACAGGACGAATGCCGCCTTGCTCCGAGCCGACCACAGGATTCAGGTCTGCATAAAATATATCTCCACGTTTAATCAGCATTTTCATTCACCTTTTTCTTTGGAACTTCAAAGCCTTTTTTGTATCTCACGCAGCTATGAAACGGACAGAACAGTACGTCTGTATTCCTGTCATACCACACACAGCCACAGCATGGATGATATGTAGGCAGAATACATATAGCAGGAGGAATTCTGATACCATAAAATCTTTCTGTATTCATTAGTTTTTCCTTTATATTTTCCATTGTATTTCACCTCTGAAATAGTTTAAATATTATGTAAAAACGGCGATCTGCATTTTACGCAAACCGCCGTAATAATTCGTTTTGCCTTTGCATGATATTTATCCCCGATACCCGTCACGCCCGGAACTCTGCAAGCTGCGGTCAGCGTAACCGCATCATGGGACTCTCACCCGCTCTCTTAGCCCTCACTGGGAAGTATCATTATCCTCACACGTTTCATCGCCGACTTTGGTTGCTGTCCAAAGGTCTGAACGTCATGGTTATCGCTCGCTTTTTGAGGTCGTCGCGCATGGTTCATTTGGCTGCCGAGATTTCATACCGACCGTGTGATTAACGTACTTGCAGAGTTGATATTCGGTTGTCAAGCTACTTCGGATTTTTATTCCGCTTGTATAGGGGAAGAAGCAACGCTTTTTGCAACCATTTTTTTGATTATTTTAAAAGTTTGTAGAGTTTGCACAAAATCCTCTTTCTTTTCTTGCTGACAGCTTGGTGAGTAATACCAAGATATTTTCCGCATTCTTCAATTGTTAAGTTTTTAAAATATATAAGTTCAATTAATTTTCGCTCGTCATCCGATAACAATGCTAAACAACTATGCAGTCTGTCATATTCCGCATGCAGCATAACATTTCGTTCAGTAACATCTTTGTCAGTCACAAATTCGTGAAAGTTCTCAAATGCTCCGTCAATGCCTCCGATAAGGGCTGAGAACTGAATCTCATGTTGATAGAACGACTTGTCATTATCGTCAATATTCCACTGACTTCGATTGTATCCCACTCTGACGTTTTCACTGACTTCAACCTCAACATACTTCTTTGCTATGGTGTCATAGACACGCAATGTATTTTTACTCATTAATATTCCTCCGTTTTGATTTTTGTTTTGAATCAAAACGAAGGCTTACGGATATTTGGATATAATGCACAGCCACTTTGTTGTAAAAATCATATTGTGTCCTTTCTTCTGAGGACACAAAAAACGAGCCTGCATACTTAGTACACAGACTCTGTTTGCCTGAAAAATGGGCGTACTAAAGAAAGGGCACAAAATATGCTGTTTGCATTCTCTGCAAAACGGTCATATTTTGTATTCCCTGCCATAATGCATATCAGGCGTTGAATATTTATTTAATAAAAAAAGCCGTCGACAAGACAGACTCCTTGCGGAATCTATCCTGCCGACGGCCTCTCATGTTAATCGACGTTAGTCGATATGTTTGGATAAACCGATCGGTAATCAAAGTATGCGACCCTGATAAAGGATTTAAACGCGGCGCTGTTTCAGCCCGACCTTACCGTCTACATACCGTATTTTATTTTAACACTCGCTGACATATTCAAACATCTCAATGATATCGTGATGCCTGCCTTTCGACTTTCTCAGCATTGTTATATGACAGCGTTTGCATTCAACTTTTGTTATGTTATTCCTGTTTGGATATCCTGTGGCTAATTCTCCGCAGTTGGGGCAGTACCAACGTTGAAGACGAGCGAACGTATTATTACCTCCCGATTCGTCCGCGTCAATTATTCGTATTTTTTGCATTACTTTCTTGTATGATATAGTAAAGCCTAAATCATACTCTCCTTGTATGATATAGTAAAGCCTAAATCATACTCTCCTTTCCAAAAATGTGGTATAATAAAACAGATGCTGTGGACTTTTGATTTTTTCTGTAGCTCGACTACTATAAGGAGTGTAAAGCCACAGTTTTATTTACAATGTTTATAGCTGGATAAGTCAAAGAATTTTAATCTCACGCAAGTTTACGGGAATAAAACTAAGTGGCACGAAAACAGTACCAATAATTTTACAAGGTAGGTAAAACTTATGATTTATGTTGGAATTGATATTGCAAAGGAAACTCACGTTGCCGCAGCAGTTGATTCGGACGGCGTTATTGTTATTGAACCCTTTTCTTTTTCAAACAACCACGAAGGCTTTAAGCTCCTTAAATCAAAGCTTGATTCACTCGACAAATCAAATCTTCTCATCGGGCTTGAATCAACTGCACACTATGCAGAAAATGTTATCTTTTTTCTGCACGGCTGCGGATATGAGCTTGCTGTCATCAATCCAGTTCAGACCGCCGCTATGCGTAAAACAGGCATTCGCAAGACTAAAACCGACAAGGTGGATTCTTTGCTTATCTGCAAAACATTGATGGTCAACTCATTCAGACGTTATACTGAAAACGACATCAAAACCTTAAAGCTAAAGTCCCTCTGCCGTTTTCGTCAGAATCTGAAAAAGTCCAAAGCACGACTTAAAATTCAGCTCACTTCTTACGTTGATGTTATCTTTCCGGAGCTTCAGTACTTCTTTAAATCCGGTCTGCACATCAAATCCTGTTATGAGCTTCTTAAGGTGTATTCTTCACCGGACGACATTGCTGCTTTACACTTAACAAAACTAAGTAACATTCTTACCAAAGCTTCCAGAGGTCGCTTCGGTAAGCAGGACGCTGAGTCCCTCAAAAGTCTTGCAAAATCGTCCGTTGGTGTGAAGAACACCTACATATCTATTCAAATAACCCAAACCATTGCTCAGATTGAGTTAATTGAAAGCCAGTTAAATGAGCTTGAAACGGTTATTGAAACAGCTATGGACGAGCTTGATTCGGTTATCATGACCGTTCCGGGTATTGGTAAGCTCAATGGTGCTATGATACTTGGCGAAATCGGTGACATTAAACGCTTTTCTGATTCTTCATAGTTGCTTGCTTATGCAGGACTTGACCCTGTCATCAATCAGTCGGGCAAGTTCAACGCAAAGCGTACAAGAATGTCCAAGCGCGGTTCAAAGATACTCCGCTATGCTCTCATAAATGCAGCGTGGAACGTTTCTTTAAACAACGACACATTCAAGAGTTATTATGATTCTAAAGTAGCTCAGGGCAATTCTCATTATTCTGCTTTGGGACATACCGCTCACAAGCTTGTGAGGGTTATCTTTAAGCTCCTTAATGATAATATTACTTTCGCTCTCGTTTAAATTTTTCGCCTTTATCTTTTTAGGGTGGACATCCTTTTTGCCCCTTTTGAACTTTCTGTTAATCTTCTTCTTTTTCTATTGACTTTTCATAGCTGGTCTCCTTGTAATTATTCTAGATCTTTTATAACCTTGACTGCTACTCCCTGAATGATACAGTTATCCACATAGATATCATCCATTTCGCTGTTTTCGGGGTGCAGACGTATTCTTTGATTTTCCGGTTCGGGGTAAAAGCGTTTGAGCGTAGCTTCATCGTCCATAAGAGCGACTACTATATCGCCTGAATCGGCATAGTTCTGCCGACGGATCAGCACCAGATCTCCGTAATCTATTCCTGCCTCTATCATGGAATCGCCGTTGGCTCGGAGCAGAAAAAAATCACCTCTGCCAAACAGAGAAACCGGCAGTCTTACGTATTCTTCAATATTTTCTTCTGCAAACTTAGGAACTCCGCAGGAGACAGAACCTAGTATGGGAATCTCAACGGTTTCGGCAAGCGTTTGTTTCTGACGTTTTGTCACAATACTTCGATGACCGTCATAGTCCAGCTCACCGTTTGCTTTCATTTTCTGCATATAGCGGCTGACGGTAGCTGTAGATAGCCCTACGCCGTTTGATATTTCCCTTACGCTTGGGGATGAGCCGTTATTTACCGCATAATCGTCTATAAAGGCTATGATCCTTTTAAAATACTCCGCATTCTTGTGCTGCATTTTTATGCGCCTCTTTCTAACTGTAACGTTCGTTTCGGTTATGTATATATTATAACGCCTTTGAATTTTGATGTCAATAGCAAAAAAACGAGGTGCACAATTACTTATGCACCTCAAACACACTTTCTCCCATTTGCACAAATTGGTCAACTGCTTCTTGTGGAAATTGTATACATATTTTTCCCTGATACTGGAACACCCACGCATAGAATGTAGGACTCAGCTCAATTTTTACTTTTACAGTGAAGAATTGTTTATCGGCTTTATTTGTTTCTATATCATCGCCGAACTTATCTATTATTGCTTTCATATGTTTGTTTTTGCATTTCAGAGTCACAGTCATGGGTTCTCCGCTGAACATTTTAAAGGTCTGAGCAATAAAATCTTTCAGCACAAAGTCCTTCGGACAGGGTATTGCAATGCTTTCCGTAAGTGATATATCCGCTATTCTGTCTATTCGGAAAACCGTTATGTCCTTATGCTTTTCACAGTAACCTACAAGATAGTACCTGTCGTCGTTCCACACGGCAGCATAAGGGCTGACCGTATATGTATATCCATTATGTTTTAAAACCTTTTCCCTTTTTTCGTTATATTCATAATACTGAAAACGGATTTTTCTGCACTGCGTAATGGCTGTGTTAATTGTATCGGCAAAATATATGCTTTTATTATCCGCTTTATTTTCGCTCGGCTGCTGAATTATGTTTTTAATCTCGTCCTTTTGATAAACGCTTAGCTGAGAAAACAGCTTGTCTATAAGCTCTGAGGACTTTTCCTCCGAGATGAACTGTGCTGCATTTACAGCGTCGCAGAGCATTTTTATCTCTGCGGATTCCAGTCCTCTGCTGCCGATAAAATACTTATTCTGTGTGCTTTTATCGCAGGTAATATCATAGCCTGCATCTCTTAACTTCCTGATGTCTGCAGGAATCGTATTTCTGTGAGCTGATATGCCTTGTTCTGCAAGCTTTTCAATAAGCTGATTTGTTGTCAGCTTGTGATTTTCGTCTGTTTGTTTGATAAGGATTTGGAGCAATGCCAGAAGCTTATTCATACGTCACCTCAAAATTATCCCATAAATATCGTCAATCATTACTCTTTTTCTGCTGACAAACACTATTATATCAGCGTAGAGATTATCTTTTTCATTATTACTTTACATATTTTATCGTTCCATTTGTGTTTGTCAAGCAGAAAGTGCATAAAAGGGGCTCGAAAAAGTGCATAGCCCAATCAGCACAAGATTAATGAGTGGAGGCTCGGTTTGCGCATAGAATGAGCACCCCTGTTGTGTATTTTTGAAGCCCTTTTGCGAGCTCCTGTTCTGCATTTTTGGAGCCCATTTTCTGCATTTCTATTTTACCATAAACAGCAGAGTAAAACAACTAATAAATTTGCAGACAAAAAAGCGGAACGCTTTTATGAAATGCTCCCCTTTTGTTAGACAATGTGGTATAATAGAAGTATACCAATAAAAAGTCTGACGAAAGGGGGCATTTTTATGCCAAAAGGAAAGCCAAACAAGAGATACACACCGGAATTTAAAATAATGGTTGTAGAAACTATGCGTAAGGAAAAACTGAGTTAAAGAGAAGTGGCAAGACAGTTTGATGTGCCACATAGCAGAGTAACCTCTTGGGAAAGAATCTACCTTGAAGAAGGAAAAGAAGGATTCTATGTTGAACGACGTGGCAGAGCCTGTGCAGCCGGTGGAACACAGAAAGGCAGAAAGCCAAAACTTGACAAAAAGGTAGAAGAGGATTTAATTGCCGAAGTGCAGCGACTTCGTGCAGAAAATGCATACTTAAAAAAATTGAATACCTTGGTTGCCGAGAGGGTACGGCAAGAGAAAAAGCACAAGTGATATGGGAACTGAGGCATGAACACAAGGTAGGTCTGCTCATAGATATGCCGAAATACCTCGCAGCACCTACTACTATTACAGCAAACAATTTGATAATCCAAAACCGGACAAATACGCAGAAATAAAGTCTGAAATTCGCAGAATTTATGATGAAAGCAAAGGTCGTTACGGTTATCGCAGAATAACAAATGAATTGAGAAAAAAATATGTTGTCAACCACAAGACAGTACAGCGTTTGATGCGTAAAATGGGAATATTCTGCCGTGTCAGAATGAAGAAGTACAACTCATTCAGAGGTGAAGTCGGAAGAATTGCTCCTAATCTTCTTGAACGTGATTTCAAAGCAGACAAGCCTAATCAGAAGTGGGTTACCGATGTAACCGAGTTTGCTTTGTTCGGCACTAAGCTGTATCTTTCACCTATTTTGGATTTGTTTAATGGTGAGATTGTGTCCTACAATCTGAGCTATCATCCGAATTTGAATCAGGTTACAGATATGCTTGAAAAGGCATTTGCAAAAATACCTGACAATACAAATCTGATACTTCATTCAGACCAAGGTTGGCAATATCAGCACAGGCATTATCAGAAAATGCTTAAAGATAAAAGGATAAGGCAGAGTATGTCACGCAAAGGAAATTGTCTTGACAATTGCTTGGGCTCTGCGAAAAAATCTCTGTAAATTAATCAACTGTGATAAAAACGTTAGTTGGTAGTGGCATAAAATTTGCCACTCTAATTTTTTACAGTATACAATGCATACTGCAATTTGTCAAGGTTCTTTTTGAACATCAGCCTGATTCCATTGCGCTGCGCTCCATTCCATCAGGCTGATGTTCAGTGGCTCGCTCAGCCGAGCCTGTCGGGATACATGATTTCAAGCTCTCCCAGAACTCTACCCCAGTTTCTCAGCGGCATAGTCCATTTTTTCGCTATTTCATGAGTTGCAAGATACAGTGCCTTTAAAAGCACCGTATCGCTCGGAAATACGCTTCTCTGTTTATTTAGACGGCAGTATCCGCTGTTAAGGCTCTCAATCGCATTGGTGGTGTAAATGACCTTTCTGACCTCCGCTGAGAACTTGAAAATCGGTGAGATAACGTCCCAGTTCGTGTGCCAGCTCTTCATAGCGTTTGGATAATCTTTCTCCCACTTTTTTGTTACACGTTCAAGCTGCTTATAGCAATCCCACAAAATAGAGCCTGAGTTGACAAAGGGAGTATAATATAGACAGAGGTGGTAAAAAATGCTGCATAATGAAGCAAGAGAGTTACTGGTAGAAGCTTATGAAAAAACAGGTAAAGCAAAAGAAGTGGCAGAGTGCTTTTCAGTAGATACAAGTACGGTGTATCGTTTGAATCGGCAGAAGAAAGCCACCGGTTCCGTCAAGCTTAGAACAAATCAGCGAGGCAGGAAACCGTCTTTATCTCCTACGGATTTATCAAATATTGATAAGGCAATTCAAGAACAGCCTGATATTACAATAGACGAAATTATTGAAAAGCTGAATCTGCATGTGGCGAACGAAACTGTCCGCAAAGCAGTTATAAAAATGGGGTACATTTATAAATGGTTTCTGTCAATTTTTTTGCTTCCAATCTCTTGCAAATTTCTTCAGAATAGTGTATACTTGTTTTCATAGGACAACACTCCTTTGAGTTAATGTAGGTTACAAGTACATTATAACTCTTTTTGGGACTGTTGTCCTTATTTTTTGTGCATTTTTTAGGGATGCTCATTTATAGTTATTAAGCTCAATTTCAATCCCCAATGCACCGTACTTTTCCTGTTCCTCTTTCGAATAATAAGCGTCCATGTGGTCTGGAGCAGACGTTTCATCGGCAGAATAGCCGAGTTTTTCTTTCGGCAGCGAAGCATACATTTCCTTGAAAGACGAAAAATGATGCAGAGCAACAACTCGTGTAGTCAGCTTCTGTGATGTATCATCCATAAGAGTAAACTCAATATAGTCGCCAATTTGAACGTTCTGCCGCTTTTCATCATTTAGGCGAAGCTCTATCATTTTAAGTCCGTCCCCAATCTTGCGGAACGGCTCGGCTTTGAGCTTCATCCGATGAAGCACCACAGAGTTTTGTCCCGTTTCAAGGTAACGGAACAGGACGGGTGTAATCGCCGGATAAGTAAGCTCATTCGGCAGAGAATCAAAAGTCTGAACCTCTGCCATTTCGCTCTCAGGAATATTGCCTAATTCCCTGATTATTGCCTTGAACACTACACCATTCGCACCATGCCCAGTGTCCTCATTCCATGCCCTGTAGTCGCAGAGAGGCTCTATATCGAAGTCAATCGCACCGGATTTTTCATACAGCTCACGCTTTGCAGCATCAAGGGGCGTTTCACCATCCTCGATGTGACCACCTTGCGTTTCCCATGTAGTGCGGTCTTTATGGCGGCTCAGTAATATTTTTCCGTTGTACTCTGAGAGAACAACGACGTACTTGTACGTTTCCAAGCTGCCTAAATCAAAAGTTCTGCTTACCATGTTGCATCGCCTCGCATTTACTTATTTCTTGGGCCCATAAATTTATCGCCATTCAAGTGAATCATGTGATCCGGCATTTCGGCAAGCCACACTTCTGTTTCCCATGCAAGAGATTCTGCAAATTTCTTGTATGTGGCGAAATCAAGAAAAGCTGTTACATATATCTTGCCGGCAGTAACATTTTGAGTCATTTCTTCGATTTCTCTGATGCGTTTCGGATCCATCGGTCCAACGGATGTTACCGATTCAACAAAGTATATCCAGTTCTTTTCAGCGGAGTAAAGGACAACATCCGGCATTTTATCATGTAGTGTGATCTCAAAGCCAAGCCCTGACAGCTTCTCTACATTCTTAACGAGGTCTTTTTCCGTTGTGTCGCCAACATACAAACATTCCGAGCCTGGAGCGAATCTCGGTGCAAATTCCTCTATAATCGCCTTTTGGAGTTCATTATGTTTTCCGGGCGAGAAAGTAAAGCCTGCACCATTGATAATAACAGGCATTTTCTGCATAGAACGCTTTGAAGCATACATATTTACGAGCGATTCATGGTTTAAAAGGAAATCCTGTTTTTTCTGCTCCCAAAAGTCAGTGCCATAGCTTTGAATAAGTGCGAGAAATTCATCGGTCAGTCGGTATCGGTAATTAGGACTGTTTGTAGCTTTGCCGTTATCTTCAATGAAAGCTGCATTTCTGAAATGATGCATTGCCTGTTTTCTGAATGTTTCACGGCTGTTTTCAGCATATTCGACCCCATAATTTTCTCTTGTGAATACAAGCACATCATGTATCCTTATCAGATTATTGGTAGCCTCTGTCCATGCTATTCCTTCTTTTATATCACTCATTGCCAGAAGAACATAGCAGCACAGGTCAGCCTGCTGTTTCTTAGGGACGTTAAGTTCACTTAGTATTTTTCTTGCTTCTTCAATTTTGCTCATACATAACTCCTTAAAATACGGTCACAAGATGCTTCTGACATATCATGTACTTTTATCAGCTCTTTACCCATCGCTTCGATAGATGTCATAGGCGGCATCGGCATGGAGTTCACCTCTGTTGAGTTTACCTGCGTAGAGCCGTTTAAGATGCGATAATACGAATCATAAAGGGTAGAGTTGAACAGCACATATAAACCGTAAACAACGCACTCGGACAGTCCTTTCAATCCATCAATAAAATTGATCTTGTTCTGTGTGCTGATCCTGTCATAACCGGTATGTTTACGGGCAATATATACACCGCATTGCAGCCGCCGATGTTCCTCTTTGGCTGTAAATCGCTTCACAAAGAGATAATTTGCGTTTTTCTGCAGTAAGCCTTGCTGCTGAGTGACGATATATTCATTTTCCTTACCGATAGGAAATACCACCTTTCCGTCCTGAATATGCTGTGAATAGAAAAGAGGTACAGCCTGTTTCTCTGCTTCACTGCGGAGAGCTTCATGTGTTAGTCCTGTTTTCATTTTCAGACCGAGGCTTGGAAGAGTATCATCAAACTTATTGAGACAGTCAAGTGTGTTCACTTCATCCTCATTCGTTACAAGATAAACATAACAATCGTCGCCTGAAATAACAGTCTTATACGGTGCAGAAAATGTTGTGATTTCTGTAAAGTCCTGATTGCTGTTGGTAGAGGTAACAGTAATATATTCAGGCTTTACTTCAGTTTTTTTGACCTTTATGATTATGGTCTCCTGCAGCACACTTTCTTTTTCAAAAACTTTGTCACGGCTTACAAAAAGGTGGATATGCTCAATCGCACCTTGTGACAGGAATTTCTGACGAAAAGCCTTGAAATAAGCTCCGGAAGTCCATGAACGAGGGATAATATAAACCATTTCCCCGTTCTCTTTCAGATCAAAGAGTGACATCTGTGAAAATAGAAAGTAAAGGTTAGGCGCTCCGTAGCAAATATCCGGCATTGACAATGCCTCGGCAGCATCTTTAGGTATCTTCTTATACGGAGGATTTCCGATCACCATATCATATTTAGTTGGAGCAGGATCAGCTAAAAATGTCCCATTATAATTATCTTCTTGTGATGTAATGAAATTTTTCCTGACAATATCAAACGTCATTTTCAAAGAAGTGTTGTTTTTTATGTATTCCAGATTGCTTTCAAGCAGTTCTACGATATTATCGTCTGTTTCGTAGCAAGTCAAATATACGGATTTGATATTGGGACAGTTTTGCAGACGTTCTATCAAAGCGGCAGAAAGCACACCTGAGCCTGCTCCAGGATCGAGGATAGACAGTTCATTTGTATTTTCGGGAATATTAAATAATTCTGCCATGAAACGAGCAGTTTCCTTGCTTGTGAAAAATTGCCCATACTGCTTTCGCTGTTCCTTCGGCATTTTTTCAATATACTCATAGGTGCTGCCTATGATCTCATCTAAAATACTCATTTTCTCCTCCGTTTACTCAAGATGGTGTTTTCATACCTATATTATACAACACTACTCAGATTTTTTCAATAGCTTTCAGTTATATAATACCGCAATTATATGCCTTTTTACTTTTTCAGGTGCATCCTTTTTCCTATCCCCTCTTACTATGTCATGTGCATGATTCCGCACATCAAAACAAGTGTTCTATTTTCCTATTGACAATTGCTGTATAGTGTGATAAAATATAAGAAAAGGGAATGTAATCCCTAATAAGTGGAAGTGATTATAATGCGAATATCTGCGGAAGCTATTCAGGCAAATTTGGATGCAATCGAAAACTTCATTGACGAATACTATGAAGAAACAGGATTATCACCGGAAATCGCTGAAATAGCAGAAGGTACGGGAATATCAAAGTCATCGGTGGGGCGTTACCTTCTCAAAATGACAGATGAGGGCAGACTCGAACACAATGGAAAAAAGGGATACGCTACAAGAAAAATGCAACTCGGAGCAGGAATGAAACTCTGTCCGATTTACGGAAACATCGCCTGCGGACCGCCAATCTTTGCGGATAGTGCTGTCAAAGAATATGTAAAGCTGCCTGCATCGTTACTCGGCAGCGGAGAGTTCTTTCTCCTGACAGCAGACGGCGATTCTATGAAGGATGCAGATATTGATGACGGCGATACTGTTGTTGTGCGTCAGCAGAATTATGCTGAACCCGGTGACATCATTGTCGCTCTGATCGGTGACGAAGCCACGCTCAAGAGATACTATCCGGAGCCGAAGAAAAAGAGAATACGGCTTCAGCCTGAAAATGATGATTATGAACCAATATATGTCACGGAATGTCTGATACAAGGTGTTGCTGTGACCGTGTGGAAGAACTTATGAGGAGACACCTTTTTTGAACGGAGGTGTTTGAATGAACTACGAAATCGGGCCCATTCTGATGCAGCCGGATCCGCTGCGTCCGGGCTTTTCATATAAAGTGCGAAATCCCCGATGCTATAAAGCACCGGAGATAGTTTCCTTTACGCAGATTCTCAAGGAGAACTATGTTGTAGAATACGGACAATTTATTCGACGGGAGTTTGCCCACGGCAGACTGCCGGTACCGTATTTCGGTGCTTACAGCAAGCCTGTCATCGTGGATGTGCTGATCGATAAAGGTTACTACGACCAGCTCGACAGCTTCTCTTTTGCAATGTATGTCATTTGCGATGTCCACTTCTATGATCCTGTTACCGGTGAGGACTACTATCAGAAATACTGCGTCAACGGCTACCATGCGTTTTACTCTCCCTCGGATTATTTTCTCGGCGTGGATATTTATCGTGGTGAACGACTGCGCTTGAAGCATCATCTTGATGACTGTCTTGTTCCATATATTCGCAAAGCTCATTATGACGCTTACGCCTATAACTTCCTATTGAAATATCAGCCGGAAGCATTGGAAGGTCCGTGTAAAATTGATATAGAAAGTCTTGTAAAGGCTATGGGCTACAGGATTCAGGTGGAACAGCTTTCAAGGAATGGAAAAGTAAAAGCTAAGACGATATTCCATACCAAAATGGTCACTGTATATGAAGGTGACAAGGCTGTTCAGAAGCTGATAGAGGGCGGCACAATTCTTGTCAGCAGTAAGTGTGACCCTGATTATCTGATGAATATACTTCACGAGTGCATTCATATTGAGTATCACATGCTGTTTTATGAGCTTCAATATTATTATCGGTCGCTTGTAAAGCTGGAAATTCCGGATTTTGATGAGTTCTTTATGTCGGAAGATCAGCAGGACACGATACGCAGCATGGAGATACAGGCAAATGCGATCTCAGCCCGTGCAGTAGTTTACAAGGAAAACCTTGATATTACCCTTGAGAATTTTAAGGATGAGCTTGGCAGAGATATTCATCATACCGACCTCTACGGCTATGAAAGACTGATCGAGCATATCACTGAAACATACGGCTCCTATCGCACGACCGCCAAGAATCGCTTGCATCATTTGGGATTCAAGCGAGTTCGAGGTGTATTTGAGTGGGGCGACAGGTCGTATGCCAAGGCACATGAGATCCCGGATGATTTCCCAGATGATTGGACATACACCCTTCCAATTGAGGAAATGTCCAAAATACTCGGCACAAACCTCACATTTGACAAGTTAGTCTTTTCAGGCAGCTTTGTCTATGCAGACGGACACCTTTGCCTGAATCATCCGGACTATGTTATCAATTTCAACGGTCGCTGGTGGCTGACAGAAAAAGCAAAAAAGAATATGGCGGAATGCTGTCTGCCATTCCGCCGTGTGTATGGTAAGGAAAACTATCGATATACCTTTGGCGAACTAAATAAGGAACAGCAGGCTCGATTCTATGAAATGGCATTCAGTGCCGAGCAGTTGAAAGCACTGGAAGCCAACCGTGACGAATATCTTCTCAGCCTTCTGACTGTTGAGTATGAAGAAAATGGCGTCAAGCAGACACGAAAAATGACCAGAGGCGAAACCGTCAAATTCCTGATGAAGCGTTCCGGCATGACGGAGGATGCGGTTGCGGAAGCCGCTGACTGCAGCGTAGAAACACTGACTGCTCTCCGCAGCAAGAAAAAATACACACCTCGCCTCGGAACGATGCTGGCATTCTTCACGGCTTTGAATCTGGAAGAAGTCTACCGAAACGAACTCCTCATCATGACCAAGCTGATCTCAGAAATTGACAGCGAGGAGTATAAGACATATCTGTGGTTTAAGAATACTGTCCCCGGCTTTAATGTTTATCAGGTCAATGATTATTTGAGAAGTATTGGCAAGTCGACATGGACTACGGGATATAAACCACGCAGCAAGGCGCAAAAAGCAGTATAGATCAATCATTCAGGCAGTTGAAACGACTGCCTGAATTTTTTTTGCATGAACTCGGATTTAAAACCCGAATTTTTCTCGAAAAAATGCGTATATTTCTGCCGAATATGCAGTAAAATACGCATATTTTTAGTAATAACAAACAATTCAAACACTAATTGCAACCAATTACAAAGCATATTCAACAAGAATTTTCTCGTGTTTTTATTAACTGTTCTTTTACGAAAAACTATGGTATGATATAGACACAGTCAAGGACAACATCAAGACTGAAAACGAAAGAGTCATCAAAAAGCCTGATTTGCAATAGGGCTTGAGGTACTCGGAATATCAGCTTATTAGGGCATCCCGTTTTTACGGGCTAAGTCTAAGAAAACCTCTGTAAAGCTGTATTCTGTCTACCCTCGGATTCCTATTGTCAAATCGGGCTTTTTTGTTGTTCTTAGGAAGGAGTGAGGACAATGGATCATATAGAATTGAGTTCCGCAGAGGTTGAAAAGACCTTAAATGACACTGCCTGCTGTGTGCTGATACTTGACATCGCCCTGTCCGATAAGAACATCCCGAAGTTCACCATCATGGCGATGAAGGTGGCGAAGGCACAGCTCAGAGTCAATGCGGCACTCATCAAGAAGATGCACACCGCTATTGGGGTGCTGTTTGAAATCGTAAAAAAGTAAAGGAGTGAAAAACATGAGCCAAATCAAACTTTTGCTGGATGTTGTCAGCGACATGAGACATCTTGCAGACAGCCTTGCGGAATATGCCAACGCTGTGACAACCAATGAGCATATCGCCTGTGAGAAACCCGCCGAGCCTATCAACCCCGACGACTTCGTTCCGATCTACGATCCCGAAACAGATCAGCCTGAAATTAAGGAAGCAGAACCTCCGCAGCCCGATGTCAGCGAGGTGCTCTTCGCCAAGATGTCCGAGTTCAGCAGAGCCGGACATAAGGCGAAAGCAAGGGAACTCATCCAGAAGTACGGCGGTCAGAAATTCTCCGACCTGAAAGCGGAGGTCTATCCCGCAATGCTCGCAGAATTGGAGGCGATGATGTAATGCCGCCGAAAGCACACGCGTGGGTGGGACCTTCGTCCATCGCCAGAGTGCTTGCCTGTCCGCCGTCCGCAAGATTCTCGGAGCAGTTCCCCGATACCGAAAGCGACTTTGCTGCGGAGGGAACAGAGGCTCACGAGCTTTGCGAATATCTGGTACGCAAGGCACTGGGCGAGAAAGTCCGTAACCCGAAGAAAAAGCTGAAGTTCTACAACGCTGAAATGCAGGAGTGCGCCGAGGGCTATGCGGCTTACATCATGGAGCTGTATGAGACCGCAAAGCAGAATTGCACCACGACCGAGATCATGCTCGAACAGCGAGTTGATGTGTCCGAATATATCCCGGAATGCTTCGGTACCGCCGACTGCATCATTGTTGCTGACGGCACGATGACCATATCGGATTACAAGCACGGGATGGGTATAAAGGTCGAAGCAACCGACAATCCGCAGCTCAAGACCTACGCATTGGGCACACTTGCGATGTTTGATTTCCTGTATGACATCAACACCGTTCGCCTTATCATCTATCAGCCGAGACTTGAAAATGTAGATGAGTGGGAGATCAGCGTGGCAGAGCTGCTCGAATGGGCGGAACACACGCTGAAACCGACCGCACAGCTTGCCTATAACGGTGAGGGAGAATTCTGTGCCGGAAGTCACTGCCGTTTCTGTAAGGCAAAGGCTGTCTGCCGCAAAAGAGCTGAACAGAATTTGCTCCTTGCACAGTATGAGTTCGCTCCTCCCGACAACCTTGAGGAGCATGAAATTCCAATCATTCTCTCCAAGGCGAGTGAGCTGGTCACATGGGCAAATGATGTCAAGGAGTATGCTCTTGCACAGGCTCTCAGCGGAGTTCATTATGACGGCTATAAGCTGGTCGAAGGTCGCAGCGTCCGCAAATACATCGACAAGGATGCAGCCGCAAAAGCTGTCACCGATGCAGGCTATGACCCCTACGGTGCGCCTGAGATCATGGGCATCACTGCAATGGAAAAGCTGCTCGGCAAGAAGAAATTCGCTGAAATTCTCAGCGGATATGTAGAAAAACCAAAGGGCGCACCGACGCTCGTTCCCGAAACGGACAAGCGTCCCGTGTATTCCGATGCAAATGAAGATTTCAAGGAGGAACAGTAACATGGCAAAGAAGATGACAAATCCGACCAAGGTCGTGACCGGTGTGAATACCCGCTGGTCTTACGCAAATGTATGGGAACCGAAAGCAGGTCAGGACGGTGGCAAGGAGAAGTATTCCGTTTCCCTGATCATCCCCAAGAGCGACACCGTCACCATTCAGAAGATCAAGGCAGCAATTCAGGCTGCCTACGAGGAAGGTGCAGGCAAGCTCAAGGGCAACGGCAAGTCCGTACCGGCTCTGGCAGCGATCAAGACACCTCTTCGTGACGGTGACATCGAGCGTCCAGATGATGAAGCCTACGCAAACGCATACTTCGTCAATGCCAACAGCATCACTGCACCTGAGATCGTGGATGCTGATCGTCAGCCGATTCTTACTCACAGCGAGGTGTACTCCGGCGTTTACGGCAGAGCATCTATCAATTTCTACGCATACAATACCGGAACTGCCCGTGGTATCGCCTGCGGTCTCGGTAATCTCCAGAAGCTCCGTGACGGTGAGCCTCTCGGTAGCCGTTCCAGTGCGGAAGATGACTTTGCTGACCTCGATGATGAGGACGATGACGATTTCCTGAACTAAGAATACAGACGGGTGGGGCGCTGGGCTTCGGCTTGGGTGGGATTATTTGAACTATGAGAATACTTTCAATTGATATAGAGACCTATTCGGATGTTGATCTGAGTAAATCGGGAGTTTATCCCTATGCGGAATCCGATAATTTTGAGATTCTGTTCTTCGGCTACAGCGTGGACGGACATCCGCCGCAGGTCATTGACCTTGCAAACGGTGAACAGCTCCCCGACGATATTATAGCAGCACTGACTGACCCGAATGTCATCAAGACCGCCTACAATGCCATGTTCGAGCGCATCTGTATTTCCAAGCATCTCGGACTTCCCAAGGGAACATATCTTGACCCGACACAGTGGCACTGCACGATGGTCTGGGCGGCAACGCTCGGTCTGCCCATGTCCCTTGCCGGTGTTGGTGCAGTTCTCGGTCTGGACAAACAGAAGATGTCCGAGGGCAAAGACCTCATCAAGTTCTTCTGTATTCCTGACAAGGACGGCAACCGTCATCATCCCAAGGTACATCCGGGCAAATGGGAACTGTTCAAGTCCTACAACTGCCGGGATGTTGAGGTGGAGATCGCCATTCAGCAAAGGCTCGCCAAATATCCCGTACCGAATTTTGTATGGAATGAATATCACCTCGACCAGCAGATCAATGATCGTGGTATCGGTGTAGATATGGAGCTTGTGCGTCACGCTATCACGATCAATGAGGACATCAAAAACGAGATCACTGCCGAAATTCAGGCACTTACCATGCTTGACAACCCAAATTCCGTACAGCAGATGAAGGAGTGGCTTGCCGAAAACGGCATGGAAACGGAGTCCCTTGGAAAACAGGCAGTAAAGGAACTATTGGAGACAGCGCCGCCGGAGCTTGCAAAGGTACTCTCCCTAAGACAGCAGCTTGCGAAGTCGTCTGTTAAGAAATACGATGCGATGCTCAGTTCTCATTGCATCGATGACCGTATTCGTGGAATGTTTCAGTTTTACGGTGCGAATCGTTCAGGGAGATTCAGCGGGAGGCTGGTACAGCTCCAGAACCTTTATCGTAATTCGATGCCTCACCTCGATACAGCAAGAGACCTCATCAAAGCCGATGATATCGAAACGCTCGACCTCCTCTTCGGAGATATTCCCGATGTACTGTCACAGCTTATCCGCACGGCTCTTGTACCGAAAGCCCCATACAAACGCTTCATTGTAGCGGACTTCACGAGCATTGAGGGTGTTGTGCTGTCGTGGCTTGCAGGTGAACAGTGGCGCCTGGATGTGTTCAAAAATGGCGGCGACATCTACTGTATCTCTGCATCAAAGATATTCGGAGTTCCCGTTGTGAAACACGGTATTAATGGGCATCTGCGACAGAAGGGTAAAATAGCCGAGCTCGCCTGTGGCTATGGCGGCTCCGTAGGTGCGATGAAAGCAATGGGTGCACAGGAAATGGGACTGTCTGATGATGAGATCCAGCAGATCGTGACGGACTGGAGGGATGCATCTCCAAATATCGTAAAGCTCTGGTGGGATGTTGACCGTGCCGTAAAAAAGTGCATCAAGGAAAAGACAGAGGCTAATGTCAAGGGACTGCATATCTTCTGTGAGTCAGGATTTCTGTTCATCGAGCTTCCATCCGGCAGACGACTTGCCTATGTGAAACCGAAAATCGGCGAAAACAAGTTCGGCGGCGAATCGGTCACTTACATGGGTGTTGGTGAGCAGAAAAAGTGGGAACGTATCGAAAGCTACGGACCGAAGTTCGTGGAGAACATCATTCAGGGCATTGCACGAGATATTCTGCTCCATGCAATGATGAATCTCAGGGATTATCGCATTGTCGCTCATGTACACGATGAAGTCATTATCGAAGCTACTGACGATATAACCGTTGATGAGATCGTGCAGAAAATGTGTATCACTCCCCGATGGGCAAGAGGACTGACGCTCCGTGCAGACGGATATGAATGCGAATTTTATATGAAAGATTGAGGAGGAAGTTTTATGACACTTATGGAATTACAGAAAATTCTCGGTGAGAGAATCCGCATCGTAAGCAATACTGAAATGAGTATGGATGAGCGCAAGAAGGAGGCTGAGCTTTCTCAGACGATCTCCTCGCTCGCCAAGCAGATGATCAACAACGCTGACGTCGTTCTCCGCACCGAAAAGCTGGTCGCTGAAGGAAAGCTGGAGAACTCCAATATCGAGAAGCTGATCCGATGAGGCAGATGCACCACTATACGGAGCAGGAAATGCAGTGGCTTCGTGATAAAGTCGGAACTGCAACTTATGCAGAACTTGCGATACAGTTTGCAGATTATTTTGGACTCTTCGTTACAGCATCATCGCTGAAAAATAAATGCAGAAGCCTTGGTATAGCGGGTGTTCATCATCCTTTTACCGAGGAGCAGGATGAATGGCTCAGAGAGCATTGCCATGAGTACGCTAATTATGTTGCAGTAGCCGATGCTTTCAATAAGCGATTTGGTGCGGAAAAGACTGAAAGAGGTGTTCAGGCACATTGTGCTAAATTTCTCAAACTAATATCCGGTAGACAGGCATATAAAAAGGGACATCAGACATGGAATAATGCTCCTGTAGGCAGTGAGTCGATCCATTCCAACGGATACACCTATGTGAAAATCAAAGACACAGGAATTAAGACACAGGATTATATCGAAAAACAGCGGCTTATTTGGGAACAGCACCACGGCAAGAAAGTGCCGAAAGGTCATGTGATCGTCTTTTTGAATTCGGACAAGACAGATTTCAGCATAGAGAATCTTTACTGCATTTCAAGAAAGATCAGCACGATTATGGTGACGAATGGCTGGTTTACAGACAGCCGTGAGCATACACTTACAGCGATAAAGTGGTGTGAGCTGCACTTCGCTTTAAAAGACGTTAAATAGCTCTGGTAAAGACGCACAAACAACCAATACAGACAGTATAACTAACGAAAAGGACTGTCCGCACCAATACGGACAGATAGAATTGGAGAATATCTACATGAAATACGAAATTTACAAAAATGCCGAATTCGGTGAAATCAAAACAATGGACATTAACGGTGAACCGTGGTTCGTAGGAGCAGATGTAGCAAAGGCTCTCGGATACAGCAATGCCAGAGATGCAATTTTCAAGCACGTTGACGATGAGGATAAGGATGTCGCAAAATGCGACACCCTTGGCGGAACACAGAAGCTGACCGTTATCAACGAAAGCGGTCTCTACTCCCTCGTTCTTTGCAGCAAGCTCCCCACAGCAAAACGCTTCAAACATTGGGTGACCTCGGAGGTACTGCCTGCGATCCGCAAGACCGGCGGTTACCTTGCCGATATGAGCCTTTCCCCGACACTCCGCTGGATGATCGAGGCAGAACAGAAGCTCAATGCACAGCAGGCTGAAATTACAGCGGTCGGTGACAAGGTCAATGCCATTCAGGAAGCATTTACGGTCGAGTTCGATGACTGGCGTGATGATGTCCGCAGTATGGTCGGCAAGATTGCTATGACAGAATGCGGCGACTACTCCGGCATTGAGTCCGTCTATCAGAGAGCCTATGACGCACTGGAGTACCGTGCAGGTGTATGCCTGACAGCGAGGGTGCGCAATAAGAAAAATAGACTGCTGGAGAATGGTGCAACCAAGACAGCTATCAAGGCGGTGTCTGTCCTCGACATCATCAACGACGACAAAAAGCTCCGTGAGATCTTCACCGCTATTCTCCGTGAGATGCTGGCAAAGGAGGTATAAATCGTGGCAAATCTCTACAACTCCGAGGGCTACTTCAGCCCTACCGAATATGAGGCGATGACTCGCATCGAAAAGGAAGAAAAGGCTGCCCGAAAAGCCGCAAACTTTCGTCCTATCGTATACATCTGCTCGCCATACGCAGGGAACATCGAGCAGAACACCGAGAACGCAAAAAAATACAGCCGTTTTGCGGTGGACAACCATTGCCTGCCTATCACACCTCACATCTACTTTACGCAGTTTATGAACGATGAGGACGAGAGAGCTGAGGCGGTGCTGATGAACAATATTCTCCTCAGTCACTGCTGTGAACTGTGGGTGTTCGGCGATGTGATCTCCAAGGGCATGAGCGAGGAGATCAAACAGGCAAAACGCAAATACATGAAGATCCGCTACTTTACGGAAGAAATGGAGGAAAAAAATGAGGATCAGCGAAATTATTGCAGGGCTGATGTCGCTCCGCAAAGATGCGGAGTCGCATATCGGACTCGATGACGACTTCAATGATGTATTCTACCACGACATCAAGGTGCTTGACGCTGTCATTGCCGAGCTTCGCAAAAAGGAATGCCGCAAGCCCTGTAAGGAAGAACATCACCACAGTCGTTCCGCTTGCCCTGTGTGCGGAAATGCAGACCTCGGCAAGGAAAAGAACTTCATGCACTGCCCGAAATGCAACGGTATTTTTGAGAAGGAGGAAAACGAATGAAATTTACGCTCTACACCGCTGATTGCAGTGGTAATCCGAAGAACAAGGCTTATCCCCACGAGATGATCGTCACCTCGGCGGCTGACCTAAAGAAAGCTGTACGCTTCGACCATGTATGTGCCAGATATGCCGGAAATGTCCGTAGTGAGGCGAATTTCGAGATGTCCGATGTACTTGTACTCGACTGCGACAACACCCATTCCGATGACCCCGAAGAATGGATCGATGCCGAGAGTCTGTCGGCGATCCTCACCGATGTTGCATACGCTATCGTATACAGCCGCAGTCACATGATACCGAAAAACGGCAAGACCGCTCGCCCCAAGATGCACGTCTATCTCCCTGCTGGCATTTGCAAGGATGCCACCATGCACAAGAAGATGAAACGCCGCATTCAGAAAGAAATGCCGTTCTTCGACAGCAACGCTCTTGACGCAGCTCGCTTCTTCTTCGGCAGTACGGGAGAAGTCGAGTGGCATGAGGGATCGCTCTCCATCGAGGACTGGCTTCTTTTCATGAAGTCCAACCGCAGTATTCCGCAGGGACAGCGTAATGCGACCATGTCCCGAAAGGCAGGTCGTATCGTGAAGCGGTTCGGTATCGGCGAAGATGCACACGAGAAGTTTCTCGAAATGGCTGCCGAGTGTGACCCTCCGCTTGATGACGAGGAACTCGAAACGATATGGCATTCTGCCTGTAAGTTCGGCAAAAAGGTCGCAAAGCAGGAAGGCTATGTCAGCCCCGAAGAATATGGCAAGAACAGCATGATTCCCGATGACTTCTCCGATGTCGGTGAAGCTCGTACCCTTGCGGACTGTTTCGGTGATGAGCTTGTTTTCACCAAGGCGACTGACTATCTCAGATACAACGGCACTTATTGGGAAGAAAACGAGCAATCCGCCGTGCTTGCCATGATGGAACATACTGATGCACAGCTTAACAAGACGGATGAGTTGGAAAAGACAGCTCTGGAACGAATGCAGAACGCAGGCATCAACATGGAACAGGCACTCAAGGGTGGAAAGAAATTCGTGGAATCGCTCTCCGATGAACAGCTTGATGCTTATGAAACCTACTCATTCGCTAAGTCGTTCAAGGCTTTCGTCATGAAGTACCGCAATATGCGTGGACTTAATAACGCCCTTGATGCGGCAAAAGCTCTGGTGCAGAAGCCGCCGGAGGCACTGGACAAGGAAGCAATGCTGCTCAATACGCCCGGTGGAACATACTACCTCCCAGACGGCATGGACGGGTGGAGAGCTACCAACCCCGAAGACCTGCTGACAAAGGTGACCGCCGTTGTTCCGAGCGATGAGGGTATGCAGCTCTGGCTTGATGCACTTGAATTATTCTTCTGCGGCGACCGGCAGCTTATCGACTATGTGCAGATGATCTGCGGTCTGTGTATCGTGGGAAAGGTTTATGTAGAGAGCCTGATTATCGCCTATGGTGACGGACGCAACGGCAAATCGACTTTTTGGAATGTCATCTACAAAGTCCTCGGAAGCTACAGTGGCAATATGTCGGCTGATGCTTTGACCATGAACTGCAAGCGCAATGTCAAGCCCGAAATGGCAGAGCTCAAGGGTAAACGACTGATTATCGCTGCCGAGTTACAGGAAGGCATGAGGCTGAACACCTCCGTGGTAAAACAGCTCTGTTCCACTGACAGCATTTTTGCCGAGAAGAAGTTCAAAGCCCCGTTCGATTTCGAGCCTTCGCATACGCTTATCCTTTACACAAATCACCTCCCGAAAGTCGGTGCAAGCGATGACGGCACATGGAGACGACTGATCGTTATTCCTTTCCACGCAAAGATTCAGGGAGCAGCGGATATTAAGAACTACACGCAGTACCTCATTGACAACGCAGGCGGTGCAGTTTTGAAGTGGTTGATCGAAGGTGCAAAAAAGGTCATTGCAGAAAATTACCAGATCGAAGCTCCTGACTGCGTAAAGGCGGCGATCGGCTCGTACCGTGAGGATAATGACTGGATGGGAACATTCCTTTCCGAATGCTGCGAAATTGATAAAAGCTACACGGAAAAGTCTGGTGATCTCTATCAAGAGTATCGTAACTACTGTGCCCAGAACGGTGAATTCACGAGAAGCACAACGGACTTCTACACTGCACTTGAACAGGCTGATTTCTCCAGAAAACGTGCAAAGACAGGTGTGATTGTCTACGGACTCCGCCTTATCCTTGACGATTTTCTGAACTGACCTACATTTCAACAGTTGAAAAAGTACGTAAAATAGCCAAAGTGCATATCGGTGATACTCATATCCCTACTTTACGCAGGCGAGGAAAAAATGAAAAAAAGTATATATAGTAAAGGTATAGAAATGGGTGTCACCGAATTGCACCAATGGCAGAAAAACCTCGAAGAATAGGAGTTTTTAATATGATGAGATATATGGAGAGAAGAAAACCTAACAGAAGTGGCTTCTACCTCTGGATTATAAAAAACTTTCTTGGCATGGATAACCGCTTCGGTGATCTGGCACACGACATGGCAATTGATGACCGCTTTCCCGAAGAAGACAGCTACGATGCGATCTATGACTACCTCGTTTACCAGTGCGGTGCTTGTCAGTGCTGCATTAATGTGTTCAAGGAGTCGTGGGCTATGTACCGAAAGGAATCTGCCTATGCGTGAGAGGGACATCGAGTCGAAACTTCGTGATGCCGTTAAAGCTGTCGGAGGTCTCTGCTGGAAGTTCACTTCTCCCGGCACATCCGGTGTTCCAGACCGCATCGTTCTGATGCCGAAAGGAAGGATCGCCTTTGTGGAGACAAAAGCTCCCGGTGAAGTTCCGAGAAAAATCCAGCTAAAAAGGCATAAACAGCTTAGAGTATTGGGCTTTCAGGTTTATGTGCTGGATGATAAAAAAGATATTGCAGAGTTAGTTCATAAGATTGGAAGTGATGACCCGTGAAAAAATTCATACCTCATGAGTACCAAAGGTATGCAGCCGAATATATCATAACACATCCCGTAACGGCTCTGCTCCTCGATATAGGCTTAGGCAAAACGGTCACAACACTTACCGCCGTGAACGAGTTGATGTATGACTACTTCGAGATCAGCAAGGTACTCGTGATCGCACCTCTGCGAGTGGCACGGGATACATGGCCTGCCGAAATCCAGAAATGGGAGCATCTTCAGAATCTGACTTACAGCGTGGCAGTCGGTACAGAGGCTGAACGACTGAGGGCATTGAAAGCCAAAGCCGACATCTACATCATCAACCGAGAAAATGTGCAGTGGCTTATTGAGGAAAGCGGCGTAGTTTTCAACTACGATATGTTGATAATTGATGAGTTAAGCTCTTTCAAAAATCATGACACCAAGCGATTCAAGTCGTTGATGAAAATGCGACCGAAAGTAAGACGAGTGGTCGGACTGACAGGTACTCCGAGCAGTAACGGTCTGATGGACTTATGGGCTGAGTTCCGACTGCTCGACATGGGACAGCGATTAGGACGATTCATCGGCAAGTATCGCAACGACTACTTCCTGCCCGATAAATATAAGGGAAATATCGTGTATTCCTACCGACCTCTGCCCGATGCAGAGCAGCGGATCTATGACAAAATATCCGACATCACGATAAGCATGAAATCCACCGATCACCTGAAAATGCCTGAACTGATAATCTCCGAATATCCCGTAAAGCTGTCCGAGGAAGAAAGACAGCATTACGAGGAGTTGAAAGAGGAGCTGGTATTGGAGCTTCCCGATGGTGATGTTACCGCAAGCAATGCCGGAAGTCTGAGTAACAAGCTGTCGCAGATGGCAAACGGAGCGATATATTCCGATGACCGAGATGTTCTTCCGATACACGACCGAAAACTTGACGCTCTTGAGGACATCATCGAAGCCGCCAATGGAAAGCCCGTCCTCGTGGCATACTGGTTCAAGCATGACCTTGCGAGAATTCAGGAAAGGCTCAATAAGCTGCATATTCCGTTCGCAACAATGGATAAGGCTGACAGTATATCCCGTTGGCAGCGAGGTGCGCTTCCTGTCGGTCTGATACATCCGGCAAGTGCCGGTCACGGTCTGAATCTTCAGTCAGGCGGTTCTACGCTGATATGGTTTGGACTGACATGGTCGCTCGAACTGTATCAGCAGACCAACGCTCGTCTGTGGAGACAGGGACAGCAATCCAAGACAGTCATTATACAGCACATCATCACAACCGGCACGATCGACAGAAAAATCATGTAGGCATTGCAGAAAAAGGAAGAAACCCAAAACGCACTGATCGATGCGGTCAAGGCAGAACTTGGAGGTAAGAAATGATACAGGTTGAAGAAAGAAAATCTACAGCATACGATCCCTACAAGGCTCTTGGTCTTGCCATCATCGAAGCGGCAGCGACCGTCTACAAGGATGCACTCGTAAAACATGATGATGTAGCAATTGCGGAGAACGAGAAGTTCTTTCGCTCCGAGTGGGCGCAGAGTCTCAGCGATATTGATACGGTCGTACTTATGGCGAGAATCCGCAGAATGGTTAAGGAGGCAGCATGATGAACGCAAAGGAATATCTGAATCAGGCATGGGAGCTTAATCAAATGATTAACGACAAGATGGAAAAGGCTGAAAGACTCCGTCAGGATTTGTATGGCAGAGGTGTCAGCTATGAAAACAATGGCGGATCTTCTCCTAATGGTGGCTCCGATGCAATCAGCAAAGCTATCTGCAAGGTTATCGCTTTTGAACAGGAAGCCGATGCTTTGATTGATAAAATGATCGCTATTAAGATTGACATTGAACATGCTATCGGAAAGCTGGACGACCGTCGCTACAGAAAACTGTTAGAACGCAGATATTTGTTCTTTGAATCCTTCGAGGTGATTGCCGGCAAGATGGGATACAGCAAAAAACATATCTATCGGCTTCATGATAAGGCTGTATCGGCGTTGGATGAAAAGTTGCGACAGGATGCGACTGAATGCGACTAATTGCGACTGAATGTCCCTTGAATGCGACAAAATAATGTGATATACTGTATAATGGAAATTTAAGATACAAGTGAAGCCGTCAGTGCCGAAAAGCATCGTGCGGCTTTTCTTATGCCATGAAATGGAGGTAAACACAATGCTTGCAAAGAGTGTCATGCGTAACGCAACAGGGCTTCGTTCCCGTATCAGTGAACAGGTCGTTATCTACAACGAGTGGAAGAAGCTCGCCGAGGAGTTTAATGACGAAGAGGTACAGGGAATCCTCACCGATGCCCGTTGGAAGCTTATCGAGTCCATTCGTATGAAGCGTAACATCGAACAGATCATCATGGCGAATCCCAATGCTGATGAGCGTGAGGTGCTCCGCCTCCGCTACTTCTACGGTGCAACATGGGCGGCAATCGCCGATGAGCTGGGCGACACCACCGAATGGGTGAAGAAGCTCCACAAGAAAGCCCTCAAGCGCATCAAGGTGGAAAAGGGCTGTGACTGCGGCGGTGAGTTCGACTGTGAGGAGTGTCCCTATGCCGAGGAAGGCACTGAAACCATGTAAGCATCCCGGCTGTCCCAACTTGACAGACGGTTTGTATTGTGCAGAGCATCAGCCCCTGCATCCCGACCGACCATCTGCCGCCAAGCGTGGCTACGGCAGCAAGTGGCAGCGTGTCAGCAAGGCATACCTCCGCCGGCATCCTTTGTGTGTGCGGTGCAAAGCACAGGGACGGTTCACGG
>OGOY01000323.1_pt1 | contig 63308 bp, 47 predicted proteins | sample 1552811 | NCBI WGS metagenome assembly OGOY01 (sample SAMEA2580132, study PRJEB22360) | human gut metagenome | biome: human gut; feature: human-associated habitat; material: faeces | place: Denmark | collected 2008/2010 | reverse complement strand
TTTTGCTGAGAAAGTAGTACACGACGTATGAAATCCCATCAGCATAAATCCTGAATACTGTGGCTATATTTCAGCCTATAGGGCTGGATGACGCTACAAGAATCTAAGGAATCCCACGGTTTTAACCGTGGGAGTATGTCAAGTTGATAAGACTGAAATGCTGGAGTATACAAATAAGGTAATGAATACTTTGCAGGGATATATCTGTAATAGCCGTCCGCGTCGATTTGGCAAATCAATAACCGCAAATATGCTCACAGCATATTACAGCAAAGGGTGTGATTCACAAGATTTGTTTGCGGGGTTGAAAATCAGCGAGGCGTCTGATTTTAAAAAGCATTTGAATCAATATGATGTTATTCATCTGGATATTCAATTAAGAGAGTATGATAAAGCCTGACGATAGTTAGGAGCTATCGGGGACATTACGTGTCCCTGGTGGCTCTTTTTATTTTTTTTACATAGATTTGACATATCACTGCTTTCTGATTTTACAAAGAAACAATAAGATTAGTGGCGTTAAGAGAAAACAAAACAAACAAACACAACAAAATGGGTAGAAACAGAAAGGAAGTTTTTATTATGAGAAAGATGATCACAATGGCAGTAACCGCAGCTCTTGCAATTTCAACATTGACCGCATGCGGAAAGACAGATAAAAAGGAGACTACAGCGTCAACAGCAGCAACCACCGCGTCAACAGCATCAACAGCAGCAACTACCGCTTCTACAGAAGCTAAGACTGAGGCCAAGGCAGAGGCTAAGGATACATCTGCTGCAGCAGCTGAGTCTAAGGCAGATGCCCAGACTCCTGTATCTGGAAGCGTTGCAACTGATGGTTCTACTTCTATGGAGAAGGTAATCGGTGCTCTTGGTGAGGCATTTACAAAGGCAAATCCAGATGCTACCTTTACTTACAACCCAACTGGTTCTGGTTCTGGAATCACTGCTGTATCTGAGGGACGCTGCGATATCGGTCTTTCCAGCCGTGCATTAAAGGATGAGGAGAAGAGCCAGGGCTTAGTAGAAACTACACTGGCACTTGATGGTATTGCAATCATTGTTAATAAGGAGAATACAGTAGAGGATCTTTCTCTTGATGATATCGCAAAGATTTACACTGGCGAGATCACAAATTGGAGTGAAGTTGGCGGAGAGGATGCTGATATCGTTCTGATTGGCCGTGAGGCAGGAAGTGGTACAAGAGATGGTTTCGAGTCTATTACAGGTACATCTGATTCCTGCAAGTATCGTCAGGAGCTTACATCTACAGGTGATGTTATCACAACTGTTTCCAGCAATCCAGGTGCAATCGGATATGCATCTTTAGCAGCAGTAAAGGATACTGTAAAGAAGGTATCAGTAGATGGTGTTGAGGCAACTGAGGAAACAGTAAAGGATGGTTCTTATAAGGTACAGCGTCCATTCGTTCTTGTTACAAAGGATGGTACTGAATTATCAGAGGCAGCACAGGCATTCTTCGATTATGCAACTTCAAAGGATGCAGCAGATATTATTTCGGCAGCAGGTGCTGTTCCGGTAGCAGAATAATCACAATTGGAAGGGTGCGAGGATTTATGAAGAGCAAAGAGAGTCTGTTAGAGACAGTAGTACATGGCATATTTTTGATTCTCGGACTGATTACGGTCGGATGTGTATTGTTAATTACAGTTTATCTTGTAATTTCCGGTGTGCCGGCAATCGCAAAAATTGGTCTGTTTCAGTTTTTATTTGGCACAAAATGGGCATCGACCGCCTCTGAGCCATCATTTGGAATCTTACCGTTTATCATGACAAGTATTTACGGAACAGGAGGTGCAATTTTGCTTGGTGTTCCAGTCGGATTTTTCACATCTGTCTACCTGGCAAAGATTGCATCACCAAAGGTAAGAGGTGTTATTGAGACAGCTGTCAGCCTTTTAGCAGGTATTCCGTCTGTTGTTTATGGTCTTGTCGGTATGCTGATTCTTGTGCCTGGTATCCGCAAATTGTTTAATGTGCCAGATGGTGCAAGCCTTCTGGCAGCGATTATTGTACTTGCAATCATGATTTTGCCGTCTATCATTAAGGTTTCACTGAATGCGCTTGAGGCAGTGCCAAAGGAATATGAGGATGCATCACTTGCACTTGGTGCGACAGATATTGAGACATATTTTAAGGTGTCAGTTCCGGCTGCAAGAAGTGGTATCGCAGCAGCAGTTGTATTAGGTGTGGGCCGTGCAATTGGCGAGGCAATGGCAGTTATGATGGTTTCAGGAAATGTTCCAAATATGCCGTCATTGTTCCAGAGTGTTCGTTTTTTGACGACTGCTGTTGCCAGTGAGATGTCATATTCAGCAGGACTGCAAAGACAGGCGTTGTTTTCAATTGCGTTAGTGCTGTTTTTGTTCATCATGCTGATCAATGCAACACTGAATTTTTTCTTAAAGCATGACAAAGCTTGAAAAACGGATTCATAAAAGGAGTGAGTAAGATGACAAAACAGGAAGCAATAGGGGTGTCGCAGACAGCAAATGTAAAATCGGTGATGACAGTGCGTGCCGCTGCAAAGAATGGACCAGGGGTAAAGCGCAAGCTTTATATAGGTCTGATGAAGTTTTTGATGGGGCTTTCCATAACAATTACATGTGGACTTGTATTGTTTATGATCGGATATGTATTATATAGAGGTGTTCCGAATATAAGCTGGAAGCTGGTGTCCACATCTCCAAGCTACCTCGATGACAACATTGGTATTTTGCCTGATATTTTAAATACACTTTATATTGTAATTGCAACACTTGTAATTGTACTTCCGCTTGGTGTTGGTGCTGCAATATATCTGACTGAGTATGCCACAAACAAAAAAATAGTTGGCATGATCGAGTATGCAGCAGAGACACTTTCAGGTATTCCTTCTATTATATATGGTCTTGTCGGAATGCTGTTTTTCTGTCAGTTTTTAAGCTTGCAGACATCTCTTTTAGCAGGTGCGCTTACTCTTGTGATCATGAATCTTCCAACTATCATGCGTACCACACAGGAGAGCTTAAAGACAGTTCCGCAAAGCTACCGTGAGGGTGCATTTGGACTTGGCGCAGGAAAGTGGAGAGTTATTCGTACCGTTGTACTTCCAGGATGTATTGATGGTGTAGTGACAGGATGTATTCTTTCTGTCGGAAGAATTATCGGTGAGTCAGCAGCGCTTCTTTTCACCGCAGGTCTTGCACATGCAGTAAATGGAATGATAGATGGTCTTCACAGTGCAGGTGCAACACTTACAGTTGCGCTTTACATGTATGCTAAGGAGCAGGGTGAGTTTGGTGTTGCATTTGCTATTGCAGCAATCTTAATGGTATTAACCGTGTTTATCAATTTAACTGCAACTTTGTTAGGTAAGTATTTTCAGAGGAGGAAGAGTCAGTGAGCAGCGTAATTACTGTAAAGGATATGTGTCTGTGGTATGGACAGGTGCAGGCATTAAAAAATATTAATATCAATATTGAGGAGAAGAGTATTACGGCGCTGATTGGTCCTTCTGGCTGTGGTAAATCCACATTCTTAAAGTCGTTAAACAGAATGAATGATCTGGTGCCTGGTGTGAAGATTACAGGCGATCTTCGTTATCGCGGCGAGGACATTTTTGATCCAAAGTTAAATGTCAATGAGCTTCGCAGAAATATCGGAATGGTATTCCAAAAGCCAAATCCATTTCCAATGAGCATCTATGACAATATTGCATACGGACCGCGCACCCATGGAATTACAAGCCGTGCAAAGCTTGATGAGATCGTGGAAAATTCCTTGAAGGGCGCAGCTATCTGGAATGAAGTAAAGGATAACTTGAAAAAATCGGCACTTAGCTTATCAGGAGGACAGCAGCAAAGACTTTGTATTGCACGAGCACTTGCTGTTGAACCAGATGTACTTTTGATGGATGAGCCAACAAGTGCGCTTGACCCGATTTCTACATCAAAGATAGAAGAGCTGGCAAGCGAATTAAAATCACAGTACACAATTGTTATGGTTACGCATAACATGCAGCAGGCCGTGCGTATTTCTGATTACACCGCATTTTTCCTGCTTGGTGATCTAATAGAGTATGGTGAGACACAGAAGATCTTCGAGCAGCCAAAGGATAAGAGAACTGAGGATTATATTACAGGACGTTTTGGCTAATGGAAATAAAAAAAGTGAGGTGAAGACATGAGAAGCAAGTTTGACGAGCAGCTAGCGCTTTTGAATCGTGATCTGACAAAGATGGGATCGCTTTGTGAGGAGGCGTTAGCATTAGCGGCAAAGGCACTGGCAAATGCAGATGGACAGACAGCAGCAAAGATAGCACCGATAGACAGTGAGATTGACCAGATGGAGCGCACTATTGAGTCGCTTTGTTTAAAGCTTTTGCTACAGCAGCAGCCAGTTGCGAGAGATTTAAGACAGATCTCAGCAGCACTTAAGATGATTACAGATATGGAACGTATCGGTGATCAGGCATCCGACATTGCAGAGATTATTGGATTCTTAAATGGAAGAATCGGAACGGATGCACAGTATATTTGTCAGATGGCAGTAGCTGCAATGCGTATGGTGACAGAGAGTGTTGAGGCTTATGTAAAGCGTGATGTAGCAATGGCAGAGGCAACAATTCAGCACGATGATGTGGTCGATGATCTTTTCTTAAAGGTAAAGGAGTCGCTTATTCAAATGATCTCAGAAAATCCAAAGGACGGCGAGTATGCACTTGATCTTTTGATGATTGCAAAGTATTTTGAGCGAATCGGAGATCATGCGACAAATATCGCAGAGTGGGTTGTATTTTCTGTTACAGGTGTGCATGAGCAGGGATGAATTAAATTAGAGCAAAAAAGGGGCAGATGAAGAGTCTGCCTCTTTTCGTTTTTTTTATAAACAATCTAAATTTTATATAAATTGTATTGACTGTTCTATTTTGAACGCTATAATAGTTTCTATCTAAAAAGAAGGGAGCAGCAGATAATGGTTAAGTTGTTAAAGAAGCTTACATGGAAAGATTTTATTCTGGCGGCAGTTGCATTTGTGTTTATTATCGTGCAGGTGTGGCTTAGTCTGACAATGCCAGATTATATGTCTGAAATTACAAAGCTTGTCCAGACTAAGGGCAGTAAGATGAATGATATTTTGATAGCAGGAGGCAAGATGCTTGCATGTGCACTAGGAAGTTTGCTTGCGGCAGTATGTACATCAATATGTGCATCAAAAATTTCATCTAATTTTTCTGCCAATTTAAGAGGACAGGTTTTTCATAAGGTGCAGTCCTTTTCAATGGAAGAAATTGGAAATTTCTCTACTGCAAGTTTAATTACACGTTCTACAAATGATATTACACAGGTACAGATGCTGATTGTTATGGGTCTGGAGGTTTTACTTAAGGCTCCTATAATGGCAGTGTGGGCACTGTGCAAGATTTCTACAAAGAACTGGCAGTGGACTGCTTCAACTGGTTTGGCTGTTGTTGTACTGCTTAGCTTTGTTGGTGTTTGCGTGGCTGTTGCGCTTCCAAAGTTTAAAAAGCTGCAGAGTCTGACAGATAATTTAAACCGTGTCACTAGAGAAAATTTGACAGGCTTAAATGTAGTTCGTGCTTACAATGCAGAAGGTTATCAGCAGAAGAAATTTAATGATGCAAATGATGAGCTGACGAAAACGCAGCTGTTTGCAAACCGTACTATGGGAACTATGATGCCGGGAATCCAGATGGTAATGAATGGATTGATGTTAGCAATTTACTGGATCGGCGCTTATTTGATCAGCAATGCTCAGATGTTTGACAAGCTGACTATCTTCTCAGATATGATCGTATTTACTCAGTATGCTATGCAGGTCGTTATGTCCTTTATGATGCTTGTCATGATTTTCGTGCTTCTTCCGCGTGCGAGCGTATCAGCAAAGCGTATTAATGAAGTGCTTGATATGCCGCTCTCGATTAAGGATGGCACAAAAGAGAATGGAATTGACGGCAAAAAGGGTGAAGTTGAGTTTCGCAATGTATCTTTTTGTTATCCAGATGCAGAGAAGGATGTTATTGAGGACATTTCCTTTACTGCTCATAAGGGTGAAACAATTGCCTTTATCGGTTCAACTGGCTGTGGAAAGAGTACTGTGATCAACATGATTCCGCGTTTTTACGATGCGACAAAGGGAGAGGTGCTTGTCGATGGCGTTAACGTAAAGGAATATACACAGAAGGCACTTAGAAATAAGATTGGATATGTTTCACAGAAGGCTGTTTTATTTACAGGAAGCATTAAAAGCAACGTTGCCTATGGAGATAATGGTACAAAAGGCTTTACTGATGATGTTGTTAAGCAGGCAATTGAGACTGCGCAGGCAAAGGAATTTGTAGATAAGACAGAGGGCGGCGTAGATGCTTTTGTGGCACAGGGAGGATCTAATTTTTCAGGAGGACAAAAGCAGCGTCTGTCAATTGCACGTGCGATATGCCGTCACCCGGAGATTTTAATTTTTGATGATTCATTTTCAGCACTTGACTACAAGACAGATCGTGTTCTTCGCGATACATTAAGAAAAACTTGTGCAGATGCAACGCGTTTCATTGTGGCACAGCGAATTGGTACTATACGCGATGCGGACAAGATTATTGTGCTTGATGATGGAAAGATTGCCGGAATGGGCAAGCACAATGAGCTGATGGAAACTTGCGAGGTATACCGTCAGATCGCATATTCACAGCTGTCAAAGGAGGAGCTTGCATAATGGAAAATAAAGAATATACCCCTGGACAGAACCGCCCGGGCAGAAGAGGCGGTATGCGTGGACCTGGCATGGGAAGAGGTCCTGCTGAGAAGGCATCTGATTTTAAAGGAACATGGTCAAATCTGATTTCGTATTGCAAAAGCTATCTTCCGGTTGTGATCATTGCACTTATCTGCGCGGCAGGAGGCACGGTTTTGACGCTTCTTGGACCAGATAAGCTGTCAGAGATGACAAAGGAAATTGGAAAAGGTCTTGTAACAGGCGTTGATATGGACGCTGTTTCTAAGATTGGATTTACATTAATTGCATTTTATGTGTGCGGTGCTTTGCTGTCATTTGGTCAGCAGTGGATTATGGCAACAGTGACACAAAATATTTCAAAAAAGCTTAGAGGTGATATTTCAGGAAAAATTAACCGTCTGCCGATGAGCTATTACAGCCGCTCTACGACAGGTGATATCCTCTCACGTGTCACAAATGATGTTGATACGATATCACAGTCTATGAATCAAAGCATCGGAAATCTTGTCTCCGCAGTTACGCTTTTTGTCGGTTCACTTTTTATGATGTTTAAAACAGATGTGATTATGACGATCACTGCAATTGTGGCGACATTGATTGGCTTTGTACTTATGACAGTTATTGCAAAGCGCTCCAGCAGATATTTCGTGCGCCAGCAGCGCTGCCTTGGTGAGATCAACGGTCACATTGAGGAAATTTACACAGGTCATACAGTTGTAAAGGCATATAATGGAGAAGCGCAGGCAGCAGCAGAATTTGAGCGCATGAATAATAATTTAAGAGAAAGTGCATTTCGTGCACAGTGCCTTGCCGGACTCATGCCGCCTATTATGACATTTATCGGAAACTTAGGCTATGTGGCAGTCTGTGTGGCAGGTGCAGTGCTGACTATGAAGGGAACTATTGGCTTTGAAGTAATCGTTGCATTTATGATGTATGTGCGTTATTTTACACAGCCGTTATCTCAGATCGCACAGGCGGCACAGTCTTTACAGTCAGCGGCAGCAGCAGGTGAGCGTGTCTTTGAGTTTCTTGAGGCAAAGGAGATGGATGACGAGAGCAATAAGACAAAGACGCTTGACAATGTAAAGGGTGATGTATCATTTGAACATGTAAAGTTTGGCTATGATGAAGATCGCGTGATTATCCATGATTTTTCTGCACAGGCAAAGGCTGGACAAAAAATTGCCATTGTCGGTCCAACGGGAGCAGGAAAGACAACACTTGTCAATCTGCTTATGCGTTTTTATGAGATTCAGGGCGGAAAAATCTGCATTGATGGCATTCCGACTAATCAGGTAAAACGTGAAATGGTTCATTCTCAGTTTTGTATGGTTCTTCAGGACACATGGCTGTTTGAGGGTACTGTTAGAGAAAATCTTGTATATTGTACGCCAAATGTCTCTGATGAGCGCATGAAGGAGGCATGCCGCGCTGTTGGTCTTGACCATTTTGTGAGAACACTGCAGAATGGCTATGATACAGTGCTTAATGATCAGGTTAATCTGTCACAAGGTCAGAAGCAGCAGTTAACAATTGCCCGTGCAATGATCGCTGACAAGCCTATGTTGATTCTCGATGAGGCAACAAGCTCTGTCGATACAAGAACAGAGCTTCAAATCCAAAATGCAATGGACGAGCTGATGAAGAATCGTACTTCTTTTGTTATTGCACATCGTCTTTCCACAATCAAAAATGCCGATCTTATCCTTGTGTTAAAGGATGGAGATGTAATTGAAAGCGGAACGCACGAAGAACTTTTGGCAAAGAAGGGCTTTTACGCTGATCTGTACAACAGCCAGTTTGACCAGGCATCGTAAGAGATTCTTAAGAGATGTAAGGACATTGAAAGTACTTATTTGACATAATCTCTGGTAATATAAACTTAGAAAAGAGTTATTGCCGGATTATTTATGGGAGCCGGTTAAAAACCGGCTCTTTTTGTTTAAGAGAAAGGAAGGGAATACTATGAAAAGATCATGGAAGAAGAAGGCGTCCGTATGGACGATGGCTGCTGCGATGACCGTTTCTTACATACCGCAGTATTCATTTGCGGAGGAAACTACTGAAAATATTAAACAGGAAACGCAGACACAGACAATAGAAGAGCAGACTATATTGGAGAACCTGACATCAGAGGCTTTGGCGACAGAGAGTATCCCAGAGACGTCTTTGCAGATACCAACTGAAAGCTCATCAGAAAGTGTACCGGAAACGTCCTCACAGACACCTAGTGAAAGTATAACACCGACATCATCACAGGAAGAATCTTCCACGCAGGAAAGCACACCACAAAGCAGTGCAGAGGCTAGCACTGAGGAAGAAACTAGCGAGGAAGAGAGTACAGAAGAAACTACCGAGGAAACTACAGAAGAAACTACACCAGAGGAGACGACAACGGAGGAACCAGAGTGGTCTGAGCAGGCACCTAAGGAGGATACAAAGGGACTGACATTTAGCTTTAGCGAGGATGGACAGACTGTCAGCATTACAGGATTTGACGGTTCAAGAAGTGTTGTTGAGATTCCAGAAACTTATGGCGGTGCAAAAGTTACTTCCATAGCAGCAGGTGCATTTCGCGGACAGACCATGATTACTGACGTGGTGATTCCAGAGGGTGTTACTTATATAGGAAGAGAAGCATTTGCAGGATGCAGCGCTCTTGTTCGCGTACAGATTCCGACAAGCGTTACGCAGGTAGGTGCCAATTTATTTGAAGGCACACCATATGATTCAACATTGACTGGAGAGCTTGTATATATTAACAGTATCCTCTATCGCTGTCAGAGCGATGCGGTAACTGTTTCTATCAGGCAGGGAACGACTGTTATTGCTGAGGAAGCTTTTATTAATCGTGTTAATCTGGCTGCTATAGTTGTGCCGGACGGCGTAAGCTATATTGGCTCTAATGCATTTAAAAATTGCAGTGCTTTAAGTCAGATTGAGATTCCAAAGAGTGTGCGAGATATTGTGGCAAACGCGTTTGACGGAACAAAATGGTATGAAGATCGAAAGCATGAGATGATTTACATCAATGATTTGCTGTATCGTGTGCCGGCTGAGATTATCGTGCAGTCAGAGCAGCCGACTGGATCTTTAAGTGACAAAGATGCAGCCGAGTTGGCAAAATCAGGTGTGGCAACACAGCTTGTTCCTTATACAGATGTTATTGTTCAGGGAGGAACTACAACGATCTGTACACTTGCATTTGCCAATACGCCAGTTCAGAAAGTACAGCTGCCATCAACACTTACGACGATTCGCTATGGTGCATTCCAAAATTGTACTGCATTAAAACAGATTACACTTCCAGAGAGCATGACATTTATTGAGGGCGGCGCATTCCAAAATTGCAGCGCACTTTCTTCAATTTTGGTTCCGCAGAATGTAACATATCTTGGTGCAAGTGCATTTTCTGGCTGTACAAGCCTTACATCTGCGACATTGCCGCAGGCAATTACAAGAATTAGTTCAGGCTTATTTGAAAACTGCAGTTCACTCACAACAGTGCAGGCTTCGAGTGCGCTTACGTCAATTGGAAGCCGTGCATTTGCAGAAACATCTGCACTTTCTTCATTTACATTTCCACAGACGCTGACAGCAGTTGGCGCAGAGAGCTTTACAGGCTCAGGTATTGTAACTGCTAACTTGCCGCAGAGCGTAACTTATCTTGGAGCAGGAGCATTTGCTGATTGTACAAAGTTAGTCTATGCGCAGGTGCCGGCGGCAATCCAGGCTGTAAGAGAGCGTACCTTCCGCAACTGTACAGAGTTGAAGAATGTATCGATCCCAGAGGGGATTCGCTACATTGGTGCGGCTGCATTCCAAAATGACGTATCACTTCAGACAGTTGATTTTGCACAGTCACTTCTAACGATCTGCGACAATGCATTTGAGGGAAGCGGCGTTGGCGAGGGTCTTGTGCTTCCACCAGCTCTTCGTACAATAGGAAGTCGTGCATTTGCAGGCTGTATGCGTCTTACATCACTTACTATCCCGGCAGATATTAGAAAAATGGGAAGTCAGGCATTTGCAGATGGATCATCACCATCAATTGTGTGTGCATTTAGTCGTACAACATATATGAGTAAGCTGGCTTCTGGATGGGTAGCTGATTGGGGCAGCGGCCTTGGTGCACTTACATTTACAGGAGGTGCAGTAAATGATGAGCAAAAGGCAGCATTTTTACAGATGATCTGTAAGCTTGTTCCTGATTTTAATGCATCAGAGGCAAACAACACTTTGTATTCTGGAATCATTGGACGTCTTGGCGTTAGTGCAAAGGCAGGCGGTGAGGCAGCCAGCTTGCTTGGCATTGTGTCAGAACAGGCTCAAGAAGGATGGATTCGTATACCTGAGCTTAGCACAAGAAGAGCTATTTTGAATCTTACGGGTATCTGGATGCAGGATTATTGTCCGGCAAATACAGGTGTTGAGGATGTTTATTATGCAGATGGATGGTATTACATTAATGAAGTTTCATTTGCAGAAACACTTACAAAGGGCTATCTTCCAAAGGGACAAAATGGAAGCGGCTATACCTTCTTTGATTCCTATGATGCTCCAACAGGCATGATGGATGGTGCTGTGACTGTACTTCTTAGTGAATCTGACAATGACTATGGAATTGCAGCGCAGGTTCGCTCTAGTGAAAAGATTACAGATGGACGCTACATAAATGTATATGAGAGCGTAGAGGAGCGTGAGCTTTCAGAATCCATCAAAGATATCTGGATGACAGAAAGTGCTTCATATCAGTTTGATAACTACAGCAGAATCTTAACTGTTCAGTCACTTGTATCACCAGATGCAGGAATTGATACTCATTTTCGTTACAGCTGCAAGCCGGGTGAGGATGATGGTACCTTTACGATGGAGTGGAAGGGAATGGATGAGGCAAATATTGACCAGGTTCGTACCTTTACGGTTAGTGTAGATGAAGAAACTCAGGCAATGAAGCTGACTGATGCGCAGACACAAGAGAAAATTACACTTAATTCAATTGCACAACAGGCTAATCAGCCAACAATGTCTGGACAATAATGGCATTAAATCTTTAAGGCTTACTTAAATTTCTCAAAAATTTTACATTACCTATTGACACTATTAAAAAAAAGGACTAGTATAGCAATTGTCAGCAGAAGTGGTAAGAGGAGATCACTTTTGCAGCAAAGGACATTAACTGTTAAGCATATTTAATAGTTATAAATAGGAGGAACAAAAATCATGAGAAAGTTTATTACATCTATCGCAGTAATCGCTATGGCAGCAGCAATGATGACAGGATGCGGAAGCGCTGATAAGAAGACTACTACCGCAGCTAGCACAAAGGCAGAGGTACAGACTGAGGCTAAGACCGAAGCTAAGACTGAGAAGGCTACCGAGAAGGCAACTGAAAAGGCTACCGAGAAGGCAACTGAGGCTAAGACCGAGGCTAAGTCTGAGGCAGCTTCCAGCGAGGCAGCATCTGAGGAGGCATCTTCTGAGGCTGAGAGCGCAAGCGCAGCAAACTAATTTTTTATTACTACAGATAAAAAATAATGAAAAAGGCAGTTTTGGGAATATTTCCTGAAACTGCCTTTTTTGCACAAATTTAATTAAAAATGTTGATGCTTTCGTGAGAATGTGGTATGGTTTATTAAGTCTATTATAAGGAAAGGAAATAGTGAGCCATGCAGACATTTCAGATTAACACAAAGGAAAAAAGAGAAGCAACAGGCGATCTCTTCGGCATTTTTTTTGAAGACATTAATCATGCGGCAGATGGCGGACTTTATGCGGAGCTGATCCAGAACCGTGCATTTGAATTTGATCCGATTGACAATAAAAATTATCATGCACTGTATGCGTGGATGCCTTGTCAGTTAGATGAAAAAAATGGACAGACAGACGCAGCTGATGTTTCACTTACCATTCTGACAGAGAGTCCTTATACGAAGAAGAACCCACACTATCTTCGTATAACGGCAAATTCGGCAGCAGCAGGTGTAAAAAACCTTGGCTTTAACAGTGGAATTGCACTTGAAGGTGGGGAAACATATCATTTTTCCTGCTATTTAAGAAAAATAGACGAGCCAGTGACAGTTAAGGCCTGTCTGATTGGAAAAGAAGGACAAATCTATGCATCATGTGAGCTTACAGCAGATGCTTCTGATTGGAAAAAGTATACGGCAGATCTTAAAATTGCAGAAGGCACAAGCTGCACAGATGCAAATCTGGCGCTTGTCTGCATGACACCGGGCAGTGTGGAAGTGGATTTTGTATCACTATTTCCAGCGCACACATATAAGAACCGCCCAAATGGTCTTAGAAAAGATTTATGTGAGATGCTCGAAGCAATGCATCCGAAGTTCATACGTTTTCCGGGAGGCTGTCTTGTACATGACGGACAGCTTGATGAGAATGCAAGAGATTCGATGTATCGCTGGAAAAATACGATTGGACCTGTTGAGGAGCGCCCGGCGAGACGAAATAACTGGGGATATAATCAGACACTTGGTCTTGGCTATTATGAATATTTCCAACTGGCAGAGGATATAGGTGCAGAGCCGCTTCCAGTACTTCCGGCAGCATACGATCCGCATCATCAAAGAAAGGTCCCACTTGATGAACTTGGTCCTTGGATTGACGATGCACTTGATCTTATTGAGTTTGCAAATGGCGATGAGACAACTGTTTGGGGAAAGAAGCGTGCCGATATGGGTCATCCAAAGCCATTTGGATTACATTATCTGGCAATTGGAAATGAGGAGGTTGGCGAGGGCTTTACTGAGCGCTATCCATATTTTCATAAGGCAATCCGTGAAAAATATCCTGATATTAAGCTGATTGGTTCAGCAAGTCCATTTGCCGCAGGAGGTGAGTATGAGCGCGGATGGGCAAGTGCAAGAGAATGCGGCTGTGATCTGATCGATGAGCATTACTATATGAATACTGACTGGATGATAGCAAATGTAGATCGCTATGATAATTTCCTATCATCTGATCCCAAGGTATTTTTGGGTGAGTATGCATCATGGGGCAATCAGTGGGAGAATGGTCTTGCTGAGGCTGCCTTTATGACAGGTCTTGAGAAAAATGTGCATGCAGTTGGACTGGCATGCTATGCGCCGATGTTTGCAAATGTGGATTATGTAAATTGGCGTCCTGATATGATATGGTTTGATAATAATCAGGTGTATGGCTCTGTTAATTATTATGTTCAGAGTATGTTTATGCGCCATCAGGGAACTCATCGCTTAGATTTTACTGTTACAGAGCCAGAACTTGAGCAGACAGCGCGCCTTTTGGCAGAACAAAAAATCCGCGAAAGCGCAAAGACTATAAGCGGTCCAATTCGTGTGTTAGTCAACGAGGGACAGGGTGTGTTCTTTGAGGTGACAGTGAAAAATCATGATACAGGAAAGCTGCATCGTTTTACAGACTGTGTGTGCGGAACTGAGAGTGAAAATCGTGCTGCTTCCTATGAAAATGCAGTCGAGACTGGTGTAATTCCAAAGGATTGGACAAATTATACGCTTACCATGAAGGCAAAAGAGACCGAAGGCAAAAAGGGATTTCTTGTTTATCTTGGAGAAGCATCTGATCATATGCTATGGACGCTTGGCGGCTGGCAGAATCTGGATATAAGCATGGAGCATTTTAAAAACGGCAGGGGAGCATGCTTAAGTGAGGCAATGTTCTCGGCAGAGAAGGATCATGAGTATGAGCTAATGCTTGTTGTAAAGGATCGCACGATGAAGATATATGTGGATGGCGAGGAATACCTTGATACAATTGACAAGATTCCTGTGCCAAAGCCACTGTATGTATCTGCAGCGCTTGATGAGACAACTGGTGATGTGATTGTAAAGGCGGTAAACATTACTGGAAATTCACAGACAGCGCAGCTTGCACTTGATGGTGTAAATGGTACACATAACGTGCTTGTAGAGAAGATGGCTGCAGCATTATCTGATGAAAATACAATGGAAAATAAAAAATGTGTCGTTCCGGCTGTGAGCGAGGAAACTATTCCAGACGGCACATTTACGCGCACGTTTGAGCCATATTCATTGACCATTCTTAGAATCCGCTAATAATAAAAACAGACGTTGTGCAGGAAAGGTTTTGCAATGTTATACATGATTAATCATGGTGCCGTCTCCTACGGGGCGAACACCATCTTAACGAATATTAATTTTGAAATCAACGCCGGACAGAAAATTGCCGTCGTTGGAAGAAACGGCTGCGGAAAGACAACTCTTTTAAAGCTGATTGAGGGTGAGGTTGCACTTGAGAAGCGAGACAGCGATGAGGATATTTATATCGCAAAGAGCGGAAATCCGGTGATCGGTTATTTAAAGCAGATCGCGTTTGCAGATGAGACAATTTCTATGGAGACTGAGGTGCGAAAGGTGTTTGAGCCATACCGCGAAAAGCAGCGTGAGCTAGAAGCACAGCGCCAGATCATGGAATCAGATCCATCTGAGTTAAATATCAGAATCTATACCCAGATGCAGGAGCAGTTTACTGATATGGGCGGCTACTACTATGAAAAAGAGTATGAGACAATGCTTCGCAAATTTGGTTTTACTGAAGCTGACAAGAAAAAGCCGCTTAGAGAATTTTCAGGTGGACAGCAGACAAAGCTTGGATTTATCAAGATGCTTCTTTCAAAGCCTGATATTCTTCTTTTGGACGAGCCGACTAACCACCTTGATATCGAGACAATTGAATGGCTTGAGAATTATTTAAAAGCGTATAATAGGGCTGTTGTTATCGTATCTCATGATAGATTATTTTTGGATCGTATTGTCGATACAGTATATGAGATTGAGTATGGAATCACACATCGCTACAGTGGAAATTATACCTCCTTTGTGGAGCAGAAAAAAGCAGCCTGGGATAAGCAGGAAAAGGATTATCAGGCACAGCAAAAGGAAATTGCGCGTCTGATGGAGATTGTAGAAAAATTTAAAAATAAGCCTACAAAGGTTGCAATGACACGCTCAAAGCTAAAACAGATTGAGCATATGGAAAAGATTGCACCGCCGCAGCGCTATGATCTAAAGGCATTTCATGCTAATTTCCAGCCTGAGGTTGAGACAGGAAAGGAAGTATTTACTGCCAGAAATCTTCAGATTGGATATGACCGTGTTCTTTCAGAGGTGAATCTTACACTTGAGAGAGGTCAAAAGCTTGGTATTGTTGGAGGAAATGGCCTTGGTAAGTCTACGTTTTTAAAGACAATGATGGGGATGATTCAGCCTCTTGGCGGCGAGTATCAGTATGGCATTCGTGTGCAGATTGGATATTTCGATCAGCAGATGGCACATTATACTAGTGATGCCACTGTCATGGATGACTACTGGGCAGAATATCCGAACCTGACGCAGACAGAGGTGCGAAATGCTCTTGGTGCATTTCTTTTTACTGGTGATGATGTGTTTAAGCAGGTCAGCATGCTTTCCGGAGGAGAGCGCGTGAGACTGGCACTTTGTAAGATCTTAAAGAAAAAACCAAATCTTTTGATCCTCGATGAGCCGACAAACCATATGGATATTGTCGGAAAAGAAGCACTAGAGCAGATGCTAAAGGGCTATCAGGGAACACTTGTATTCGTATCCCATGACCGTTATTTTGTGCGTCAGGTGGCAGATAAGATTTTAAGCTTTGACGGCGGTGTAACGACATATTATCCGTTTGGCTATGAACAGTACGAGGAGGCGACAGCTGACAAGGACGATCAGGTAAGCTTTGGCAAATATGCAGCCGTTTCACCGGCAGCAAAGCTTGCTATAGAGCAGGAAAAAAATAAGACAGCTGCATCTGCGTCACCAAAGACTCTTTATGCTAATCCGGGAAAGGAGCGCTCACGTTTATCTGCAAAGGTCAAAAAGGCCGAGGCAGCAGTTGAAGCTTGTGAGGAGGCACTTTCAAAGCTGCAGGATGAATTAAATGATCCTGCAATTGCAGCAAGCTACAGTAAGCTGCAGGAGGCACAAAAGAAGGTCGACGCTAAAGAAGAGGAGCTCAATGGACTGATGGAAGTATGGGAGCAGGCTAGTTCCGAGCTCGATGCGTTCGAGGAGTCCTTAGCTAAATAAAGAAGGAAGAGGGTACTTGGTATGAGTGAGCAATCACAAAAAACTACGGGAATCAGAGACGCCAGAACGCTCGGAATCCCGAAAATGCTGCTGCTTGGAATACAGCACATGTTTGCAATGTTTGGAGCAACGATTCTTGTTCCGATCCTGACAAATGTTTATTTTGAGGGAGAGGGACTTTCGGTTCAGGTAACGCTGATCTGTGCAGGTCTTGGAACGCTGTTTTTCCATCTGTGCTCCAAAATGAAGGTTCCTGCATTTTTAGGTTCGTCGTTTGCATTTTTGGGTGGATTTTCAGCTGTTGCAGCGCTTGATACAGGCATTTTTGCTGACATGACGATGGGTGAGAAGCTTCCGTATGCGTGTGGAGGAATTGTTGTTGCAGGACTTTTATATTTAATTCTTGCACTGATCGTAAAGATTGTTGGTGTAAGAAAAGTAATGAGATTTTTGCCTCCTGTTGTTACAGGACCAATGATCATTTTGATTGGTCTTTCACTGGCAGGAAGTGCTGTTACTAACGCATCACAGAATTGGCTTTTAGCAATTGTTGCACTTGCAATTATTATTATTGCAAACATCTGGGGTAAGGGAATGATTAAGATCATTCCGATTCTTCTCGGCGTTGTAGGTTCCTATGTATTTGCGCTGATTTTAAATGCACTTGGCGTAAAAAATCCAGACGGATCTGCTATTTTAACTTTCACTGAGGTATCTAAGGCTTCATGGGTAGGTTTGCCGCCATTTCAGTTATGCAAATTTGACCTGACTGCTATTCTTGTAATGGCACCGATTGCAATTGCATCAATGATGGAGCATATAGGAGATATGTCTGCTATTTCTGCAACTGTTGGAGAAAACTTTATCGAAGATCCGGGTCTGCACCGCACTCTTGTAGGTGATGGTCTTGCAACGTCTCTGTCTGCACTTGTTGGAGGTCCGGCTAACACAACATACGGAGAAAATACTGGTGTACTTGAACTTTCCAAGGTATATGATCCACGCGTTATCCGTATTGCAGCTATTTTTGCAGTAATCTTAAGCTTTATCCCGAAGGTATCAGAGATTATTGCATCTATTCCGTCTGCGATTATCGGTGGAGTTTCATTTATGCTGTATGGTATGATTTCTGCAATAGGTGTCAGAAATGTTGTTGAAAATAAAGTAGACCTTACAAAGTCAAGAAATTTGATTATCGCAGCTGTGATTTTAGTAAGTGGACTGGGCTTTTCAAGTGGACTTACATTTACAATCGGCGGAGCTTCCATTACGCTTACAGGTCTTGCAATTGCAGCAATCGCAGGTATTGTTCTGAATGCAATTCTTCCAGGCAATGATTATGAGTTTGGAATGAATGAGAAGGGCGATGAGAATCGCGGTATTCATGCTTAAGAGGATGACCCAGTTAAAAGCGATTGACAAAAACCATACTTTCGCCATATAATAAAGTAAGCTGCCGTTTTATGCGGCAGCTTATTTTTGGTAGAGATAAAAATGCAGGATAATTGATAGAATACCAGAGTTGTATCATCATGGAGCAATTCGTGGGTATCAGTGAGGAATAAAGTAGATGGAGATTATAGCAAAAATACAGACCGATTTTCCAACGAAATTCGGAATACCCAGACAGAGCGGACTTGTAGAGTCCTTAAAGGGTGTTATTACATTTGAGCCGAAGTATCGCAATCCTCAAGGTGTGTACGGATTGGACGGGTACAGCTACATCTGGCTTTTGTGGTCATTTAGTGAGAATCACAGAGAAGGCTGGTCGGCTACCGTAAAGCCACCGAGACTTGGCGGCAACAAGAGAATGGGAGTTTTTGCAACGAGATCTCCGTTTCGTCCAAACGATATTGGTCTTTCCTGTGTAAAATTAGAGCGAGTTGTCCTCGATGAGAAGAATGGACCGATGCTCTATGTAGCAGGCGTCGATCTGATGGATCAGACACCAATCTACGATATCAAGCCGTATATCCCATTTACGGACAGTCACCCAGACGCAAAGGGCGGCTTTTCTGATGCAGTGAAGGATTATGAGCTTGAAGTTTCATTCCCAGCTCATCTTCTGGCACATTTTCCAGAAGAGAAGAGGGAGGCAGTGATCTATGTGTTAAAGCAGGATCCACGCCCGGCCTACCAGCGCGACGAGACAAGACGTTACGGCGTAGACTTCGCCGGATTTGACGTGCGTTTCCACGTAAAAGGGCAGGTGCTTACCGTATGCGAGTTAGAGGAGCGCGCAAGCGGTATGATTTTTCGCTGAGCGACAAAAGTAAAAAATCGAATGGAGTTAAAGTATTATGAAGAACCAGAGTGAAAACAAGGTATATACATTGGCAGAGGTGCTTGGAAAGCACACCATTGCAGAGTTAAAGCAGATGACACAGGTACTTGAGGTAAAAGTATTATCCAAGGCGAAGAAGCAGGAAATTATCGATGCTTTGTCTGCAAAGCTGTTAGATAAGGAGCTTCTTACTGCATGGCTTCTTGCAGCAGGAAAGCAGGAGATTGAGGAATTAGAGCTTGCAATGGCAGAAGACGTTGTTATTGCAGAGGAGTCTGGCCGCTTCTATTATTGGAGAAATCTTCCAGTTGTATTTGTAACAGGTGATGGTGTTGTTGTAGTACCGTCTGAAACTGCTGCAGTATATAATGAGATTAAATCAGACAGTGAGTATGCACAGAAGAGATCACGTATCAATGTGTTTGATGAGTATTTGATGTCATGTGTAAACCTGTATCGTGCAATTGATATCACAACATTCTTGTCTATCGTAAATGGTCAGACAGGAATGAATGCAAAAAGACCAGAGCTTGAGAGCTGGTTAAAGGATCGTGAAGCAGTTCGCGGACAGCAGATGTACTTTTTTGAGGGCGGATATATTTTAAGCGAAGAGTATCGCACAAAGAAGGAAGGCGAGGTTGTTGATTATCATCAGCTTTTAGAGCGTCAGGGTGCAATGAGCTATTACATTCCGGCAAAGAGCGAACTGCTTCGCTATGCAGATCCGTACTATGTAGAAAAGACACCATCTTACGCTGCATTCTGCCGTTTCATTCAGGTTCGTCTTGGCCGTCCGGAAAACGAGGCAGCAGTGATCGGTTCTCATATCCAATTAATCATGCGCCATGGTGCAATGCCAAAAGACATCTTTGCTGAGATGGAGCGCTTTGGACTGACAGAGGAAAATGAGGAGCTGATGAGCGATTTCATCACAGTTATGATGGATATGTATAATAATACAAGAATGCCAGAGACAAGAGGCTTTACAACCGTAGAGGCACAGAAGGCAGATCCATCACGTCAGAAGAAGATTGCAAACGCTTCAGAGATTGTAACTTCTTCTATGCCAATCGTAAAAAACCGCATCGGCGGAAAGAAGATCTATCCAAATGATCTTTGTCCGTGCGGAAGCGGCAAGAAATATAAGAAGTGCTGCGGAAGAGTAAATAAATAATTAACTACCGGGCAACATAAAAGAAAGGCAGGTTTAATATGAGCTTACATTACCAATATGCGGATATGCATTGTGACACATTGCTTCATGGCTTGGGAAAAGGCGTAAATGACATATATGACATGCCAGATGCCATGCTGGACATCAAAAGAATGGCAGAGGCAAATGTGCTGTGCCAGTTCTTTGCTGTATTTTTTCCACCACGTCCAGAAATGCTCACACCACAGGAGCGTGAAAAACGATTACAGGCGGGTCGTCCAGAGATGCCGCCGGATGAGGAATTGTTTTCAAAGGCTGTCAGTCTGATGAAGGATTCCTTTGCGGGTCACAAGGATGTTATTCGTCAGGCATATTGTTTTGACGACGTGATGAAAAATAAGGAGCAGGGCCTGATCTCTGGTGTGCTTACAGTTGAGGATGGCCGTATGGTAAACGGCAGCTTTGACCGTCTTGAACAGTTGGCAAAGACTGGTGTACGCGCAATTGCGCTTACATGGAACTTTGAAAACTGTTTTGGTGCGCCAAACTCGCGTGATCCAAAGATTATGTCTAAGGGTCTTAGCGCATTTGGTAAGGAAGCCATAGAAGCCATGAATGAGCTTGGCATTTTGGTAGATGTATCTCATCTGTCAGACGGAGGCTTTTATGATGTCGCAAAGATTTCAAAAAAGCCATTTGTTGCAACTCATTCAGACTGCCGCACACTTGCAGCGCATCCAAGAAATTTGACTGATGATATGATCCGTCTGCTTGCCCAAAAAGGCGGCGTTTCAGGAATCAATTTTGCACCGGCATTTCTGGATGATACGCAGGGAAACAATACAAGCCGCATAAGCGATATGGTGCGTCATGTAAAACACTTTATCGAAATTGGCGGAGAGGACTGCGTTGGCATTGGCACCGATTTCGATGGTATCGGGGGAAATCTCGAGGTCGGAGAGCCAGGACAGCTTGCACTTTTATTTGAAGCGCTTGAAAAAGCAGGAATCACACCGCGCCAGATTGACAAGATTGCATCAGGCAACGTGCTTCGCGTAATGAAAGAAACGATGCGCCCAAGATTTGAGTAAGTTGTAGGCAGAAAACATGAGGGGCTTTTGAGTAAAAAAGCAGGGAATGTGCAAATTGGGATTATTTGAGGAAAAAAGAGAAAGAATGGAGAGACAAAAAGATGAGCATGAAGTATGATTTTACAACAATTTTAAACCGCGAAGGAACAGGAGCAATTGCAGTCAGCAAGATTCCTTTTGACAACGCCGAAATTAAAGAAGGTTTTTCTAAGATTCCGATGTGGGTTGCAGATATGAATTATGCAACAGCACCGAGCGTTATTGAGGCAATACAGAATCGTCTGGCACATCCGGTTTTCGGCTATTTTGATATCAAGGATGCTTATAGTGAATCTATTATAGAGTGGCAGAAAACTAGAAATGGTGTAACAGATATTCCAAAGGAAGCTATTGACTATGAAAATGGTGTGCTTGGCGGTGTGTCTTCTGTATTGCAGGCATTTACAGCACCAGGTGAGGCAATTCTTCTTCATTCACCAGCATACATTGGATTTATCGGAACCATCACTAACATGGGACGAAAGATCGTTTACAGTCCATTAAAGAAGGACGAGCAGGGTGTATGGCGCATGGATTATGAGGATATGGATAAGAAGCTTAAGGAAAATCATATTCATCTGGCAATCTTTTGCACTCCTCACAACCCGTGTGGCCGTGTATGGGAGCGTGAAGAGATTGAGAAGGCAATGGAAGTTTATGAAAAGAATAAGTGTCTTGTCATTTCAGATGAGATCTGGTCTGATCTGACCTTAGAGGGTCATAAGCATATCCCGACACAAAGCGTGAATGAGTATGCTCATGAACATACCTTTGCTTTCTACGCGCCGTCAAAGACATTTAATCTGGCAGGTCTTGTAGGATCCTACCACATTGTATACAATAGCTATCTGCGTGACCGTTTGATGGAAGCAGAAAAGTGCAGTCATTACAATAGTGCAAATGTTCTTTCTATCAGTGCACTGATGGGTGCTTATACAAAGGAAGGTGCTGAGTGGGTTGATGAACTTCGCGAAGTTCTGACACAAAACGTTGATTATGCATATACATATATCACAACACATTTTGAAGGTGTTTCTGTAGCAAAGGCACAGGGAACCTACATGCTATATTTGGACTGCAGCGGCTGGCTTAAAGCGCATCCAGAGATGACTATGGATGATCTGATCCGTGCCGGAATTGCAGTTGGCGTTGTATGGCAGGACGGAAGACCGTTTATGAATCCAAATACGATCCGTATGAATCTTGCAGTTCCGCATGCGTTAGTAAAGGAAGCAATGGATCGTCTGGATAAATATGTATTTAACGCAAAGTAAGATATTTTAATTAGAGAGGATTAGCTGTCAAGAGGCAGCAAAAAAGGTTATTAGAATGGAAGCAATTCGATACGAGAATTCTGAAATTGATGAGAGGATTATCCGCGCCGTAACAGAGATCGGATATGAGGAGATGACACCAATTCAGCAGTCTGCTATTCCGGCACTGCTTGAAGGACGTGACATCATTGGACAGGCACAGACCGGAACTGGAAAAACAGCGGCATTTGGTATTCCGCTTGTTCAGATGATCGACCCGGAAGATGAGCGCGTGCAGGCAATCGTGCTTTGCCCGACCAGAGAACTGGCCATCCAGGCAGCAGATGAGCTGCGCCGCTACGCAAAATATCTGCCGGGTGTAAAAGTGCTTCCGGTGTACGGAGGACAGGATATTGAAAAACAGATTCGTTCTCTTCGCGGAAAGGTGTCCATTGTTGTTGGAACACCGGGAAGAGTTATGGATCATATGAGAAGACATACGCTTAAGCTTGAGGGCATCCGCATGGTTGTGCTGGATGAAGCTGACGAGATGTTAAACATGGGCTTTGTAGAGGATATTGAGACTATCCTTGCAGGTGTACCAGAGAATCATCAGACGGCATTGTTTTCAGCAACAATGCCGGATGAGATTCTTCGTATCACTGGCCGTTACCAGAAGGATGCACAGATGATTCAGATCGAGAGAAAGGAACTGACTATTCCACTTGTCAAGCAGTACTATTATGAGGTACAAAGACAGAACAAGGAAGAGGTAGTATGCCGTTTGCTTGATTATTACAATCCAAAGCGTTCTTTGATTTTCTGTAACACAAAGCATATGGCAGATGTGCTTTGCGAGAACTTAAAGGGAAGAGGCTATTTTGCTGATGCACTTCATGGTGATTTGAGCCAGATGATGCGCGATAAGGTTATGAACAGCTTTAGAAATGGCACGACAGAAATTCTTATTGCAACAGATGTTGCAGCAAGAGGTCTCGATGTAGATGATGTTGAAGCTGTATTTAACTTTGATATTCCGCAGGATGTAGAGTATTATGTTCATCGTATTGGACGTACAGGACGTGCAGGAAGAAAGGGACGTTCCTTCACTCTTGTTGTCGGAAGAGAGATCTACCGTATCCGAGATATTGAGCGTATCTGCAATACACAGATCAAGCCTAGAATGGTTCCGTCTGTTGCAGATATCACACAGGCAAAGGCAAGCCAGATCTTTGATCAGGTTATGGAAGTGATTTCTAATAATGATCTGTCATCACTTCAAAAGAAGGTAGAGGACAAGATCGAAGAGGAGAATATCACGGCAATGGAGCTTTGTGCAGGTTTCTTAAAGCTTCATCTTGGAGATGACATGGAAGAAATTCCAGCAGAAAATTATATCGAAGAGATGAGAAAGAAGCGTGCTGAGAGAAAGGGCGGAAGAAGCGGCAGAAGAGACGACAGACGCGGTGATGATGACAGGCGCGAAGGCAAAGGCCGCCGCCGCAGACAAACTGACGAAGACGTTCTTGATATGATGCGTGAACACCGTCCAGGAAAGCGCAAGTCTGACAAGGCATTTGATAAAAAGTCTGATAAAAAATCGGATAAGAAATTTGAAAAAAAGGGAAGTGACAGAAAAAGATCAGACAAGTCTGAGAAGAAATCAAAGGGCTTGTTTGGAAAGGAGCGCACTTTCAAAAAGAACGATATTGATAAGAAGACAGGAAAGGCAAAGAAATGGAAGTAAGACAAAATCCACTTGGTAGTGCGCCGCTTGGCAAACTGCTTGTGAAATTTGCTGTTCCGTCGATCATCAGTATGCTGGTATCAGCACTGTATAACATCGTAGACCAGATCTTTATCGGTCAGGGCGTTGGCATGTATGGAAATGCGGCAACAAATGTTGCATTTCCGCTGACAACACTTGCCACAGCTGTCGGTCTGATGCTTGGAATCGGTGGAGCATCTAATTTTAATCTTGAAATGGGACGAAAGCATGAGGAGAATGCGAAAAAAATCGCAGGAACCGCGTTTGGAAGTCTGGTAATTGCCGGTGTGATCATTTGTATTGTGGCAAGAATTTTTCTTCGCCCACTGATCACGGTGTTTGGTGCGACAGAGTATGTAATGGATTATGCAATGACATACGTAGGAATCACATCGCTTGGAATGCCGTTCTTTGTACTGACAACAGGCGGAACTCATCTGATTCGTGCCGACGGAAAGCCAACGTATTCTATGCTGTCGGCACTGGCAGGTGCAGTCATCAACACGATTCTTGACCCACTGTTCATTTTTGTATTCAAGTGGGGTATCGCTGGTGCAGCATGGGCGACGATCATCGGACAGATTTTTTCAGCGCTTATGGTGCTCGGATATTTACCAAAGTTTCACACCGTGAAGCTTTCAATGCATGATTTTATGCCAAAGTCGCGTTTCCTTAAGATGGTTATGGCGCTAGGTATGGCAGCCTGCTTTAATCAGCTGGCGATCTTTGTGACTCAGATTGTTATGAACAACGTGCTTCGTTACTACGGTGCGCTGTCTATCTATGGAAGCGATATTCCGCTTGCAGTAGTTGGCGTCGGCTCTAAGGTAAACATGGTGTTCTTGTCAATCGTCATAGGTATTTCACAGGGTGCACAGCCAATCATTGGATTTAACTACGGTGCAGCTCAGTACAGCCGTGTAAAGAAAACATATCGTTTGGCAGCAACAGTGGCAACCATAATTGCCGTCATTGCGTTTGCAGGATTTCAGCTATTTCCGCGTCAGATTACGGCGCTGTTTGGAAGCGGTGATGAGCTGTATGAGCAATTTGCAGTATCATACTTCCGCGTTTTCATGTTCTGTACGTTCTTAAATGGTATTCAGCCGCTGACAGCAAACTTCTTCACTTCAATCGGAAAGGCACCGATGGGAATTTTCATTTCCATGACAAGACAGATCATCTTCTTGATCCCACTTGTACTGTTATTGCCGCTTGCATTTGGAATCGAAGGTGTCATGTTTGCCGGCCCGATCTCGGATGGTGTTGCAGGTGTGCTTGCTATCATACTTGTGCTTAGGCAATTTAAGAAAATGCCGGCAGAAGGACAGGCAAATTAAAAGATTATTATACAACAAAATGGGTATCCACAGGAAAATGAAACCTGTGGGTACCCATTTTTAATGACGTTTTATTCATCAATCTCGATAACTTTTTGAAGAAGGTTTCCGACAAATTCAATGACTGGTCCAAGTACAAAAGCCATGAGTACTGTGACCACTCCAAGCTTGCCGCCAAAAATCAATGCGATTATTACGACAAAGATGTCGAAGCCCATGCGCACAAAGCGAAATGGAATAGAAGAAGCTTTCTTTTTCAGTGCGTTCCAGATGATATACGGAACAGCATCATACGGCGCAGTTCCAAGATCAACATCCATATAGAGTGCAGCCGCGAAAATAAAGCAGATCAGTGAAGGAAACAGTACACAGATGCGCACTGTCATGGAAGTGAAAACGCCATCTGTGACAACACCAGCCGGAAGAACAATTCCCCAAAGCCAAGAGAAAAACTGCAGAGAGTAACCAACAAGAAACATGTTGGCAAGTGTTCCAAAGCCTAAGTTTCGTCCGCCAAAAATGATAACAAAAATCAGAAGAACAATGTTCATCAATGCCTGCCAGTCACCGATTGCCATACCAAGCTTATCTGATATTGCCAGATTCATCATTGTACAAGGGTCGGTGCCCATGTCACATAAAACAAGCCAGGACAGGCAAAATCCCATAAGGATAACAGCGAAAAGCACCAGAAGCAGACGGGGAATGAAATTTTTTCTTCGGTACATGTGAGTAAAAAAGTCTTTTGTAAAAATTGCGCTCATAAAAAAATCCTTTTGTATTGAATAGAGTACCCATCTGCAGTACAGACAAGCCATTTTTAAGTATAGCATAGTCTTACTGATTTGCAACAAAAAAATCAAACTTTCGGGCAGTGTCCCATAAGCAATTCATTAATGCAAATATCAAAGTGATGGCTTAAATTGTAGAGATTATCAATAGTGGGAACAGAATCACCGTTCAACCAGTGGTAAATTGTTTGCGGACAGGAAAGTCCTAATATTTTCTGAAGGTCTTTTACAGTCATATCGTGCTGCTTCATCAATGAGCGCAGGTTCTGACCGATTTCTCTGGAGTCAAATTTTGGAATATCCCGCATTTGTTTTGTCTCCGTTTCTTTTGCTTTCTTGTCGTATTTACAGTAATACCAGAAAAAAGGCCAAGAAGCAAGAAAAATAGAACGCAGGATTCGACATAAGCTGTACTTTCGAGAAATCTGCATCTTGCCGTAATGTGGAAAAGCGATATAATAAATAAAAGGGGAGGCAGGCACAAACAAAACAAAGAAATACAAAAAGAGAGGTGTACCATGAATATAAACTGGGATGCAAAAGGCTATAAGGAAAATTTTTCATTTGTACATGAATATGGCGAGGATGTTGTCAGTCTGTTAAAGAGTCCAAAGGGAGCTGCTGTGCTTGATTTAGGCTGTGGAAATGGAGCATTAAGTGTAAAACTTTTGGAAAAAGGCTATAAGGTAATTGGAATGGATGCATCAGAGGCAATGCTTGAAATTGCAAAAGCACAATATCCGCATATGACATTTTTGCAAGGCGATGCATGCAGCTTTCATCTTAAGGAACCATTGGATGCGATCTTTTCCAATGCAGTGTTCCATTGGATTGATGCTTCGATGCACCCTCATATGTTGTGTCATCTCGCTGGACAGTTAAAGACAGGCGGTGAGCTTGTATGTGAGTTTGGCGGAAATGGCTGTGCAGAGACCGTTCACGCTGCGTTAGAGCGCGCATTTGCAAAGAGAGGCCTAGTCTATCCAAGAGTCTTTTATTTTCCAACTATTGGAGAATATGCACCACTCTTAGAAGAAGCAGGTTTTCGCGTTGAATATGCGGTACTTTTTGACCGTCCAACAAAGCAGAAAACAGAAGATGGCTTTAAAGACTGGGTAAATATGTTTGATAAGGCACCGTTTGAAGGAATGGATGAAGCATTAAAAGATGAGATCATTGCAGAAGCCGAAGCAGAATCAAAAGAAAAATTATATCATGACGGCAGCTGGTACATTGATTACGTGAGAATACGTTTTCGCGCCGTAAAGTATTAAAGCCATGGGGACAGGGACACTAATTCGGCCACTGTCCCTGTCCCTTTGGTCACTTTCTTATAAATTTCAGATAGATTACGCATGAAGCAGCGGCAGTAATAAACTCCGTCAACCACATAGCATGCCATACACCATTTGCATCAAAAAATTTAGTTAAAATAAGCGCAGCTGGAATGATGACAACTATATAGCGCATCAGTGAGATCACAAGTGATGGAGCACCTTTTCCGAGTCCTTCGAGTGCACCGGAAACGGTAACAGAAATCGAAGAGATGATAAAGCCAATGCTAATAATGCGAAGAGCAGAAGCGCCAAGGCGAATCGTTTCTGCATTAGAGGTGAAAAGTCCGATCAAGGAGCTTGGAATAGCAAGACAAAGTGCAGTACCGATTACCATGACACCAGATATAAGAATCAGAGAATCAAAGAAAATCTGCCTTACACGGGCATGTTCACCTGCACCATAATTGTAGCCAATCAGCGGACGCATTCCCTGAACAACACCATTTCCAGTCAGATAAAGGAAGGTTTGGAGCTTATAGTAGGCACCAAGAACAAGTACATATGACTGGGAATATGCAGCCAAAATTCCATTTAATGTAGAGACAAGCAGTGAAGGAAGCGCCAAATTTAATGTGGCAGGAATGCCGACAGTATAAAGGCGAAGTAATAGTTGCTTGCTTGGCTTGCAGCAGGAAAGAGAAAATGTTACAGGCAGTGGACGAACCACGCAGAAAACAAGGTAAATTACAAGAGACAGCATTTGTCCAATGGCAGTTGCAATTGCAGCACCTTCAATTCCCATTGCTGGAAAAGGTCCGATGCCAAAGATCATAAGTGGATCCAGAATGATGTTTCCGATACAGCCCGCCATCATGGCAACCATCGAAACCTTCATGCGTCCAGTTGCCTGAAAAATTTTTTCAAGAGATATTGAAATTCCAATCGGAATTGAGAAACTAAGGGTGATTCTTGCATAACGAATACCTAAAGATATAACGTCCTGATCAGTTGTAAACAGCTCCAAAAAAGGGCGAATAAATGTTAGACAGACAATCATAAGAAGCAGTCCGTGAAATGCATTTAATAATGTGCCAAGCGAGGCAGCACGGTCGGCTTCTTTTTTATTTCCAGCACCAAGGTGGATGGAAATAACAGCATTTGTTCCAATTGCAAAGCCAACGGTGATTGCCGTAATCAAGTTTTGAATTGGATAAACAAGAGAGAGTGCCGTCATGGCATTGTCGCTTATTTTTGCGATAAAGATGCTGTCAACAATATTATACAAAGAATTAACGAGCATAGACAGCGTCATAGGCAGTGCCATAGAAACTACAAGCGGCAGCACTGGTTTTTGCTTCATGTAAGTTTGATCCATAAAAAAAGAACTCCTTTCTGCTTTAAAGCGTTCTCACGAAAACATTTATTGGTTTTGCTGCGCAAAAAAAATACCGCACAACAAATACGGGAACGCAGTATTGTTGTGTGGCGAAAAATAAAGATATCTTAATTTAATTAGTCTTTATGAAAAGTCCACGGCCGGAATCCGGTTTTAGTACTAACATAGAATAGCAAAAATAAAGAGAGATGTCAAGCTTGACAAACAGGAAAAGATGCTATACTGTTGAGTTATGTGTTTAAAAGAACATGGCAAGGAAGGGAGACATCAGATGAGTTTGACACAAATAAACCTAAAGCCATATTGGGATGAAAATACAATAGACAGAATGGATGTGACAATAAAGATCACAGGACTGTCTTATAAAGAAGGGGAGCGGCTGTGCAGTATGCAGCTAAGCACCGTGACAATACCAGGATGTGAGCCAAATGCTTTACAGATTTGTGATGAAAGCGGTGCGGTTTTAGTGAAGGAGTCAGAAGAAACACCATATCCGTATCATTGGCGCAGATGGAACGTGCAGCGCGGCACAGAGGGAAATGTAAAGATTAATTATACAGTATATCCGCGAGAGATAAAGCCAACAGATATTTGCGGTCCATATTTTGACTTTCGTGCAGAAAAGGGAGGTGCAAACAGTGCAGGCTTTTCTTTTTTAATGGATATTGAAAAGGCAGAAGAATGCGAGCTTTCATGGGATATGAGTGCGATGCCAGAGAAAAGCCGCGGTGTTTGCACATTAGGGGAGCATAAAGTAAAGGCGAAGACACTTGATAGGCTTCGTGAATGTTATTTTGCTATGGGACAATTAAATGCTATTGAAGAGGGTGATTTTGGATTTTACTGGATGAGTCAGCCGCCATTTGACGTGAAAGAGGTTGCTGAGTATACAAAAAAACTTTTTGGTCAGATGCAGAAATTCTTCAAGGATACCGAAAAGGTCTACCGTATTTTCGTGAGAAAGGATCCATTTTTGACAAGCGGAGGAACGGCGCTTTATCGTTCCTATCTTTTTGGCTGGAATACAACTCAGCCATGCAGCCTTGAAGATAAAAAGGCTATTCTCGCACATGAGATGGTACATAACTGGCCGCAGCTAAATGATAATCCATATGGTGTCACAACATGGTATTCGGAAGGCACGGCAGAGTATTACAGCGTGCTTTTACCGCTTAGACTTGGTCTTATGACAGATGATGAGGCTATTTTGGAGCTTCAAAAGCGCACAGATGCATATTATTCAAATCCGACAAGAGCACTTGGAGATGAGGAGGCTGCCGCCATTTGCTGGAAAGACCGCAGGGCGCAGCGACTGGTTTATGGCAGAGGAATGATTTTTGTAATCAATACTGATATTATGATTCGCAAGGCAACAAATGGCGCACACAGCATAGATGATGTTGTGCTTGATATTTTACAGAAAGATCGCGCAGGAATACAGCTTGGAAACGAAGTATTTTTAACGTCTGTAAAGAAAATTAGTGGTCTTGATGTGCGAAGTGAATGGGAAGATATGCATACAGGAAAGGAAATTATTCCGTTAAGCGGAGGCTTTGACGGTCATTTTGCCGTAGTGGAAAAAGAGATCGATGAAGCAGATACAGGAAAAAAAGTGCGTTCCTGGACATGGATCAAACAAGAGACGAAAAAAGGAAAATAATATGAGCGCTCAAGCGAGAGGAGGCAAATAGAAATGGAAAACAATACGACACAGCTCAAGAAATTTACACCAGAGACGATGAAAGAAATCGTTTATGTCACATGGCCGACACTTGCACCAGCAGGGGACAAAGCTGCATGGGTTGATTGGAAGGGCGACATGAAAAGTGGCCTGTTTTCTTCAAAGATTCATCTGATGGAAAATTTATTACAAAATGCGACAGGCGCAGAGGGTATGGACGCAGCTCGAAAAGAATCTGTTTTGACACCAGATGGAGTGAAAGAAAAACAGCCAGTTTTTCTTTCAGATGGCGTTCATATGGCGTATCTGTCGAATGAGACAGGTGAGTTTCAGGTATTTATTAAAAATCTTAAGACAAACGAAAAACGTCAGATTACAACACTTCGTCATGGTGTACTGCGCTATCAGCTGTCAGATGATGAGACAAAACTTGTTTTTGAGGCAACGCTTTGGCCAGAGGAGATTCAGGAAAATACTGCATTCGAAGAGATGACGCCAGAAAAGAAGGCACAGTGGGAAGAGGATCTTGATTGGAGACCATATGAGATTACTAATCTGACATATAAGCTTGATGAGTGGCACGGTATGAGAAAAGGTGAGTTTTCACATATAGGTACGGCAGAACTTTCATCAAAAAAACAAAAGCTTTTTACATCAGACTGCATGGAAAAGATGGAAGCAATTTATCCATCCTGGTCTCACGATGGCAAAAAAATTGCGTTTTATGGATATCCGTATGAAGGCGCAAAAGGCTTTGATGTAGAATTGTTTGTATGTGATGAGAACGGAAAAAATCTGAAGCAAATAAGCCGCGACAATGGTATTTATGGAGATCATGCACCGGCCTTTACAGCAGACGATACTGGCATCGTAGCGATGGTGTTTGGTGATTTTGAAGATGGAAGCTGCGTACAGCTGCCAATGTTGTTTGATTTAATGAACAATATGCATCGATATTTGATCGACGAGTGGGACGAATCCATCTGCCATGGTGTTCATCCGCTTCGAGCAGGTTCTCTTGAGTATGGTGATCATTCTCCTTACTTTAAGCTTACGAAGGATGGTAAGTATCTGTATTTTCAGACAGGACGTCACGGCCGTTATTCCCTTTGCCGTGTAAGAATTGATGCGGCAAAGTCAGAGACAGCAGAAGTATCTTCGGTGACGGACTCAGTGATCAAGCCAAGCCCAGTTGAGATGGTTCTAGAAGGTCAGACCGACATTCAGGAATTTTCTATGAATGAAAATGGTCAGATCGTGACAATTCAGGCAGATTGGCTTCATCCAGCTGAACTTTGGATGAATGGAGAGAAGCTGACAGACAGTAATCCGTGGCTGTCTGAATATGCGCTTGCTGATGTTGAAGAACATTGGGTAAAGAGTAAGGACGGCAAGGCAGATCTTCAATATTTTCTTGTGAAGCCAGTCTGCTTTGAAAAAAATAAGCAGTATCCTGCAGTACTTGATATAAAGGGTGGCCCTACAACCATGTATGGACTGACTTTCTGGCATGAGTTTCAGGCACTTGCTTCTTTGGGGATGGCAGTTATTTTTGGAAATCCAAGAGGCAGCACAGGCTTTGGACGTGCATATTGTGCCAGAGGCGTCTGCTGGGGAAATGAGGCGATGGATGATCTTGTGCAGTTTGTGGAGGATGCTATATCAAAGGGATTTATTGATGAAAAGAGAGTGGGTGTCACAGGAGGCAGCTACGGCGGCTACATGACAAACAAGTTGATCGGAAGAACAAAGGTCTTTGCAGCAGCTGTCACGCAGCGCTGTCTTGCAAACACTGCAACTTCCTACGGTACAGGAGATATGGGCTTTGTCTCATCGCGTCCGATTCCGAAACATTTTCATATGCTTGATTATTTAGAAGACCGCGCAAGAGGAAATATCATTTCCTACATCGATCATTTTAAGGTGCCGTTGCTGATTCTTCATGCGTATCAAGATTATCGTTGCGGATTTGAACAGGCAGAACAGGTATTTATTCCAATGAAAGAGAGAAATCCGGAGATTCCATGCCGCATGGTCATGTTTCCAAATGAAAATCATGGAATGACAAGAAACGGAAAGCTGTATCATCAGGTTCGCCATCTGCAGGAGATGACTAACTGGTTTGTTAAATATCTGATAGAAGAGCCTGACTGGAAGACAAAAGCAGATGAAAAGAGTGAGAAAGATACTGATTTTATGAAAACACAGGAGGTGAAGGGATGATGCGTTTACCTGAATTTGAGGATTGCCGTGATCTTGAACAGTTAAATGGAGGCGATTATTTTCCACAAAAGGAGCTTGTCTGCTATGCCTCCAACCACACAAACGGTATTGTGATAAAAAATTTAAAGACAAATGAGAGTGTGACAGTGACAGCAGGCGGCACAGGTGAGGGAGGTCCGTCCTTCTCTCCAGATGGAGATAAAATTTTATTTGTCTCATCAAAGAAAGGTGTGGGACGTCAGGCATTTGTTTATGAGATTAAGAGCAAGAGTATAACACAGATTACTCATGTAAAAGGTGCCGTCATGGAGCCGCAGTGGTCACCGGATGGAACAAAGGTGTTGTTTTCCGTGATCACCTCCGGCGCATCACAGAATGCATCCAATGCTGCAAGCGCTTCATCGTCTGCTGCATCTGCAACGCAGGAGCAGTTTGTTCATGACGACGATGCTGTTGCTACTGAGGATTTTGGCTACAAATTTGATGGTATGGGATTTATTCGTCCAGATACACACTGGCATTTGTTTGCTGCATCTGCTGACGGCACAAGTGAGACTCAGTTAACAGACGGCGAGTATGATTATCTTCATGCCGCATGGGCGCCAGATAGCAAAAAGATCGTCTGCGTCAGCAACCGTTTCCGCAAAAGACAGGAAGGAATTGGCTATGATCTTCTGCTGATTGATGTGGACAAGGAGCCTGGAAAGCTTCGCAAACTGACAGAAGGATATTGGCTTGTTTCTTATCCAAATCCAGTGCGCCCAGTATTTACGCCAGATGGAAAATCAGTCATCGCTGTAGTCTTAAATCCAGAATATGTCGATGATGAGTCAGAGATGGGCTACCCAGAGGGTTATCTTTACCGCTTTGATGTTTGTGATGGCAAAGCAACACCAATATTTATTCAGGATGATAATTGCTATCAGTGTGTACAGTTTCCGTACAATGCAGGCTGTGGACGAGGCATGGATAAGCTTCAGATTGATGAGAGCGGACGTTACGTATACTTTGTCAGTGGATTTAAGGGTCAGGGAAATTTGTACCGACTAGATTTAGAGGGTGATGGTCATGCAAAGCTTTTCTGGGGCGGCAAGCAGGTTTGCCATGGAATAAGTAAGGTGCGAAATGGACGTATCATGGCGGCGGCAGCAAAATCGACAGTGCCGGAATTTTATGCAGTTCTTGATGCAAAGACAGGAGAATTACTTGATATTGCGGTGCAGTCAGCACAGAAACTTTTGGATGAGGTAAAATTAAGTGAGCCAGAGGATTTCTTCTTTTCAACACTTGATGGTGAGAGTCATGTTCATGGCTTTGTCATGATGCCGCATGATGCAAAAAAAGGTGAAAAATATCCGGCGATTCTTTACATCCACGGAGGTCCGCATCCGTTTTACACATATGGTTTGACAATGGAGTTTCAGATGTTAGCAGCAAAGGGCTTTGCAGTTCTTTATTGCAATCCAAGAGGCAGCAGCGGCTACGGCTGGACACATGAAAATTATCAAAGAAGTATTGATGGATCTGCTTATTATGACATTCTCCAATTTGTTGATGAAGCATGCAGACGTTTTGATATGATTGATGAACAGCGAATTGGTGTCACAGGCGGAAGTTACGGCGGTTATATGACAAATTATATAGCGACTCATGCAAAGCGTTTCAAGGCATATGTCACGCAGCGAAGCATCTCGAATGAATTAATCATGTATGCTAATTCTGATATGCAGGGCAAGAGTACAGACTATAAAAGCTATGAGGATTTCATTGTGGCTAAGCTTAAAGAATCAGCTGTATCGTATGCAGAGCGTGTGGACAAGCCAATTTTAATTCTTCATGGAATGGACGATTACCGAACACCAATTGAGGGAGCGCACCAGTTTTATGTGGCTATAAAGGATCTGCATCCAGATCTGCCGGTTAAGATGGTAGCGTATCCGCATACAGGTCACGAGCAGCCAACTGACCCAAGACTATTAAAGCATTATTATCACGAGATGATTTTGTGGTTTGAAAAATACTTGTAAAAAGAAAGGCAAGAATTATGAAAATTTATGCGTTTGGAGTGAGAGATGATGAAAAACAGGCATTTGAGCAGATTTCTGCTCAGTGTGGTGTAGAGGTTACGCTTTCAGATGAGACACCATCACTTGAGAATGCCGATCTTGTAAAGGGATATGAGGGTGTTACAGCGCTTGGCATGGGAAATATTGACAGGGATTTATTAAGTCGCTACAGCGAGAATGGTGTGCGTTTTCTCTCTACAAGAACTATCGGTTATAATCACATTGATTTGGTGGCAGCAAAAGAGCTTGGAATTAAAGTCTGCAATGCAGCCTACCCACCAAACGGTGTTGCAGACTTTACGGTAATGATGATTTTAATGTGCCTTCGCCAGTATAAGCAGGCACTATGGAGAGGCCAGGTCAATGACTTTTCCTTGCAGGGACTGCAGGGGCGTGATATGAATGAACTTACAATAGGTGTCATGGGTACTGGACGAATTGGCCTTCAAGTATTAAAAAACTTGTCAGGCTTTGGCTGTCGTCTGCTTGCCTATGATGTTTATAAAAATCCAGAGGCAGAGAAAATTGCGACATATGTAGATCAGGATACAATCTATAAGGAATGCGATGTCATAAGCCTTCATATGCCGCTGTTTGATTCTACGTATCACATTATTAATCATGAGACAATCGCAAAGATGAAAGATGGCGTAATTTTAATTAACTGCGCAAGAGGTGGACTGACTGACATTGATGCATTGGTAGATGGTGTTGAATCAGAGAAGATTGGTGCGCTTGGCATGGATACCGTAGAGGGCGAAGAAGGTATTGTGCACGAAGACAGAAGAACAGATATCATCTCCAACCGCAACTGGTTTTATCTTCATCAGTTTCGCAATGTCATCATGACACAGCACATGGCATTCTACACAAAAGAAGCAGTAGAGAGCATGGTGCGCTGTGGCATAGAGGGTATTGTGCAGATGGAAAAGACAGGAAGCTGCAGGACAATGCTGACGAAATAAATTATAACATTACATTGTGCACACTGAAAATATCTAATATAGGTACAGTGTGCACATTGATACAATACTGATTTTATGATAAACTACATTCAAGATTGACAGAGGAAAGAGAGGCATTTAAAGGAAAGCAAAGTTCAATGAGGAACATTTCCCTGCCGATCTATTTCTATAGTCAAAATACTTTAATGAATTAAAGCAAAACAGCACAATAGTGAAATGGAGGAATCAGATATGAGAAAATATGCAGCAATGGGACTTACAGCAGTGCTGGTAGCAGCATCATTTCCGGCAGCCGTACTGGCAGACGAGGCAGATGTAAAGAGTGTAAGAATTGGAGCACCATATGATCCGGTTACTATGGATTACGCAGAATTAAATGTAGATCCGGCAACATATATTGATACTTTAATCAGCGATACCCTGATTCGCAGTAAGCAGGGTGAGTACATTGGAGGAGCAGCAGAGAGCTGGGAGACAAGCGAGGATGGAAAGACCTGGACATTTAAACTGAAGGAAGGCTTAACATACAGTGATGGAGAGACACCGATTACATCCGAGGATTTTGTTTATGCAGCAAAGCGTCTGATGGATCCAGAGGCAGGTCACTATAATGCAGAGAGCGGATATATTCTGGAGAATGGCGAGGAATATTACGCAGGAGAGTGTGAGTGGGACGAGGTTGGTATAAAGGCAGTAGATGATCTGACAATCGAGTATACCTTCAAGAATCCGCAGTATGAGAGCACATTTACATCCACAAGCTTATTTGCACCACTTGAGGAGTCCTTTGTTGATTCACTTGGAACAGAGTATGGTTCTTCAGCAGATAAAATTTTGACAAATGGACCGTTCATCGTGTCAGACTGGGTATCTGATTCTACCATGACACTTGTAAAGAATGAGAACTACTGGGATGCAGACAGTATCAATATGGACGAGATGGATTTTAAATTTAACGTAACAGGTGATACTGGCGTAGATATGATGCTTGCAGATGAGCTTGATTTTGTTCCGACTGGAAGTGCTATGCAGCAGCAGACACTGACAGATGCAGGCTTTGAGAGCAGCAAGTACACCACCTCTTATCGCTGCCTGAACATCAACCATGCAGGAAAGACAGAGGAAACAGGATTATTCCTTGGCAATGCAAACTTTAGAAAGGCAGTCAGCTATGCAATCGACCGTACTGCACTTTGTGCATCTGTTATGACAGGTGATGAGCCGGCAAATCGTCTGACAGCACCGTCAGAGGCAGGTGTAAATGGTACCTTTGACGAGGAGTTTGAATACGAGGGATGGCCGGCAAGTGCAGATGTAGAGAAGGCACAGGAATACTTAAATGCAGCACTTGATGAGCTTGGAAAGACAGCTGATGAGATTCCAACATTCGAGCTTCTTTGCTATGAGTCACAGGGAAGTATCGACGTACTGGCAGCTGTTCAGGATATGTTAAAGAAAAATCTTGGCATTGAGACAACTATCAATTCTCAGACAATTCAGGTGATGGTATCAAATGCAATGAGCGGTGACTACGATTTCTGGTATGGCGGAAACAGTCTTGAGATTCCGGATGCATTGACTGGCTTTTTAAGTGGATACACGAGCGCAATGCAGTCTGCACTTAGAGGCTATTCAAATGAGGAATATGATAAGCTGTATGATGAGGCAATTGCTTCCCCAACTATTGAGGAGAGAAAGGCAAACTACTTCGAGGTTGAAAAATTCTTCTGTGATAATACACTGAATCTGATCCTTGGATGGACAGACGGCGGTTTCCAGTATAAGAGTGGTTACACTGGATTCTATAACACAACTGAGACTGATTTTACCTATCTGGATTATGCAGAATAATTTTAGAATTGCGAGAGTTGCACAGTAACGGAGCAATTTGTGGGTATAGTTGGAGGGAAAAGCTTTCCAACATTATAAAATAAAAAGTAAAGACGCCGATCTGCGGAAACTCCAAAGAGAGGCGTCTATTTTTTTAGGAGGAAATATGCTCAAATATATAGGAAAAAAAGTATTGATTGCAATCGCGACAGTCTTTGTGCTGGCAACGGCAACATTCTTTTTAATGAAGCTGATTCCGGGTGATCCATTCTTAAATGATAAGATCCCGGTGGCCGTGCAGGATAAGCAAAGAGCGTTTTATGGTCTTGATAAGCCAGTACCGCAGCAATACCTGACTTATATGAATAACTTGCTGCATGGAGATCTTGGTTATTCCATCAAAAAGACAGGAAAAACAGTAGTGGATATCATTAAGGAAGCCTTCCCTGTGTCTGCAAAGCTTGGTTTGATTTCATTACTTTTTGCAGAGGCAGTTGGTCTTTTCTTTGGTATTTTATGTGCTCAGTTTCGAGGAAAATGGCCGGATTATCTGTTGATGGTAGTGGCAGTTTTAGGAATTGCCCTTCCAAGTATGGTGTTAGGTCCGATTCTTCGTATGATTTTTGGTGTAAAGCTTGGCATCCTTCCGGTAACAGGATGGGGAAAAACAAATCAGATTATCCTTCCTGCACTTGTTCTTGGTCTTGGAACTGTTGCAGGAAATACAAGAAATATGAGAGCGAGCATGTTAGCCATAACAACGCAGGATTATGTAAAGACGGCAAGAGCGAAAGGTCTTTCCCCAATTCGCGTCGTATTAAAGCATCAGTTTAAAAACTCACTTGTTCCGATCATTCCAAATCTTGGTGTACAGATCGCAGGTGTTTTGATGGGCTCATTTGTCGTAGAGAGCATGTTTTTAATTCCTGGACTGGGCCGATATTTTGTCGATTCAGTCACTAATCTTGATTATCCGCTGATCATGGGTCTTACAGTATTTTATGGTGCATTTCTAGTTACAATGAATCTAATAGTTGATGTACTGTATGGATTAATCGATCCGCGAATCCGCGTAAAGTAAAGGAGAAAAGATGAATACTGATACAACAAAAAAAGTGCAAGCTGCAGAAGTAACATTTGCAGATGATGCGTTTTCTCCACTTCCAGAGGGAGCACTTGATCAGGATCAGATTGCAAGGAAAAAGACAACCTATTTCAAGGATGTATGGAGAAATTTTAAGAAGAATAAGCCAGCAGTAATCAGCCTAGTGGTTATTGCCATCATGATATTTTTTGTCCTGTTTGGACCGATGATGACAAAATTTGATTATTATTCTAATGATTACAGCTGTTCAAATCAGGGACCAAATGCCGTTCACTGGTTTGGAACAGATAATCTTGGACGTGATCTTTGGACACGCGTGTGGGCAGGAGGAAGAGTATCCCTTATTATTGCGATTTTAGCTACGCTTATTCCAGAGATTATTGGAATGGCAGTAGGCGGCATCTCGGGTTATCTTGGCGGTTGGGCAGATACAGTAATTATGCGCACAATCGATGTGTTAATGGGCATTCCAAGCTTAATCTACATGATTCTTTTGATGGTTGTAATGGGAAGCGGAAATATTGCAACGCTTGTAATTGCAATGAGTATCACCGGCTGGATGGGTGCCGCAAGAAGCACAAGAGGTCTTGTTTTACAGCTAAAGACTCGTGAGTTTGTAGTAGCATCAGAGACGCTTGGTGCATCGTCTGGATGGATCATTGCAAGACGTTTGATTCCAAACACACTCGGCATTCGCGTAGTCAGCATTACAATGTCGCTTCCAAGCGTCATTTTCTACGAAGCATTTTTAAGCTATATCGGACTTGGCGTGACACCGCCGCAGCCAAGCTGGGGTCAGTTAATCAAGGCAGCAGGAGAGACCTTCCGTTATTATCCATACCAATTTATCATTCCGTGTCTGTGCGTTAGCATCACAATGCTTTGCTTTAACCTGATTGGAGACGGACTTAGAGATGCACTTGATCCAAAGCTTCGTGCGTAAATAGATAATGCATTCGTCATAGAAAAAGTGAAACGAGCAGAGCCGCAGTATTTTTGTATTTCGGCAGAATGAGAGGAATCATGGAAAAGGAAAAAATCTTAGAGGTAAAGGATTTAAAAGTATCCTTTCAGACCTTTCAGGGAAGCGTTCAGGCAGTGCGTGGCGTTTCCTGGCATTTAAATAAAAAAGAAACGATTGCAATCGTAGGTGAGTCTGGCTGTGGAAAAACAGTTACAATTCAGACAGTTATCGGATTAAATCCAAAGAAAAACGGCAGTATTAAGGGCGGAGAGGTTCTTTTTAACAAAGAAAATCTGCTTGAATTGACACCTAAACAGATGAGAAAGCTGCAGGGCAATCAGCTCTCAATAATTTTTCAGGATCCATTTACATTTTTAAATCCGACAATGACAGTTGGGGAGCAGATCATGGAGCCATACATGCAGCACTATAAGGTTTCCAGAGAAGAAGCAAGAAAAAAGGCAGTCGAGATCTTAAAGATGATTTCACTTCCGTCACCAGAGGAAAATATGAAGCGCTATCCGCATCAGCTTTCAGGCGGTATGCGCCAGCGTATCATGATTGCAATGTCACTCATCTGTAATCCAAAGGTATTATTTGCTGACGAGCCAACTACAGCGCTTGATGTGACGATTCAGGCACAGATCATTGAACTAATGAATGATTTGAAGGATAAGATTGATACGTCAATTGTTTTAATCACACATGATATGGGCGTTGTTGCAAATATGGCAGACCGAATCTACGTTATGTATGCTGGTCAAATCGTAGAGCATGGCGACTGCGATACTATCTTTCATCATCCAAAGCATCCGTACACATGGGGACTTTTAAGCAGTGTGCCGCGTCTTGATAAAAGAGTAAGCGAAGACCTCTATTCAATTCCGGGAACACCGCCGGATTTGTTGGCACCGCCTGTCGGATGTGCGTTTGCTGCCAGATGCAAATATGCAATGAACATATGCCGCACAAGTCAGCCGCCGTGTATTGATTTTTCAGAACCAGACCATTATGCATACTGCTGGCTCAATCATCCAGCGTGCATTAAGAAAAATGGCGCACCAAAGAGTCCTGTTGAAGCACAGAACATAAAGGAGGAGGAATGATGGGAACGACAAAAGAACCAATCCTCGAATTGAAAAATGTAAAAACAACCTTCAAGGTGCCAAAGGGTATTTTAAAGGCTGTAAATGGTGTAGATCTAACTATTTATAAGGGCGAGACAGTAGGACTTGTTGGTGAGTCAGGATGTGGAAAAAGTACGCTTGGAAAAACAATTATGCGATTATATCGCCCAGATGAAGGACAGGTAATGTTTGAGGGACAAGATATCTGGCGCTACAACAAAAAGGAAAAGAAAGAGTACACCAAAAATGTGCAGATGATCTTTCAGGACCCGTATGCTTGTCTTGATCCTCTTAGTGTAGTAAGTGATATTGTTGCAGAGGGCATGAAGATCCACAAGATGTATAAAGGACCAGAATTAGAGGAGCGTGTATTGGAGCTTCTTAAAATGGTCGGCTTAAATAAGGATCATGCAAACAGGTTTCCGCACGAATTCTCAGGCGGACAGCGTCAACGTATCGGAATTGCCAGAGCGCTCTCGCTTGAACCAAAGCTGATCGTATGTGATGAGCCGATCTCTGCACTGGATGTTTCTATTCAGGCACAGGTCGTAAATTTACTTAAGCGTCTTCAGCAGCAGATGGGATTATCTTATTTGTTTATCACACACGATCTGTCAATGGTGCGCCAGATATCAAACCGTATTGCCGTAATGTATTTGGGTTCACTTGTTGAGATTGCAGACAGCGAGGATATTTATATTAAAAACCGTCATCCATACACGAAAGCACTTCTTTCTGCTATTCCGATTGCCGATCCGACAATTGAGCGTGAGCGAAAAAGAATACTTCTTCAAGGTGATGTGCCAAGCCCGGTCAATCTGCCGCAGGGCTGCAATTTCTGCAATCGCTGTCCATATGCGACACAGCTTTGCAAGGAGAGAAAACCGCAGCTTCGCGAGATCGAGCCTGGACATTTTACGGCGTGTCATCGTGCGGAGGAGATGTAAGTTTCTTGATCGTGCGGTTGAGTTTACGAAGGGCGCTTCGGTGAAACTTTGTCGGCGACCCTTGTTCTCGCGGCGCCTTTTACATTATTTCTAAATATAGTGTATTTTGAAAGCCCGCTCCACACGGGAATCGCCTCGTAAAGTAGTTCACCTCAACGCCCACTACGTTAACGAGCACGATATCTTATGTCTCCGACAGGAATTTATCGATCTTGACGGCGGCCTGCAGTTGGAAGGTGATGTCGGCATCATCGAGCGATACACCAAGGAGCTTTTCAAGCTTTTCTAAGCGCATCAAAAGTGTATTTCGGTGAAGAAAGAGTGCTTTTGCAGTCTGTACCTTATTGCAGCGGCAGTCGAGCCACGTGCATAGAGTTTCATATAAATGTGCATCGTGTGTTTTGTCATATTCGCGGATCGGATCAAGAAAACGAGCAGTATATTCGCGCATAACAGAGGCCGTCGGAATTTCAAAAAGAAGCTGATAAAAGCCTAGATCACTGTAAGAGATTAAGTGACGATTGTCACCAAGAAGTTTCCATGAAAGCAAGCTTCGTTTTGCCTGAATATATGATTCGCGAATGCCAAAAAGACGTGAACGTACATTGCCTTTTCCAACACAAAATTTTGTGCCGGGATATTGTTGTTCCATACGTATCGTCAGTGATTCAAAGAAATGATCAGCTGATTGCTCCTGTGAGTTGGTATTTATGGGAAGTACAAATACGTTAGCGCTGTTTCTTGCAACATGCCATGTGCTTCCAGTTTCTTTTTGCGTGATATAGCTAAGCTTTGTCGCAAGCATACGGAAAAATTCAGATGGTGTCTCTGTAAAGGAAGGTCCGTGCATCGCTTCAAGCTTTTGAAAATAAGCAGATGCATTCATCATCTCAAATATGTACACACAGTAGTTATAGCTTGGCAGATATCCCAGAAATAATGCCTGATTGAGTGTTGCGATATCATCTACATTTGTATTCTGGAAAAAGAGTGAGTACCAGAAGGTATTAGCGATTGCTACGTCCTTTTCGCGATCTTGAATCAGATTTATGATGTCTTTTGTGATGGAGTTTACATAGGCAAGACTTGTATGAGAGAAGACTGGAAGCTTAAGCTCATCAGCAAGCTGTCGGATCTCATCATCAAGATTTTCTTCAAGAATGTAATGGTGGCCGACAAGAAATAAAATGCCAGCGGCATCGTTTTGTGCCGCATCGCGAATCAGCTGAGCAAGCTCCACCTTTTCAACAACAGCGTTGGCACCATAATAAATTAAAAATTCACCGCCGCTTACCCATTCACCGATTGGAGGACATAAAATCACGTAAGGCCAAGTGACAGTCCTAGACAGTCCCGCAGCTCCGCCAATCAGCTTCATGTGGGAGAGAGAAGGCAGCGATAATAAATCTTTTGCAGTAGTCATAAAGTAAACCTCCTTGTCAGACAAGTGTAAGTGATTTCTGCGAAAATTTCAATAGATTAGGGAGGAGAATGACATGAAAACAGTAATTTACGCGAGAGTTATCAATTCAGTATCGGATGAACCAATTGAAAATGGAATGGTCGAGATTGAAGATGACCATATTGTGTATGTCGGAGAAAAGCGTGAAAGCACCGACTCTGATGCACAGATTTTTGACTTAGAAGGAAAGACTGTTATGCCTGGATTTATTGATGCACACGCCCATCTTTGTGGAAGCGAGAGCATTCATAAGACTGGTGACACACCATATGATCTGCTTTTGACGACTGTTTGTGATCTTAAAGATCTGGTGGATGCCGGTGTGACAGGTGTGCGTGACATGAGCGCATTTGGTGCTTCATTAAAGCGTGCGATTGAAGCTGGATTGATCAAGGGACCGCGTATCATGCCGGGCGGAAGAGTTATGAGCATTTCTTCAGGCCACTGCGATATGAATCCGATGCTGTCACCAGAGGAATCGAATCAGCGTGATCTTATTGGCTGCCTGGTGGATGGTCCGGAGGATTGTTATAGAAAGACAAGACAGCAGTTTCGTGAGGGTGCACAGTTTATCAAAATTTGTGCAACTGGCGGTGTATCATCGGCAGTCGATGATTTTAATGATATTGAATTTTCACCAGAGGAAATTCGTGTAATCGTGGAAGAGGCAGCGCGTCACAATACATACGTTACTGCACACTGCACAGGAACAGAGGGCACAAAGCAGGCTATTAAAAACGGTGTTAAATGTATTGAGCATGGTGTTCTACTAGATGAGGAGTGCGTACAGATGATGGCAGAAAAGAACATTCCGCTTGTTACCACGCTTTCTGTATCACTTGGCCTTGCTGATATGAAGGGGCTGCCAGATTTTATGACGAAAAAAGCAAAAGCACTTGGCGATGCATCAAAGCATTCATTTGCACTTGCACATCAATATGGCATTCGAGTTGCACTTGGAACAGATTATTCCAACTCACCAAATACACCGTTTCATGAAATCGGAAAAGAATTTTACAGCCTGACGCGCTGCGGATATACCAATATGGAAGCCATCAAAGCAGGAACTATTAACGGTGCGTATTTGATGAAGTCTGATGATAAGTTCGGAAGCCTAGAGGCAGGAAAGCTGGCTGATCTTGTTGTAGTAGATGGTGATCCGTCAGAGGATATCATGTTGCTTGCAAACGCAGATCATGTGCGCCTCGTAATGATCGGCGGTGAGATAAAGAAGAATACGCTGTAAAAGAAGGGAGAAAGTGATGATTCAAAAGGACGAGATCAGACAAGTATTAGAGTCTGCAAAGGCGCTTGGAATCGAGTTTGCCGAGCTGTTTTTTGAAGATAGAGAGGAGACGAACATTCCCTGCATAGAAACTGTGATCCAAGGCGTGAAGAGTCTTCGCATATGCGGAGCAGGTCTCTATCTTATACAAGGACTTTCAAATGTCTATCTTTATACAAATCAGGTGACAAAGGAAGCACTTCTTGATTTAGTTAAAAAGGGAGCAGAAATGCTTGAGATAAAAGCTAGAGCAGCTGCCGCTGGAATTGTTTTAACAGAGAAGTCCTACCATAATCCCTGCCCTGTTGTAAAGTACCCGTCACAGATTAGTAATCAGGACAAAATCAATGTGCTTTTGGAGGCAGATAAAGCCGCAAGAAGTGCAGGCGTCAATGTGCGTTCATTAAATGTAAACTATTTTGATACGGATCAGCGCGTGCTGATCGCAAACACCGAAGGCCTTTACACGACAGACCGCCGTGTCACAACGAGAATGCGCATGCAGGCAGTTGTCGCAGATGGTGACAGTGCATATGGCACATGGGACGATTATACAAAGGCTTCCGGCTTTGAGGCTTATGATGATGAGCTTTCTTATACGAGCTTTGCAAAGGATATGGTAAAGCGAGCCGATCGCATCCGCACGGCTGGAAGCATTTCACCATGCACAGTTCCAGTTGTGTTGGCGGCAGGCGGTTGCGGAACGCTGTGGCATGAGAGCTGCGGCCACTCACTTGAGGCCATTGCGATTGCCCACCGTTCAAGTGCATTTGTGGATAAGATCGGAGAAAAGGTAGCAAGTGATAAGGTTACACTTGTAGATGATGGAACGCTGCCAGGTCAGTATGGTTCTGCTGCGATTGATGATGAGGGTCATCCGATGCAGCGAAATATTTTAATTGAAAATGGTGTTTTAAAATCTTACATGTGTGACCGCTATTACGGAAAGCTTCTTGGAATGGAAAGTACAGGAAGCGGAAGAAGACAAAATTATACATATGCGCCAGTATCAAGAATGACGAATACATGTCTGGCAGAGGGCAGTGACGATGAGGATGAGATTGTGCGCAGTGTGGACAATGGCCTGTATGTTGAGAGCATCGGAGGAGGCTTCGGCGGTATGCAGTTTTCTCTTGAAGTAAAAGAAGGCTTCTGGATTAAAAATGGCCAGATCGACCGTGATCATCAGGTAAAAAACATTATGCTGACGGGAAATGGAATTGATGTGATTAAGCGCATTGACCGCGTTGGAAAAAAGATGAAATATGAAAAAGGCGGCTTCTGCGGTGCAAGCTCAGGTCTGATTCCAACGACAACACCGCAGCCAATGGTGCGCATTTCCCATATGGCGATTGGGTGATTTTGAGTTAAAGAGCATATAACGAGGAAAGGCAAACATATGAAAGAATGTATGAGAGAACTAAAAGCATATAAGGCGGCTATGCAGTTTCTTCCTAGTGGATGTCTGGCAGCTGAGGCCGAGGCAGAAAAGCAGGAAAAGCTTTCTGTTGAGATGATAGGTTCACAGACTGGTCCTATGAGCTGCAGCGAACAGACGGAGCTCTTTGTGCGTGCATCAGGTCAAAAGACAGGTATGGTTTATACGCAAAAGCTGGATGCAAACGCAAGTGATGTGATTGCACAGGCACTTACAAATAGTGAGGATTCTGCTGCAAAAAAGGCAGAGCCGATGGCGGCAGCAGATTACTGGGAAATGGATGAGGCAAAGGATTCAAATTATGATCAGGCAAAAACACTTGTCTCTATCGAAACCTTAAAGAATAAGGCAAAAACACTTGCCGGACAGTTAGAGGAAAGCTTTGGGTGTCAAGTGCGTCTTAATCTTTCTCAGACAATCCTTACTATGGGCATTGTGAACACCAATAATATAGAAGAAACAGCTTCAGTTTGTCGCTTTGCGGCAGAGGCAGCAGCAGATGGATATGAGGGTTATGCGTGTGCACTCACGCTTGATGAGCTTTCACCAGAGCCTTTTATTCATGATTTTTCAAATCGTCGATTCTTAGATGTGCCGACAATTTTGGCTGAGCCTGGTGTGTACCGCGCTGTGCTTTCATCACAGGCAGTAAATAACATTTTGATTACAGCGTGGCAGATGTTTACCGCAAAGCGTGCCAGAAGCGGTGCGACACCACTTGCTGGAAAGGAAAACAAAAAGATCTTTTCAGACTGCATTACGATACGTGATTACAAGGGCGGCGCTGATTCAAAGAACAGCGTACAGTGTGGCTTTTCATGGAAAATGGACTGCGAGGGTGTGCCAAGCCGTGACTTAACACTTGTTGAAAATGGCGTGTTAAAGGGCTGGATGCATAATCTTTCAAGTGCAGCAGCAGCCGGGGTTCGTTCTACAGGAAATGCAGGCCGAAAGACACTTTTAAGCGGAAATATTCATACTGATATGGCAATCATGCCGAAAAACTTTACTATCGAGTCAGGAACGGCAAGCTTAGAACAACTGATTCATGATTGCGATGATGGTGTGTATGTGTTTGAAAATTATGACCAGTTTCATGCATTAAATGTTGTATCAGGCGATTTCTCATTCCCGTGCAAGGCAGTGCGCATTAAGGAAGGAAAGCCGGTTGGCATTATGGAAGGACTGACGATGACAGGAAATGTGGCAGAGCTGTTTGCCAGAGTAGAGCAAGTCGGAAGTGACCGAGTTATCAATCCGCTTGTTATGTATGACAGTTATACTGTGTCTGGCCCTGCGATGCTTGTAAAATCACTGAAAATTAGCGGCTGATAAAAAAGGTTAGGAAAATCAGAAAGGCAGGTTTTAATATATATGAAGATTATTGAGCAGGAAGAAGTAAGAAAGCTTCTGCAGCCAAAGGACTGCATTCAATTAATGGCAGAGGCATTAAAAGGTCTTGAAAGCGGCGAGTATGCTCAGCCGGCACGTCTGATCACAGTTATGCCGAATACAGCAAAATTTGGTTTCATGCCAGCATATGTAGGTGACTATTTTGGTGCAAAAGTGATCTCTGCATTTGCACCGAATATGGGAACAAAATATCCGTCTCATATAGGTTATGTTATGCTGTTTGAGTCAGCGCACAGCACTGTAGCAGGTATGATAGAGGCTGGAAGCATCACCGAGTTTCGTCCGGGAGCCGTCAGTGCAGCCGCAACAGATTTGTTAGCCAGAAAGGATTCACATAAATTGGCACTGATTGGAGCCGGAGCACAGGCGCGCTCGCATCTGGCTGCAATCCGCGAGATTCGTGATATTACTTCTGTAACAGTCTACGATCTGTTCCCACAGGCAGCAGAGCGTTTTGCAAAAGATATGCAGGAAAAGTACAAGATTCCAGTTGTTGTGTGCAGTACCGTAAAGGAAGCAGTCAAAGATGCAGATATCATCTGCACCGTAACACCGTCAAAAGAACCGCTTTTGACAAAGGAAATGGTCAAGCCTGGAACTCATATCAATGCAGTGGGTACCTTTACACCAACTACAAGAGAGGTTTCTTCTGATCTGGTAGCAGCAGCGCGTCTTTATTCCGATCAGACAGAAGCAGCAAAGCGCGAGAGCGGCGAATATCTAATTCCGCTTAAAGAAGGGCTGATTAAAGAAGATCATATTGTTGGCTCCATCGGAGAAGTGCTTTTAGGCAAAGCACCAGGCAGAACAGCTGATGATGAAATTACCATCTTTGATGCACTAGGTCTTGCTATTGAGGATGTGGCGAGCGCAAAATATGTGTACGAAAGGGCAGCTTTGTAATGGAATTTGATTTTGAAACACTTGTGGAGCGCTCTGGCGCAAATTTAAAGCTGATGATGACGCCGCCAGAAGTCGTCAAAGCAGGAAATATCAGTCTGGATGGTGCAGAGCCAGATTTTAAAAGTGCGCCTGTCATCGAGGAGGCAGTTATTCGCTTTGCAAAGAACGGACTATACGGATTTACACTGCCGGATGAAGCTTACAAAAGTGCAGTAACAAAATGGATGCAGATGAGCCGAAAAACACAAATTAAGCCAGAGTGGATCGTTACAACGCTCGGAACTATTTATTCGCTTGCAACCACGATTCGTCTTGTATGTACGGATCCTGATGATGGTATAATAGTGACAACACCTGTTTATAATCGCTATCGTCAGGCGGCTGATCGCCTCAATAAAAGGACAGTGGAATGTCCGCTTCTATACGACAGTGTGAATGGCAGTTATCAAATGGATTTTGAAGCAATCAAGTCAGCTATGGCAAATCCAAATAATAAGCTGTTTGTGCTTTGCAATCCTCATAACCCGATTGGTCAGATCTGGAAAGAAAAAGATCTGGTGCGTCTGGCAGAGTTAGCAAATCGCTACGGTGTTATTGTTTATTCGGATGAGATTTTTGCAGATAACTGCTATCAGGGACTGACATGTCAGTGCTACCTTGATATTAAAGGTGCAAAGTCACATGCGATTGTGGCGACAGGACTGGGAAAATCATTTGGCTTTACAGGAGTGAACCATGCAAACATCATAATCGCAGATGATGAGCTTCGCGCGCGCTTCACCGATAGACGTACTCGTGACCACTACGGAAGTCTCGATCCGTGTGTGTATGAGTGTGTGCTCTCTGCTTATACCAAAGATGGCAAGGCATGGGTCGATGCGTCAAATGCGTATGTCTGGGAAAATATGTGTGTGCTTCGCGACTATTTTGCAAAGCACCTGCCAAAAGCAAGAGTGTGCGGCGGCGAAGGCGCCTATATCTTGTGGATCGACTGGTCAGCATATTTTTCAAGTGGTGACGAATTAAACGAATTTCTAGTTAAAAAAGCACATGTGTGCCTCGGTGAGGGAAGCGATTACGACAGTCCACTGTTTACGCGCGTGTGCATGGCAACGCCAAGAAAATGCCTGATCAAGACACTCGAATCAATAGGAGAGGCTTTTTCCAAACTTGGAAAAGAAAAATAGGCATAATAGGAAAATAAGAATTTATACACAAAAGAAACAATATAAGTAAAATAAGCTATTAAAAGTGAAAAACATGACATTTAATCATTATTTTAATAGTATTGGTTGACATTTAACCCTATTTTCATGATTTTGAGGCTTAAAAATCAAAGAAAAAAGTTTGGCGGAATCGCATAGAGTGCTGTGCGGTTCCGCCTTTTTTGTGCCGAAATGGCGGTTATGCAGTACAGTTGTTTGTGCTATAATTATATTAAAGAAGATGAAAAGAAAGCGAAATGATATAAGAATAGTATTAAGAAAATTCGGAAAAAAGAGAGGTATTGTGTATGAAGAAGAGAAGTTTGAATAAAATAAGGCAAATGGTATCGATTGGTATGTCATGCATTATGGCAGGTTCTACATGCAATCTTCCAATGATGCTGCATGCAGAAGAGGTTCAGACAGAGAACATGCATCCAACTTATATGGTTACTTCATTTGATGAGTTGAACGAAGAGATTGCGTATCAAGCGCTGTCAATCGGTGCAGAAGAAAGCGAAATCAACTTTCCTGATACATTAAAGGTAAAAGTGATTCGCCAGGTTGAAGGGGAACCAAGTACAGAAGCAGTTGAAGAGGAAGCTAGTACAGAAGCGGAGGAGGAAACGACTTCAAAAGTTCTGGAATCTCAGACAGAGGCAGAATCCCAGACTGAAGAAGAATCAGAGGTGGAATCAGGGACCGAGACGGAAGTTAAGTCGCAGACGGAAGTAGAGTCACAGACTGAGATAGAATCAGAGTTGCAGACGGAAGTAGAAAATGAAACTTTGGAAAGTGAGTCTGAAACGGAAGTACCGATGACAGAAACAGAGGTACCTGAAACAACAGCGGCATTAGAACCTCAAACACAAGTACCAGAGACAACAGTATCAGAATCTGAGACAGAATCTACCGAACAGCTAGAGTCTGATACTACAGAAGAGGAAAGTAGTATTGTGGCTTTTCTGATAGATAGCATCAAAGGTCTCTTTGCCCCGGTGGAAGTATATGCGGCAGAGGAACATCTTACTTACACTGCAGGTGAAGGCAATGGTGCAGAAGATAGTCAAGAAGGCGAAGAGTGGACTATCGAACATATTACATGGAAATTAGATGCAGAGAAAAGCTCACTTCCAGAATTTGACAGCAGTGAAGAGTCTGCTGGTGCAGTTTACATATACACGCCAACTATCCCGGAAACCGACGAAAATGGCAACCACTATATTCTGTCAGAAGAAGCAACTTTGCCAGAGATCTATGTCATGGTTGATTGTGTGGATAATGGTATTGTATTATATAGTAGTAATATTTTGGCTAGCGGAACCTGCGGAGCAGAAGGAAATAACGGGGATAATCTGACCTGGATACTGGATGATGAAGGTGTGCTAACCATAAGCGGTACGGGAGCGATGGCGAGTTGGAATTGGAAGGGCTCGCCATGGTATGCAAACAAAGATAAAATAGAATCAGTGGTGATTGAAGATGGTGTGACAAGTATTGGAGCAAATGCATTTGATGGATGCAGTGGACTAACCAGTATAACGATCCCGAGTAGTGTAACAAGTATTGGAGAGTATACATTTTATGGATGCAGTGGACTAACCAGTATAACGATTCCGAATAGTGTAACAAGTATTGGAACCAGTGCATTTAGTGGATGTAGTGGTCTAACAAGGGTTATTTACCTTGGAATCGAAGAACGATGGAATAATTTGACGATTGAAAGTGACAATGACTACTGTTTAAAAGCTGCTAAAATTTTTCATCTTCATACACATGCGAACGATTTGGCTTTTAACGCTAAATATCATTGGTATCAGTGTACGGATGAGGCATGCCCTGTAAAAGATGAACCACAAGCACAAGATGGATGCGCTTTACACGAGTGGAAAAATGGAGAGGCAACCTACAAATGGAGTGCCGACAACCAGAAATGTACAGCAGAAAGAAAATGTACAGCATGTGGCAATGTAGAAAGCGAGACAGCATCTACAACGTCACAAGTAGTACAGAAAAAGAACTGTACATTACCGGAATTAACAACATACAGTGCAAAATTTAAGAACGATGCTTTTAAGCAGCAGACAAAAGAAAATGTACAGACAGCAGCTGCAATCGGTCATGATCTGGAAAAAGTGGCCCAGAAGAACGCCAGTTGTACGGAAACTGGATATGAAGCATACTGGAGGTGCAAGAAATGTGCGAAGCTGTTTTCAGATGAAGCCGGAACACATGAAATCAATAACCCAGTAGAGATAAATGCAAACGGCCATAAACTAGAAAAGGTAGAAAAGAAAGCACCGACCTGTACAGAAATCGGTTGGGAAGCATATGATACCTGCTCTCACTGCAACTATACCACATATGTGGAACTGCCAGCATTAGATCATGACTTAGAACATCATGAAGCGAAGGCAGCTACCTGCACAGAGATAGGCTGGGAAGCCTACGATACTTGCAAACGCGAGGGTTGCGGTTACACTACTTACGTGGAATTGTCAGCGTTGAAGCATGACTTAGAACATCATGAAGCGAAGGCAGCTACCTGCACAGAAAACGGCTGGGATGCCTATGATATCTGTAAGCGCGACGGCTGCAAGTACACCACCTACAAGGAACTGCCAGCATTAGGTCATGAAGACAGCAACAACGATCATCTCTGCGATGCTTGCAGCACGAAAATTAGTGATCATAGTTATGAAAGCAAAATAGCAAGAGAAGCGACCACAACTTACACAGGAATCAGAATCTATACCTGTACGAAGTGTGGACACTCTTATACGGAGGAGCTTGCAAAGCTGCCAAGTCAAACTAATCAAGCTGATCAGACAAATCAAATTGAACCAGCTAATAATGGCAACGAAAAAGATTTCATAGGAACTGTGACGAGTGTATTTTTAAATGTAACTGATTTTGCGGCAAAGAACTTTAGAATATCATTTTGGCTGATGATTCAGATGCTTTTAAAAGCAGTAATGCAACTTTGGTAATTACAGTTTTTGGAATAGGTATTCCATGAACAGTAACCTTTGCAACAGAAAACCGGGGAAATATCCCCGGTTTTTCTTGTAAAGAACAGCTTGCCATGGTAAACTGATAACAAAAATAAATAAAAGACAGAGGAGGCGGAAAATGGGAATTTTTTTGAATAGTGCAGCTCCGTATTCTTTGTACGAAAGCGAAGTCAAAAAGCCATATTTTGTAGATAAAAGTTTGATGCTGGAAGAATTATTTTTGCCAGCAGAAACAGGAAATTCGCATATTTGTATCACAAGACCAAGACGTTTTGGAAAAACTGTGATGGCAAACATGGTCAGTGCATTTTTTAGTCGTGGAGTAGACTCAACAGAAATTTTTTCTAAGCTAAAAATAGCTGAGAGTACAGGCTATAAAAAGCATTTAAATACGCATGATGTGATTCGGATTGATTTTAGTCGGATGCCAAGAAATTGCAATTCGTATGATCAATATATTGAGCGGATTGAGCGAATATTGATACAGGATTTAATGGAGGCATATCCAAAGGCTGACATTCAAGAGGAGGATGCAGTTTGGGATAGTCTCGACCTTGTTTATGAAAGATATGGATGTCAGCGCTTTATTTTTGTATTTGATGAGTGGGACTGTATTTTCCATAAGGACTTTATCACAGATGAAGACAAGAAAAAATATATCAGTTTCTTGAGCAGTTTACTTAAAGATAAGGCATATGTATTACTTTCTTATATGACAGGAATCTTGCCTATTGCAAAGTATTCAAGTGGTTCAGAATTGAATATGTTTGCAGAGTATACAATGGTCAGTGAGGAAAAATTCAGTGACGCATTTGGATTTACAGAGACAGAAGTTGACATGCTTTATGCGCGCTTTTTGAAAAATACAGGAAAGCCTTTGCTTTCAAGAAGCGGGCTTAAAGAATGGTATAACGGGTATCACGCAAAAGGCAGAGAACGCATATATAACCCAAGATCCGTTGTGATGGCGCTCACAAATAATAATTTGGGAAACTATTGGACGAGTTCAGGTCCATATGATGAGATTTATTATTATATAGAAAAAAATGTTGCAGGTGTGAGAAATGATTTGGCGTTAATGGTGTCAGGAGAATCTGTAGAGGCGAAAGTGCAGGAATATGCGGCAACATCAATGGAATTGACAACAAGAGAAGAAATTTTTTCTGCGATGGTCGTGTATGGATTTTTGAGCAGCGAAGAAGGAAAAGTACGAATCCCTAACAGAGAGTTGATGGAGCGTTTTGATGAAATGCTGCAAAAAGAGCCATCACTTGGCTATGTGTATCGCTTGGCAAGAGAATCAAAGCGTATGTTAGAGGCAACATTGCATGGGGATACGCAGGTAATGGAACAAATTTTGGAGTATGCACATAATACGGAAACACCGTTACTATCTTATAATCACGAAATTGAATTATCAGCGATTGTGAATCTGGTTTATTTATCAGCACGAGATCAATATCGTGTGGAAAGAGAGGATAAAGCAGGAAAAGGCTATGTAGATTTTATCTTTTATCCGATCCGAGAATCAGATGATGCCATTATTTTGGAACTGAAGGTTGATCATACGCCGGATGAAGCAATTGCACAGATTAAAGAAAAAGAGTATGCACTTCGCTTAAAGGGAAAACTGGCAGAAAAGATTCATCACACAGGGCGAATTTTGGCTGTTGGAATTGGCTACGATAAGGATTCAAAACAACATAGATGTAAAGTAGAGAAATTAAAGGGTTAGGCAAAGAGGTCGCTTTCCAAGTTTCCATCATAAAACACCTGAATCACGTTGTTTTTGTTCTAAAGACCAGTTTGCTATGGTAAACTGTCAATAGCAACATTAATGGAATTGACAATAAAAGAAGGAATAAATCATGGAATATTTGACAGTGAGAGAAACCTCTGAAAAATGGGGAATGTCCATTAGAATGGTCAATTATTATTTGAATACAGGACGAATTGAGGGAGCTGTTCGCAAAAAAAGTGAATGGCTTATTCCATACACAGCAAAGAGTCCTTTAGATATCAGAAAAAAAGCTGATACGAAGAAAAGCACAAAAAGGAAGCGAAATGTAAATAAATGCTATATGCCATTGATTGCAAGTCCATGTCCGGGAAGCTTTCATGAGTTTGAGCATTCACTTGCAGATGAGGAAGAGCGACAGATAACAAGGGCGCTTTGGCATTATTTTCGCAACGAAGAGAAAGAATGCTGCACAGTGAGCGAGCAATGCTTCAATAGCGAAAGCGTGCAGATACGTCTAGCGGCGCGTTTAGTGCATGCCATGGCAACTGTTCAGGAAGGAGATCCAGCAGCGGTTTTAGCAGATTTTAATGCCATTGCCTTAGAAAATAAAAAGACAGCAGATCCTTCAGCGAAGCTCTATACGCTTGTCACAGAAGGTTTTGTAAGTGTCTTTTTCCATTCAGAATCAGCAGATTTAAGTGTGCTGCGTGATAAAATTAGTTTGTGTCAGGCTGGAATCCAATATTATGTGATCTATGCCGCAGCACATGAGCTTTATCTTAGACGTGAATATCAGCGTGCAATGGGCATGGCAGAGGCCGCACTTATGATGGCAGGAAATCGTTTCCCAATTGCAAGTATTTACTTAAATCTTGTCCTTTGCATGATTTGTATGAATTTAAAAGATGATGAACATGCAGATGCAACGTTTATGAGGGCGTGGAACATTGCACTTCCTGAGCATTACATACATCCATTTATTGAGCATCATGGCTTGCTTCAGGGGCAGATCGAGCGGTCGCTGCGTGAACAGTATCCAGATGAATATAATGAGATCATCGAATCTGTATATACATTCAGCAGAGGATGGATGAAAATCCACAATCCAGTATCTACACTTCAGGTTACAGATGCACTTACACCATATGAGTTTTCCATCGCCATGCTTGCCTCAAAAGGGCGTTCAAATAAGGAGATCGCAAAAAATCTTGGAATCTCCTTAAATACAGTAAAGTCATATTTGGAAAATATTTTTTCGAAGCTTCATATTTCAAGCAGAAGTGAGCTTGATATGTTCGTAAATCGTTGAAAAAACGTTAGTTCGTTACAGCTCACGGATAAGCCAATATTTACAGCAAAGCCCGAAGGTGAATGGATTTCACGAGACGGACACTTGAAGCAGGTCTTTCAAAGTAATGTATAATAAGAAAGAACATAAAAGGAACCTGCTGAGTTTGGTCCGTCGACGAAACCATTCACCTTCGGGCTTTCGTAACATAGCACCGTGAACCGTAACGTCACTTCCACGAAACCATTCTTTTAGTGCTATGCTTGTTTTATTTTGAAAGTATGCTATAATAAAAAAACATGCGCTTTGGCAATTGAGCGAAAATGAAATACAGGGAGAAAAAAGATGGAGAAGTGGAACATTCGAAAGAACAAAATGCTGCCAGTGATCTTCGCTTTGGCATGGCCAACTATGCTGGAGCAGTTTCTGCAGACAGCAGTGCAGTACATTGATACTGCAATGGTTGGTTCACTTGGCACACAGGCAACTGCGGCAGTCGGATCAACCAGTACGGTAAACTGGCTGATAGGAAGTACAGTATCAGCGATTGGTGTAGGATTGCTTGCGTTTATATCGCAGTCATTTGGTGCTGGAAATCGGGAACGCGCAAAAAGGGCGTCAGGACAGGCTGTTTTAGTAGTGCTTGCGGTAGGAATCAGTTTTACTATCGTGATTGCAGCAATCAACAAGCAGGTGCCAGTTTGGATGCAGGTAGATGAAGGTATCCGCGATATGGCAGCTCGTTATTTCCTTATATTGTATGCACCGATGCTGTTTAGAACAGCGAATATTATTTTGGGTACGGTATTGAGATCAGTAGGAGATACAAAAACGCCGATGAGAGTTGGTGTTGTGATGAATATTATTAATACCGTGCTCAATTTCCTGTTCATTTACCCGACACGAGTGGCAGTGATTGCAGGCATTTCTATTACGCTGCCAGGTGCAGGTTTTGGAATTGAAGGTGCAGCTCTTGCAAGTGCGATTGCGTATACATATGGAGGAATTGCCATTACTGTAAAATTGTGGAAACATGCAGATATTTCACCGAAGGGACAGAGCTTTAAGCCAGATAAGACAATTCTTATTCCGTGTGTTAGAGTAGCATTTCCAAATATGTGCCAGCGTTTTGCAACATCGCTTGGATACGTTGTATTTGCTTCCATGATCAATTCTCTTGGCGAGACATCTGCGGCAGCACACACAATCGCAAATACAGTAGAGTCTGGATTTTATATTCCAGGATGGGGTATGCAGACGGCAGCGGCTACACTAGCTGGTAATGCGCTTGGTGCAAAAGATTGGAAAAAGCTTCGCGATTTAGAGCGCGCCATTATTCCGCTTGAAACCGGACTGATGACTGTGTGCGGTGCCCTTCTGTTTGCATTTGCACCACAGCTTATGACATTGTTCTCACGTGACGCAGAGGTAATTAGACTAGGTTCTACAGTACTTCGCATGGTCGCAATATCAGAACCTTTCTATGGTATCCCGATCGTACTTGAAGGTATGATGCAGGGAGTTGGAAAAACAGTTGCACCATTTATCTTTAGTGTAATTGGCATGTGGGGTGTTCGTATTATAGGAACTTTCATATGTACGCAGCTTCTTGGCATGGGACTTATTGCTGCATGGGCATGTATGATAGCACATAATGTTTTATTATTTGTACTCTTTGCTGTATACTTTGCGCGAGGAAAGTGGAAACCAAAATTTTAAAATAAAAACGACAAATTGCATGGTATAACGTGCAGCTTGTCGTTTCTTTATTTTACGATTTAAAAAGATTATGAATCAGCTTGCGATTGTAAATTAAATGAAGATACATAGCGTCCTGGGCGCGAATCGGATCATGGCACGCAATAGCATCTGCAATTTCACGGTGAGTTTCAATTGTTTCTGCATGGAGACGGTTCCCGGTTGATTCAACAAACAGTGGAATGGAACTGTTGATTACTGGAATCAAACGTGGAATTACGACATTTTTGCTGCTCATAGCTATGGCATTATGAAATTCAATATCCTTTTGTGTGTGATCCTTTTTTTCATTGAGCAAGTTTTCAACTTCATCGCATAGTGCGGTGATTTTTTTTATGTCTTCATCATCTGCATGGACAGCAGCCATGGACGCGATAGATGGTTCAAGAAGAATACGTACTTCTAGTAAATCTTGAACAAGCTTTTTTTTATCAACAATAAAGGTAAAACCAAGTGGATCCTCAACCATTCCTGGTGTGGAGGCAACATATGTTCCTGATCCCTGACGAATGGTGACAATATTGCGGGAGGCCAGAAGCTTCATAGCTTCTCGTATGGAACTGCGTCCGGCATTCAATCGGTCACAGAGAATAGATTCATTAGGAAGACGGTCGCCTGGCTGCAATTTCTCTTCCAGAATCAGAGCAATAATATCCTCTGAGATTTTGGAGGGAAGATTTTTTTCTTCTTTTAAATTCATCATATGATTTAAGCTCCTTTTCGTAAGCAAAATGTTATTAACATCATATCTTTTTTGAATGGAAAAGTCAATATGAGTTGTTGAAAAGGAAAAGTGCACAAAAAAACAATTGATAATTTAAGCAATATTACGGTATTGCCTTTTAAAACAAAAACGTGTAATATAAAAACATCAGATGAATTAAGAATAAAAACGGAATAAAAAGGGCAATGCGGTATGAAATGACAATAAAAGGTCAGATGTATTGCTGCCAAGAAAAAAGCATCTGATGAATTGAAAGGAGAAAGAAAATGGAAGAGATGGTTTTTGCGGCAGATCCTGTAAGATTGATTGCTGCGGCAGTTGTGGGAATTGCCGTACTGCTGATTTTGATTATTCGTTTCAAGCTCCATCCGATAATTTCGATGATGCTTTCAGCTGTAATAATCGGAGTAGGAGCAGGGATGCCGCTGTCTATGATCTCGGAAACCGTAGAAAAAGGAGTAGGAAAAACGCTGCAGGGAATCGCACTGCTTGTTGGTTTGGGCTCCATGTTTGGCGGTATTCTTGAGGCAAGCGGCGGTGCACAGAAAATTGCAGAGACACTGATTGATAAATTTGGACAAAAAAAGGCAGGCTGGGCATTGGGCATTACCGGTTTGGTGATTGGAACAACAGTCTTTTTTGAGGCATGTGTTGTTGTTTTAATTCCGCTTGTGTTTAGCGTAGTAAGAACAACAAAGAAATCTACCTTATATTATGCGATTCCATTGTTGGCAGGCCTCGCAAGTGGATATGCATTTGTACCGCCGTCAGCAGGATCAGTTCTGACAGCAAATGCGCTTGATGTCAATCTTGGAATGATGATTATGGTTGGTGTTCCGACTGCCATTATCAGCATGTTGATTGCAGGTATCATATGGGGCGGCTTTATAGGAAATAAAATTTTTGCAGCCCTTCCAGAAGATGGAAATGAAAATGTACACAGTGAGAAAGAGCTTCCGCCATTTGGTCTTGTTTTGAGCGTAGTATTGATTCCATTAGTACTGATTCTTCTTGGAACAATATCTAAATATGTAGCTATTTCGCAGTCAGTTGCAGATATACTTGGATTTATCGGAAAACCATTTTTTGCACTGACAATTGCTACACTTGCAGCGATGTATTTTCTGGGAATAAGAAGAGGCTTTGCAGGAGCACAGATCAAGGCAATTTTTGATAAGTCCTTAAAGCCTACAGGTATGATTTTGCTTGTTATTGCCAGTGGTGGTGTAATTCGATGGATGCTTCAGGATTCTGGTCTTGGCAATATCATTGGACCGATTTTGGAGAGCAGCTCAATGCCATTGATTCTTGTTGCATTTTTAATTGCACTTCTTGTGCGCGCATCTGTTGGTAGTTCAATCGTTGCGATGACAATGGCATCAGGTATTATGGCATCAATGCCGGCTGTTATGGAAACAAGCATGCTGTATCGTGCAGCGATGTGCTGCGCAATCTGCGGCGGCGCGACAGCGCTAAGCCATGTAAACGATGCTGGTTTCTGGCTGGTAGGAACATTTTTGCACATTGATGAGAAAACAACATTGAAATCATGGACTGTGATGGAGACGTTGATTGGTATTAGTGCATTGATTGTAAGTATGATAATTTCGATTGTTGCCTGATCAATTTTAGAAAACAGGTGTTGGAATCTTCGGCCATTCAATGACTGAGTAATCAAAAATATGGAGGAAAAACATGGAATTAACAAGTCAGAAAATGAGAAAGCTGGCACCGGAGCTGGATCCGCTGCGTATTGGAACTGGTTGGAAGAAGGAAGATCTGGGCAAGGTACAGGTCATGATTGAGAGCACATATGGAGACAGCCATCCAGGAAGCGGCCATTTAAATATTCTGGTGGAGGAAGTGCGAAAAGGAATCGAAGAAGAAGGCGGCTTTGGTGCACGCTATTTCTGTACAGATATCTGTGATGGCGAGAGCCAGGGAACAGACGGTATCAACTACAGCCTTGCAAGCCGCGAGATGATTGCAAATATGATTGAGATTCACGCAAATGCTACACCATTTGATGCAGGTGTATATCTGTCTAGCTGTGATAAGGGTGTTCCGGGAAACTTGATCGGTATGGCAAGAGTAAATATTCCGGCTGTATTTGTTCCGGGCGGAACTATGAATGCCGGTCCTGAAATGCTTACATTAGAGCAGCTTGGAATGTACAGCGCAAAGTTTGAGCGCGGAGAGATAGGCGAGGAGAAGCTTGACTGGGCAAAGTGCAATGCTTGTCCAAGTTGCGGTGCCTGCTCATTTATCGGAACAGCATCCACTATGCAGATCATGGCAGAGGCACTTGGTCTGGCTTTGCCGGGAAGTGCACTGATGCCAGCGACAAGCCCAGATTTGCTTGCATTTGCGCGTGAAGCAGGAAGACAGTCAGTTCGTCTTGCCACAATGGAGAATATGCGTCCATCTGATATTGTTACTATGGAGAGCTTTGAGAATGCAATTTTAGTACACGCAGCAATCTCTGGAAGCACAAACTGCTTACTGCATCTGCCTGCAATTGCACACGAATTTGGTATTGAGATTACAGGTGATACTTTTGACCGTCTCCACAGAAATGCACGCTACTTATTAGACGTGCGCCCGGCAGGACGCTGGCCAGCTGAGTGTTTCTATTATGCAGGCGGTGTTCCGGCCATCATGGAAGAGATCAAGGAACATCTTCATCTGAACGTTATGACAGTAACTGGAAAGACACTTGGTGAAAATCTTGATGAGCTGCGTGCAAATGGATTTTATGAAAAGTGTAATCATTGGCTTGATGAGTTCAATAAGCGCTATCAGCTTCATCTGACAAGAGAAGATATTATTCGTCCATATGATAAGGCAATTGGTATAGATGGAAGTATCGCAATTCTGCGTGGAAATCTGGCACCGGAAGGCGCAGTTATCAAACATACTGCCTGCCCTAAGGAGATGTTTAAGGCAGTACTTCGCGCAAGACCGTTTGACAGCGAGGAAGAGTGTTTGGATGCTGTATTAAAGCATAAGGTACAAAAGGGTGATGCAGTCTTTATTCGCTATGAGGGTCCGAAGGGAAGCGGAATGCCAGAGATGTTTTATACCTCAGAGGCAATCAGCAGTGATAAGGAGCTTGGAAAGAGTATTGCACTGATCACAGACGGACGTTTCTCAGGTGCATCCACAGGACCAGTTATTGGTCATTGCAGCCCAGAGGCAGTAGACGGCGGTCCGATTGCGCTTGTAGAAGAGGGCGATTTGATTGAGATCGACGTGAAAGAGAGAAAGCTTAATATCATCGGAGTAAATGGTGTTCATAAGACACCAGAGGAAATTGATGAAATTTTAAAGGAGCGCCGCAAAAACTGGAAGCCGAGAACACCAAAGTACAATAAGGGCGTTATGGGACTTTTCACTCGTCATGCAGTAAGCCCAATGAAAGGTGCTTATCTGGAATAAAAAACAATAAATATTGAGACAGATATATGTGGCAGACGTAGTGTACGAAATGGAAAACGGCAAAATTTCTTGACAAAAAATAAGCTAATGGGGTCGGTTTAAGAGCCGGCCCCATTAGCTTTATGCAAGTTAAAAATTTGATCAGAAGGAACGGATGATTTCCTCTGTCATAGAACGAACAACTTCGGTTGCAAGCTGCACTGTAGCTTCGAAATCATAGTAGGAAGTGATTCCATAATGAGAATGGATGTAACGAACAGGAACACCAACAACGATTACCGGGATGCCATCAAGAGAAGTGTTAATGATTGCACCATTGTTTCCGCCGCCTTCACGGACAGAAGACTGTACAGCAAGTCCCTTTTCTTCAGCAAGATCTAATACGTAGCGCTGATATCTTGGGGAGCATACAATTGATTTGTCCATAAAGCGAAGCATTGGACCCTTTTTCAGAGCTGTCTGAATGGCATACGGCTCAGTAAAGGTATCATCAGCAGGGCAGCCCTCGAAACAAAGCGCAATCTGAGGAGCAACCTTTCCGACTGCAACCTTAACACCACGCTCGCCAAGCTCCTCTTGTGTAGATAACACACCTACCAGATCAACATTTAAGTTCTCATCTGAGAGACGGCGCATAGTCTCAAGAAGGGCAGCACAGCCAATTCTACAGTCAAAGCCCTTTCCGATCATGACATCATGTTCCTCGTCATAGGAGAAATGTACGTCAGAAATAATAGGCTCACCAATGCGGATACCAAAGTTTTCAACAGCATCTTCCTTGCTTGTTGCACCGATATCAATTACAAGAGATTGAATCGATGTGGAACCCGCATTCTGACGCTCAGCAGGTGTCATGAAATGAGGTGGTTTAGCTGCAATTACACCAGGAATAAATTTGCCATATTTGTTGCGTACAAGAACCTTTGATGCCGGGAGAGAATTATCGCTCCAGCCACCGAGGGAGACAAAACGAAGTGTTCCATTTGGCTTAATTGAATGAACCATCAGTCCAACCTCATCACTGTGGGCATCAAGCATAAAAACAGGCTTATTACCTGTATTGTTCTTGGAACGCAGATAGAGATTACGCAGGCAATCCTCCTCAACATCGGCAAATTCTGCACCATATTTTTTTGCGACAACAACAGCTTCATCCTCAAATCCGGACGGTGCCTTTGCATCAGACAGTTCCTGAATCATAGTAACTGCATTTTGATCTGGTTTGATTTTCATATCAATTGTCCTTTCTCTTATTAGAATATTGTATTCCTCTATATTCGAGTATCATATCATTTCTGAGGAAAAAAAACAAGATAACAAAATTGTTCAATGTACTATGAAAATAGTAATAAGTTACAGTGCCTGCTCTCAATGCAAGAAAAATTTCGCTTGACTTTTTGAAAAGCAGGAAATATAATTACGGCAAACGAGTAGCGAGTAAGCGTAAATCCAGTTTACATGCTGCTCGTTTTTATTTTATTAAAATAGAATATTT
>OGOY01000317.1_pt1 | contig 63858 bp, 60 predicted proteins | sample 1552811 | NCBI WGS metagenome assembly OGOY01 (sample SAMEA2580132, study PRJEB22360) | human gut metagenome | biome: human gut; feature: human-associated habitat; material: faeces | place: Denmark | collected 2008/2010 | reverse complement strand
CAGACCTCACGGTCTGGGCGATTTTTTTCTAGGGGAGTTTTTTTACAGCCCCTTTTTTTAACATGAAAAAGTCCGTCGTGCCGGTTCGATTATTTTTGACAGAAGGCACCCCTTATGGTACACTTAAAACAATAATTGGGGTCAGTATACCCTGACGAAAAAAGACGAATTTAAGTTTACTTGAAATAGATATTGAGGTGACATATTTTGGATAAATATGAATACAAATTAAAACTAGATGAAATAAAAAATCTGATGGCGAAGAAGCAGTATACAGAAGCTGCTGAAATTGCTGATAGTATCAACTGGCGGAAGGTCCGTAATGTCAACGCACTGATGAAAGCCGGAGATATTTATGCACAGATTGGTCGTTATGATGAAGCAAAAGAGATTCTCCTGATGGCATATGACCGTTCTCCTATCGGACGAATGATTATCTATAAGCTGGCAGAGATTGCCATCAAAACGAAGGAATTTGATGAAGCACAGGAATATTATGATGAGTTTGTAGAGATTGCACCACATGATAATTTGAAATATATTCTCCGCTATGAGATGAATAAAGCAAAGGGTGCAGGTCTGGATGTCTTAATTCAGATTCTCGAAGAATTAAAGGAACAGGAATATACCGAGAAATGGGCATTTGAACTGGCATATTTATATCATCAGGCAGGACGCAGCGAAGAATGTATCAATGCCTGTGATGAACTGATTCTCTGGTTTGGCGATGGTCCATATGTAGAGAAAGCACTGGAATTAAAGATGCTTTATCAGCCATTAAACCGGGCACAGGAGGACAAGTACCGCCAGTTTAAACAACGGAAGGACGGAATCGTGGAAGTGCGGCCGGAGGATTATCTGGAATCCGGTGAGATTATCAAGGAGCCGGTACAGATTAAACCGGTAACCACCAATGCAGAGAAATTTAATACGGTAAACCTGCAGGAAGAATTAGCCCGCAGCATGCAGCAGATTATGAATGCCACAGAGAAAGAAGAAGTGGCAGATACCATGCAGGGAATCAAGAAAATTGTAGAAGAGATTCCTTATTTACAGCTCCCACAGGATGAAGAAGCACAGAAAGAGCGTTTTGCGGATATCCCAACCGATGAAGAAATCGATGGCTCCCTGAAAATTAATTTCCAGGAGATGTTAGGCGAAGATTATGATGGTCAGATGCGTATGGTAGTTCCGGAGAAGAGTGCATTAGAAGCACAGATTACCGGACAGATGAGCATACAGGATATTTTAGAGGAGTGGGAGAAGACCAAGCGTGCCGCAGAAAAAGCATTACAGGAAGCGGAGCAGCAGAAGTTAGAATCTGCCAAGGCAAAGGCATTAGCAGAAGCCGGAGATATCATGGAACGTCTTGCAGATGTAATTCCGCAGCTGGATGCAGGACTTACCTCCAAAGAATTATTAGAAAAAGAATACTTAGGCAAGCTGCCGGAGGAAGAAGCCGGACAGCTTGTTGCCAATATGAATGATATTTTGCAGCAGCAGATTGATTCCATCAGTCAGGCAAATGCGAAAATCGATGAATTCCTAGCTGCCGGTGTACCGGGACAGAACGGAGAGGCGGCTGCAGGTGCAGCAGATGCGATGGAAATTCCGGAAGGAGAAGGTATTGCAGCTGCCGATGAAGAAGAGCCGGCTGGCACAGAAGAAATGACAGAACTTTCTCCGGAAGAAGAACTCCCAGAGATTGCACTGCCGGACGATATAGCAGAAGAAGTGGCAGCAACAGAAGCAGAGGAAGTATCCGATGCTGCAGAAGAAGTCTTACCGAAGATACAGTTAGAACCGGAAGCTGAGACAGAGGATGCAAAGCCGGAGGAGAAACTTCCGGAGATTGCAGAGCCGGATTCAGATGAGGATAACATCGGAGAGAGAAAACCGATTACCCATCTTTCCAAGGAGCAGAAAGCTATCTTTACTTATTTTGTTCCGGTATCCGGAATGGAGCCGCAGATTTGTCAGGCAATGGAAGGATCCATTGAACATTTAGAAAAGGGAATCAAAGGTGGCAACATCCTGATTCAGGGAGCAAGAGGAAGCGGTAAGACGGTACTTGCCACCGCACTGGTGAAGGCAATCCAGAATGAAATCGGAAAGCCGGGCAAGCGTGTCGGAAAGATAGATGCCGTTTCATTAAATCAGAAAAATATCCCGGAGCTTTTAAAGAAAGTTGCCGGTGGATGTCTTATTATAGAAAAAATCGGAGGAATCAGCCGGGAAACAGCCGTGAAATTATCACTGGCATTAGAAGCAGATGACACCGGAATCCTTGTAATCGCAGAAGATACCAGAGAGGGAATCACCAAAGCAATGGGAAGAGATGAGTCCTTTGCCAGACGATTTACCGAGAAGATTACGCTTCCGATATTTACCAGTGACGAGCTGGTATCCTTTGCAAAATCGTATGCCCACGAACTGACCTATGAAATAGATGAGATGGCGGTTCTTGCTCTATACAACAGAATTAGTAACATTCAACGCTTAGACAGAGCGACCACGCTGACCGAGGTGAAAGAAATCGTGGACGAAGCAATTGCCAATTCCGAGAAATTCAGCATTAAGAAAGTATTTTTTTCAAAGAAATACAAGGATGATGATTACGTCATTCTCCATGAAAAGGATTTCGAAGAATAGGAAAGAAAGAAACGAGGTGTAGTATAAATGGGGAACTTCACAGAACTGGACATGTATTTATTTGGCCAGGCAACACACTATGATATTTACAAGAAACTGGGAGCTCATCCGGCAGAGATAAGGAAGAAAAAGGGGATTCTTTTCGATGTCTGGGCACCACATGCTGCAGAAGTCTATGTCATTGGAACCTTTAATGACTGGAATGAAACAGCAAATCCGATGCGGCGGTTAGAACCGGCGGGAATTGGAATTTTTGAAGCATTTATTCCAAAGGCAGAACTGGGAGACTTATACAAATATCTGATTATCACACCAGATGGCCGGAAATTGTATAAAGCAGATCCATATGCCAACTATGCAGAGGTACGTCCGGGAACAGCATCCCGTATTGCAGACATTGAGCATTTCAAATGGACTGACGATAAGTGGATGGACAAACGGAAACAGACAGAAGATGTTTATGCAGAGCCAATGGCAATTTATGAGGTACATCCGGGTTCCTGGATGCGCCATCCGGGAAGAGAGGATGATGGATATTATTCCTATCGTGAAATGGCAGCGGCACTGACGAAGTATGTTAAAGGCATGGGATATTCTCATGTAGAATTAATGGGAATTTCCGAATACCCATACGATGGTTCCTGGGGTTATCAGGTAACCGGCTACTATGCACCGACTTCACGGTATGGAACGCCGGAGGATTTTGTTTATCTGGTAAACTACCTGCATAAGCACGGCATCGGCGTTATCTTAGACTGGGTACCGGCACATTTCCCGAAGGATGCCCATGGACTGGCTGACTTTGATGGCTGCCCGTTATATGAATATGCCGACCCGCGGATGGGTGAACATCCAGAGTGGGGTACCAAAATTTTTGATTATGGCAAATCAGAAGTAAAGAACTTCTTAATCGGAAGTGCCTTAATGTGGATTGAACATTATCACATTGACGGACTCCGTGTAGATGCGGTGGCATCCATGTTATATCTTGACTATGGCAAGAAGGAAGGACAGTGGATTGCCAATAAATATGGCGAGAACAAGAACTTAGAAGCCATCGAATTCTTCCGCCATATCAATACCTTAATCACTGGAAGAAATCACGGTACTGTCATGATTGCAGAGGAATCTACCGCATGGCCGATGGTAACCGGACCGGCAGACAAGGGCGGATTGAATTTCACATACAAATGGAATATGGGATGGATGCATGATTTCTTGGATTATATGTCCTTAGACCCGTATTTCCGCAAAAATAATCATCACAAGATGACTTTCGCCATGAGTTATAACAACTCTGAAAAATACATTCTGGTGCTGTCTCATGATGAAGTGGTGCATCTGAAGAAATCCATGTGGGAGAAGATGCCGGGTGATGAGGAAGACAAGTTCCGCAATTTAAAGAGCGCATACTCCTTTATGATGGGACATCCGGGCAAGAAGCTTCTCTTTATGGGACAGGATTTCGGACAGCTTCGTGAGTGGAGCGAAGAGCGTGAGTTAGACTGGTATCTTATGGAAGAACCACGTCACAGACAGTTAAATGAATACTTCCGTGAACTGCTTCACATTTACCGGAAATATCCGGCAATGTATGAGCAGGACAGTGACTGGAACGGATTTGAATGGATAAATGCGGATGATGCAGACCGAAGCATCTACAGCTTTGTCCGCAAGAGCAAGAATGGCAAGAACTCACTTCTCTTTGTCTGCAACATGACACCGGTAGCCAGAGACGATTACCGTGTGGGTGTACCAAAGAAAGGCACTTACCATCTGCTGTTAAACAGCAACGAAGCCCGTTTCGGCGGTACAGAAGCAGATAAGAGCAGACCGGCAAGCTATAAGGCAGTGAAGTCGGAATGCGATGGAAGAGAATATTCCATTTCCTATCCACTGCCGCCGTTTGGTGTCGCAGTGTTCCGGGTAATGTAGAGGACAGAAAATCACAAGACAAAGCAGCACGTTAACCAGATTGGTTAACGTGCTTTTTTGCTTTACAGGAAATTGCTTTCCTGTAAAGCAAAAAGTGAAGCCCAAAATTATAAAAAGATAATAAATTTCATAAATAAATGATGAAAAAATACAGATTGTGAAAAATATTTTCCAGTTGTTTTCAGTGGCTTGTTTCTGCGGTTTAAGTGCCTTAAGATGAAGGTAAATAAAATACAGCAGAAAGGAGAAGAACGTGTATAATCATTTATTTCAGCCAATTTCTATTAATGGAATGATATTAAAAAATAGAATTGTGGCAACACCGACAGGTGATGATTTTGAAGAAAAAGCATTGGGCGGTGCAGCACTTGTAATTGCGGGACATGCAATAGTAGAACCTGGACGTTCCAGTTTTGCAAGTCCGGAAGAACCGTATCCATTTGCCAAGTATGAAAGAGAAGCAACCAGAAAGAAAGTGCTTAAGATTCACAAAGGCGGAGCGAAAGCTTCTATCGAAATCTTTCATGCCGGACAGGATGCAAGAACGGTGGATTATGCGAAAGGACCGTCTGGATTTATCCGCCCGGATGGAGTGGAAGTAAAGGAAATGGATGAAGCGTTGATGGAAGAGACACTGCAGTGGTATGCCGAGACCGCAGCAAGTGCAAGAAAAATTGGTTTCGATTCCATTTTTCTTCACTTTGGACATGGCTGGCTTCCGGCACAGTTCCTTTCCCCACATTACAATCACCGGACAGATTCCTACGGTGGAAGCATCGAAAACCGCAGCCGTTTTCCGCTTCGGATATTAGAAACCGTCCGGAAAGCAGTTGGAAAAGATTATCCGATTGATATGCGTGTCAGTGCCTATGAATGGATTGAAGATTCCATAAGCTTTGAGGATGTGATGTACTTCCTGAAGCAGGCAGAGCAGTATGTGGATACCGTTCAGATTTCATCTGGAATTGATAAAGTGTTTGAAGCAAATGTGCATTGCATCACAACCAATCTGGAAGAAGAAATGCCGAATCTCAAATGGGCAAAAATTGCAAAGCAGGAGCTTAAGATTCCGGTTTCTGTGGTCAGCGCCGTTATGACGCCGGAAATGGCAGATGAAATTATTGCAAAGGGCTACGTGGATATGGTGGCATTTGGAAGAACACTTCTGGCAGACCCGAACTGGCCGAAGAAAGCACTGGAGGGGCGTCCGGAAGACATTGTTCCATGTCTCAGATGCTCCAACTGTTATCACATTTCTACAGACCACTGGAATGTAGGCTGTTCGGTAAATCCAAGATATCACAATGAGGAATTTATTCCATCAGGGCTTGATTTGCCGGAAGCAAAAGAGAAAAAACATGTGGTAATCGTTGGTGGAGGACCGGCAGGCATGAAAGCTGCCATGACAGCATATGACCGGGGACATCAGGTGACATTGCTGGAAAAAGAAAGTGAACTGGGCGGCATGCTTCGCTTCATTGAAAAAGAAGCACACAAGGAAGAAGTTAAGCGGCTTTTAAATTATTACCGGACGCAGATGGCAAAAAGAAAGATAGAGGTTCGTCTGAACACAGAAGCAACACCGGAGTTCATAAAAGAGCTTCAGCCGGATTCATTGATAGTTGCTCTTGGTGCCGTAGAGAGGATTCTTCCGATTCCGGGAATTGACGGTTCCAAGGTACAGCTTGCAACAAAAGCAATTGCATATCCGGAACAGCTGGGACAGGATATTGTAATCCTCGGTGGAGGAAGTATTGGATGCGAGATAGGATTGGAACTTGCCGAGCAGGGAAAGAATGTTTCCATTCTGGAACTGACCGATACACTGGCAGCAAATGCCAACTCTTTATACCGGGAAGCATTACGTCAGAAGTTTTTGCAGTATGAGAATCTTCACAGCCTGTTAAAATGCGGTTGCAGCAGAATCGAAGAGGATGTTGTTGTTTATAAGGATGAAAAGGGAGAAGAGAAGAGTATTTCCTATGACAACCTGATTCTTTCTACCGGACTTTCGGCACAGAAAAAGCTTGTAGAAGCATTTTACGGAATCTGTAAAGATACCATAGCAATTGGGGACTGTATCAGTCCATCGAACATTATGAATGCAAATTTTGAAGGGTTTGCAGCAGGATTAAATATATAAGAAAAATGTGAATTACACAAATGAAAGGGGTAATACGAATGAAAGACTACTCAGAATTAATCCAGGCGGTTATCGCCGGCGTGGGTGGCACAGATAATATTGAAAGTTGTATTCACTGTGCAACAAGACTCCGTTTTACATTAAAGGATGGAGCAAAATTTGATCAGGCTTCCTTAAAGAAAGTAAAAGGTGTACTGGGAACCTTAATCGGCTCCGGATATTATCAGGTATTAATCGGACCAAATGTAGGTGATGTTTATGCACAGCTTGCAGAAGTTCCGGCACTGAAATCCAAATTAAAAGCAGAAAATCCAGCAGAAGCTGTGGATGACGGGAAGAAGAAAGTCGGACTTTTAGACAGATTTACAAAAATGATGTCCGATGTATATGCACCGTATATTCCGATTCTGGCAACCGGTGGTATCGCATCCGGATTAATTGGATTACTGGCAAATCTTGGCGTAGTAGACAGCACAGGTCTTACTTACCAGACCTTTTATTCTATTTTTTATTCGCTGATTTATTTCTTCCCGATTCTGTTGGCATTTACAGCAGGAAAGCATTTTAAATGTAATCCATATGTAGCCGTAACACTGGGTGCATCCATTATGTATCCTGGCGTAGCAGACCTTCTGGTAACCGGTGAGAAAGCTTCCTTATTGGGAATTAACTTTACCGCATATAATTTCAGCGGTTCTTTTATCCCGATTTTACTGGCAGTATTCTGCATGAGTTATTTTGAAAAATGGCTGAAAAAGATTTTGCCACAGGTAGTGCAGTTTATCCTTGTTCCATTCTTATGTTTGATTGTATTTGTTCCACTTAGCATTCTTGTATTTGGACCACTGGGCGGACTTGTTGCAAACGGAATTAATGCCGTATACGGTGTAGTAAGCGCAAGCAAGATTCTTGTAGGCATTGTATTTGGTGGATTATTCTCCTTGGTAATTCTTCTTGGTATGCACTGGGCAGTTACTCCGATTCTTCTTGGAATTATGGCAGAGCAGGGCTTTGAGCCAGCACTGGCAGCAGGTGGAATGGGTAACTACGCAGCACTTGGAATTTGCCTTGCAGTAGCAGTATTTGCAAAAAATGCAGGAGACAAAACAACTGCAGGTTCAGCAGCATTTACCAATGCACTTTGCGGTATTACAGAGCCTGGACTTTACGGTATCATTTTAAGAAGCAAATGGTTGCTTGGAACAATGATTGTTTCCGGTGCAGCAGCAGGATTAGTTCTTGGAATCGGCGGTGTTGCAGCAACAAACTTCTCCTTCTCAGGACTTCTTGCTTTCAGTGGCTGGTTTGGATGTGTCAACTTCCCGATGTACTGTGTAGGAATTATCGTATCCATTGTTTTGGGATTCGGAATTACAGCATTCCTGCTTAAGAGTGGTAAAGTAAAAGAATATGACTAGAATATAATTGATGCGGGGAACCCGCAAAGCATATTTCTGGTAATTTACAATATCTTCCCTTTTTTTCCGGTGGATTCTCTGCTAAAATAAATGTAAAATTATTTGGCAAAAGCTGCCGGAAGAAAGGGAAGTGCTATGATTATAGAAAAACTGATGAAGCAGGCAGACTTTACAGATGTTGAAAAAAGTATTGCAGCTTATTTGATGAAAAATGGGTTTGATGTAAAAAATATGTCCATTCAGTCCTTGGCGCGTGCGACTTTTTCGTCGCCGTCTACTATTACAAGATTTTGTAGAAAGCTGGGACTGGATGGATATAAAAAATTTCAGATTTTGTTTTATTCAGAATATGAAGCATTTGCAAATCAGGGCGTAGTAGATGCAAACTATCCTTTTTCGGGGAATGACTCTTTTGAACAGATAGTAAGGAAACTTGCAAAATTAAATAATGAGACTATAAGAAAAACAGTGTCGGGATTTGATTATAACCAGCTGCACCGCATTGTACAGCGGATGAGCAGAGCCGATATGATTAATGTTTTCAGTGTCGGAACCTCTGCCACAGTAGCACTGGAATTTCAACAGAAAATGCTGCGTTTTGGTAAAATAGTAAACTTGACGATGAGTTCCTGTTTCCTGCCGGGCTATGCACTGACGGCAACGGAGCACACCGTCAATCTTGCAATTTCCCAGTCCGGCGAAAACCGGGATGTGGTAGAAAGCTTAAAGCTTTTGAAAAAGAATAAACGCTACTGCATAGGAATTACGGCAACTCCAGACAGCTCCGTGGCGAAAATGTGTCAGGAAGTCATTCTGGTGGATATTCAGGAGCAGTATTCCTATGAAGAAAAGATAGACACCTTTGCCGTGTACAGTGCGTTCCATTTTATATTGGATTGCATGTTTTCCTTTTTGTATCAGCTTGATTATGAAAGCAATGAAAAGGAGACAAAGGAAAAGGCGTATTTCATAAAAGAAAGTAAAGAACAGTAGAAAGAATGTTGCCTATAGCTATGTAAACCAGCCTGGCTTGGCAGCATAGAAGTGAAAAAAGAAAGGCGGGAAATAGAGATGTTTTCCATTTTTAAAAATAAAGAAAATTCCGCAGAAGAGAACCAGACACTGGTTCTGAAAGCATATCTGCCAGGAAAAGTAATTCCGATTGAAGAAGTAAAGGATGAGGTATTTTCCTCAAAGGCGTTAGGTGATGGACTGGCAATTGAGCCGGAAGGAAATATCGTTACTGCTCCGTGTGCCGCAACAGTATCTTTATTAATGGATGATTCGAAACATGCGGTTGGATTAACCTTATCAAACGGAGCAGAACTCCTGATTCATGAAGGAATCGATACCGTAAATATGCAGGGAGATGGCTTCCGCTACTTTGTAAGGCAAGGACAGAAAGTAAAAGCGGGAGACAAGCTCTTAGAATTTAACCCGGAAGAAATCAAAGCACAGGGATATGAGAAAACCTGCATTCTGGTATTTACCAACGGAGATGAGTACCCAGATATGAAGATTCATACCGGAATGGATGCAGTACAGAACGAGACTGTAATCGTAGAATTTTAAGATTGGAAATTTGTAATTAAAAAACACAGAAACTTCACATATTATAATGTTAGGACTTGTACTTAGTTTTTCAACTTTAAGCGGATGCGGAAACAATACAGCAACCGACACGGAGGTTTCTACGGAGGCAGAGGAAAGCGATACCTTATATGGCGAGGTCAGTAGCGTCAGTGATGATTCCATTACGATAGAGGTTGGAACATACAGTTCCGATGACGGAACGCTTACACTGAGCGGAGAAGCCATCTCAGGAGATGAGTCTTTCGGATTTGACAAAGCCGGAAGAGCTGTAAATCAAAAGTAATTTATAGAAAAATAGTAATAAAATAAAAAGTGTATAAAACCAGATAGTTCTTTCTTTCATAAGAAAATGGCTATCTGGTTTTTCACTTCCTTCTTAAGTTTTTCACTCAATCAGCCGACATAATAAAATAGCAGGACATTTGATAAGACCGTGAAAATGGAGGAATTTCATGCGGATAGAACAGAATCAGAAAATGGATGCCAATGTAGTGGTGACAGGAAACGCCAGACAGGAAAATGTGGCAGCTGCGAAGAAGGATGCATCCATCGTAAGAATAGAAAAAGACAGAAAGGCAGACCGTCTGTTAGAGCAGCCGACTTATGGCAAGCCGGAAAAAGAGGAAAATGCCTTAGAGGAGATTCGGGAGCAGGCATCTAATCTGGACGCAACCCAGATGAAAAATGAGATGCTTTTTGCATCAGACCATACTACGGGAAAAGACGCAAAGACAATGGAAGAAGATGGATTTTCCCTGACGGATACGGAGATTCCAACAGTAGTAACCGAGACCGATAAGATGAAGATGCGGCTGGCAAAGTCAGGAGAAGACATCAGCTATTTCGGGGACGGACTCAGTGATGCCCAGATTGAAGCAATGGCAGGAAGCACTGCAATGGCACAGCATATAGAATCAGCCCTGAATACCGTAAATATCCCGGTGACAGAGAATAATGTAAAAGATATTACAGAGACCGCCAATATGATGGAAGAACTTCATACACCGGACGAAGGAAGCATGAAATATATGCTGGATAATGAACTGCCGGTTACCACTGCCAATTTGTACAAAGCAGAATTTTCCGGGAGTGCAACCTATGCCGGAATGCAGCAGATGACAGACCTTGATTATGATGCGTTAAAGCAGCAGATAGAAGCCGTAATATCCGAAAGCGGTATGGATGTCAATGAGCAGAATATGGCAGATGGCAGATGGCTCATTGAAAATGGTATTCCACTGACTGCAGAGAATTTAGAGAAGTTATCCACATTGCAGCAGTTACAGCTTCCGCTTGGTGAGGAAGAAATTGTAGCGGTATCGGCAGAGGCAATTTCCGATGGAATCCGTCCGCAGGATGTCGTACTTTCCAGAAATGATTTCAAGGATCAGGCACAGGATGCATTGGACGTCATTACCAATGTAACGGATGAGGAACTTGCCTATGTGGTAAATTCCGGAGAACCGCTTACTATTGAGAATCTGAAAAAAGCTGCGGATGAGATAAAGAACAAGGACACAAAAGTTTCAGCGGCATCGGATAAAACAGCTTATACGAAAAGCGGCTTAGACCTTCTGACTGCAAGAAGACAGTTAGAGGAAACCAGACTGAAAATGACCAGTGAAGCGAACCTTTCTTTACTGAAAAAAGGAATTTCCATTGATACCATGGAATTGTCCCAGCTGGTGGAAGAACTGAAAACACAGGAAAATGAATATTACAGCAGACTCCTTTCCGGGGATGGCATTGCACCAAAGGAAGCGGATGTGGCATTGTTCCGGAATGTCATGGACACATCTGAAGCATTAAAAGCGATGCCGGCGTATGCCCTAGGAATCCATCCGGTAGATGAAACAACATTGCAGAGTCTTTATGAAGATGGAGCTGCCTTAAAGGATACCTTTGAAAAGGCAGGGGAACGATATGAGACCATGATGACAGCACCACGTCAGGACATGGGAGATTCTATTTCCAAGGCATTCCGCAATGTGGATGATATTTTAAAGGATTTAGGCCTGGAGACAAGCTATGGAAATCAGCGTGCCGTCAGAATCTTAGCTTATAACCAGATGGAGCTGACACCGGAAAATATTGCGGAAATGAAAGCTGCGGATGAAGAAGTGCAGCGGGCATTTGACCATTTAAAACCGGCAGTTGTCCGTACCATGATAAAAGAAGGCATGAATCCGCTGGATATGAGCTTTGAAGAGATAAACACCGTATCTGAGCAGATTCAGGAAGAACAGGGCATTACCGAAGAGGAAAAATTCAGTAAATACCTTTATAAATTAGAGCAGAATAAGGAAATCAGCGAAGAAGAACGAAGTGCTTATATCGGTGTATACCGGCTGATCCGTCAGGTAGAAAAGACAGACGGCGCAGCAATCGGAGCCTTGCTGCAGCAGGGCGGAGATATTACATTGCGTGGACTTCTGACCCAGGTTCGTTCCGCAAAGCATGGTGCCATGGATTATCAGGTAGATGATGATTTTGGAGGCGTACAGACCAAAGAAGGAGCCGGCATTTCCATTACGGAACAGATTGAGGGAGCGTACCAGAAGAATAAGCTTTCCGATGTGAAAGACGGACTGGCACCGGAGAAGGTGGCACCGTTTATGAAGGATGAAAAATGGCTTTCCATGACACCGGAAGAACTTGCAGATGCCATGAAAGAAGTGGAGCAGAAAGAAGAAACAGAGGCAGCTTACCGGAAGGAACAGGTACAGGAGCTGTCCCAGGCAGCAGCGGCACCACAGGAAGTCTATGAGTGGTTAGAACAGCTTGATATGCCGGCAACCGTCAACCGGGTGCTTGCAGCGGCAGATTATATGAATAACCGGAATCAGGTATTTAACCGTCTGTTTAAGATGGCAGACCGGAGCGAAAATCTGTCAGAGGAACTGGAAAATATCAAAGAAAAAATATTTTCTGATTTTGCAGAGGCAGTTAAGACACCGAAGGAAATGGCAGAGGCTCAGCGGAAGCTGGCAGATACTGCAGAGAATGTCATGAAGACCATGATGATGTCGGAGGATAATCTTACAAGCCTTGATTTGCAGGAGCTGAAAATGATGCATACCCAGATTGCATTGGGAAGTGCGGCAGCAAAGAAAGAAGAATATGCAGTTCCGGTGCTGGTACAGGGCGAGACTTGTAACGTTTCACTTAAGATTGTCCGTGGTGAAGAAAAGAAAGGTCTGGTGGATGTTGTTTTTGAGACAGACCGGTTAGGAAGAGTGGCAGCGCAGCTTCGTGCCGGCAAGGAAAAGATTTCCGGTTATATTGCAGCAGAATCCAAAGAGACAACGGCATTATTTGAAAGCCATGCGAAAGAGTGGGAAAATCTTTTTGCACAGGAGCCGGGACAGGAAGTCAGCATCAGCTATATGACCGGGGAAATAAAGAAGGATGGAATCCATCACAGCACAGAAGTTTCTTCTGAAAATACAGACAAGACGGAAGAAAAGAATTCTTCAGATACGGAAATTCAGACAAAGACACTTTATGGAATGGCAGAAAGTTTCCTAAAAGCGGTTAAGTCCTTAGAAAGGTAGTCCGATATAGAATACATAAGACATGGAACGTCGATAGACCGCAAGGATGCGGGCATGAATGGAAGAAAGGAATTAAGATAAATGAAAGTAAACCATAACATGTCAGCGGTAATTACAAATAAACAGTTATTGCGTACAGAAAATAAAGTAACCGAGGCAATGGAGCGTCTGTCCTCCGGATTAAAGATTAATCATTCCAAAGATAATCCGGCAGGTATGGCAATTTCCAATAAATTAAATTTACAGATTGAAGGACTTGACCAGGCATCCCAGAATGCGTCTGATGGTATTTCCGTATTACAGACAACCGATGGAGCCTTAAATGAAGTGACTTCTCTGATACAGAGAATGCGTGAGCTTTCTGTACAGGCAGCCAGTGATTCCAATACACCGGATGATAAGAAAGCAATTCAGCAGGAAGTAGAAGAATTAAAGAAAGAAATTAACCGTGTCAGCAAGGATACCGAGTTCAATACCAAATCCTTACTGGATGGAAGCATCCAGCGAAGAGTATATGGAACCAACGCTACAAGAATGGCAGTATCCAGTAATGTAACCGCAGCAGATTATACCGTAACCATCAATCAGGCAGCTGAGACTGCAAAGAAGGATGCAGATACCGTTGCATTTAATGATATGACAGCAACAATCGGAGCGTCCGGTAAAGTGAAAATTAACAGTTCATCCGTAGAAATAGAAGCAACCGATACCTACGAGCAGGTCTTTGAGAAAATCAGGACAGCCGGTGAGTTAGGCGAGACTACCGTAAAAGCAGATGGCGGTAAGCTTTCCTTTGAATCCACTGCATATGGCGAGACAGGCAAAGTAGAAATCACAATCAGCGATGCTGCGTTGGCAGCACAGCTTGGATTTAATTCCATGACACCGGCAGTATCTTACGGAACCAATGCTGAGGTAGATATTCATGCCGCAGGAAGCGGATTTTCAACCACTGCAACTGCCGCAGTCGATGGCAATAAAGTAACTATTACAGACCGTGATGGATTTGAAATGTCTTTTCTTACCAAGAGCGGACTTGCCGCAGGAAGCACTGCTAAATTAGAAGTGACCGACATTGGAACCATGGATCTTCAGGTAGGAGCCAATGAAAACCAGACCATTAAAGTAGATATTCCGGAGATTGATACCGAGACCTTATATCTGGATGATTTAGATGTAACAACTGTAACCGGAGCAGATCGGGCAATCGTTGCATTAGATAATGCACTGGCAAGAGTATCTTCCGTACGTTCTGCCATCGGAGCCTGTGAGAACCGTCTGGATTCTACTGTAGGAAGTCTTGATGAGACCAGCGAGGATATGACATCTGCACTTTCCCGTATTTCAGATGTAGATATGGCAGAGGAAATGACCAATTATACACAGCAGAACGTATTGTCCCAGGCAGCAATTTCCGTATTGTCCCAGGCAAATGACATTCCACAGCAGGTATTACAGTTACTTCAGTAATCAAAGGAGACTGTCATGGATAGTAGAACGAAGCAGGACTTTACCAGAAGGATTACCCAGAGTAACCGCAGTGAACTGGTAGTGGTCTTATATGATATCTGCTTTTCTTATCTTGATGAAGCAGAAAAAAATCTGAAGGAAAAAGATTTTGATGTATACAAAGAAGCCGTCCGGAAAGCTGATGCAGTGATTGGAGAACTTCAGGCGGCATTGAATTTTCAATATGAACTTTCCCTACAGCTTTATCCGCTTTATTCCTATTGCAGAAGAGAGCTGATGCGCAGTATGTATCAGCAGAGCGGTGACGGCATTGCCCATGCAAAAAGAGTTCTGAGCGGTTTGTATCAGGCATTCTGCGAGGTCGCAAAGCAGGATACCTCAGAACCCTTAATGCACAATACCCAGCAGGTATATGCGGGTATGACGTATGGAAAAGAACAATTAAATGAAAATTTTCAGGAGTCAGATACTTCCAGAGGATTCTTCGCATAAGAATCCTCTGTTTTTTGTTTTAAGCGGCGCAGCAGAAATTTATATTTAAGCTGCATGGCATTTACTTCATAAATATAGGCATCAATCAGATCCGGTTCTACAACATTCTGAAAATTCGCATATGCGAAGTCCAAGTCATTCTTTGTCCGGTTTAAATCATCTAAAAGTAAGCGGTAGCCGGCATCCGGCGCAGGTGTGCTTTTTACAATTCCAAACAATACGATCCCCACTTTCTTTATGGAAAATAAATCCTCTTTTTACTAAGTATAATCAGAAAAATCCAATCTATACAAAAAAAGGAATATTTTTTTTGGCAGAAAAATATGTTAATGGTAAGGAAATGGATACTTGAAAAGGATTTTAAGCAGTGTAATGAGTAAAGAAACAGGAATTATGGTGATTATAGGCATTTGTCTGCTGGTTTTGTTTATCGGAATCTTAAAACAAAGGGCAGATCTTGTCTTAAATTTTGTTGTCCGGATGGCAGCAGGAGCGGTGGCAATTGTTTTTTGCAACCAGCTGCTTTCGAAGAATGGCATAGATATTATGGTGGGACTGAATCCATGGAGCCTTACAACGGTGGGACTGCTGGGAGCAGGAGGATTTACCCTGCTTTATGGAATTATGGCATATCGTCTGATGTAATATTTTGTGGAATGTGACGAAAGAAAAAACTTTCCCAATTCGACATGTACAAGGTCATGGGTACATCGTATAATTCGATTACAGCGAGGGGGGAAGGAATTATAACAATACTGGTGATAATCATGCTTGGACTGGCAGTTTGCTTTGACTTATGGAAGTCAAAAATACCGAACTGGCTGACGGGCATGGGGGTGATGACAGGATATGCAGCACATATCCGGGGAGAAGGAGAAAAGGGAATCTTACTGGTAACAGTAATGATGTTAATTCCCGTGATTCTATTCTATTTATTATTCTTGATACATGCAATGGGAGCTGGAGACATTAAGCTTTTTATGGCACTCTCCTGCATGACAGATTATTCTATTGTGCTTCACACAATTATTTTTTCCTTATGTTTGGCAGCAGTATACGGATTGTTCCGGCTGATAAGGCAGGGAACATTACTACAGCGCATACTGTATTTTAGAAATTATATGCAGAGCAGTCTGGTGAGAAAACAGTGGGTGCCTTATCGGGAGCAGTCCGGTATGGATGATTCCTGCATGCATCTGGCACCGGCGGTACTGGGCGGCTATTTACTGACATTGGGGGTGGTGTAATGAATCAGATATCAATTGCAATTTGCGATGCGGACAGTGCCTATGGAAATAAACTGGCAGAATATCTTCTGGAGACAGGAAATGTGGCAAAGGCAGAAGTATATACAGACTGGAACAGTGTGGAGGCAGATTTAAATGAAGAAAAAAGAGATATCTGGCTGATTAATTCAGGGCTGTTGAAAGAAGCAGAAACCCTTCCTTTAAAGAAAGAAATGGTATGTCTGGCAGAAGAACGGCTGGGAGCAAGAGAGGCAGCATTGCCGCATATTTATAAGTACCAGTCTGCCAATGTCATCCTGCAGGAAATGTATGCATTACTGGCGGAGCGTCCAACGGAAATCTGTCTGCGGGGAAGCAGGAAGGGTCGTACCATAGGACTGCTGTCACCCTGGTATGACGGGCTGTCTTTATTGGCAGGACTGGCTGTAGCACAGGTTTTGGCAGAGAAGGGAAAGGTTTTATACATTAATACCAGAGGATATTGCGGCATGAAGCTGCCGGAAATGGAAGAAAGCCATAATTTATCCGATGTTTTGCTATCTCTCCGGCTTGGAAGTACCAATGGAGGTGCCAGCGTGATGAGCGGAATTACTACTGTGGGCGAACTTGGCATTATGGTTCCGGTAGAACAGGCAGTTTTATTGGGTGAAGTAAAAGCACAGGATTATCACAGACTTTTAGAAATTATCTGGCAGGAATTGTCCTTTGATTATGTGATATTAGAGATACAGCCGGAGCTTGCTGATACGGGAAGAATTATCGAAGAGTGTGACAGGGTGTATGCATTTTTAAAGCAGGAATATGGAATGGATACAGTAGAGCAACAGCTTATGTCACAGGAAGTAAAAGGAAAGATTCAGATCATAAAAATTCCGGAACGATTGCAGACAGGTGAAAGATATGAAAATTCCGGCAGTCCGGTTGCAGCAGCAGGCTATTTCAAAGAGTGGATAGCGCAGGAAATAGAAAGAGAAGAAGGCAATGAAAAAGGAATGCCTTAGGAAAGAAGTAGATAAGGAAATGGATAAGAAAGTGAATAAGAAAGTACATAAGGAAATGCATAAGAAGATGTATGGGGGAAAGGCATTCAGATGGAGACAAAGGAGAATTTAAAGGAACGCTTGAAGCATCAGGTAATGGAACGGATGGACATTTCAAGAACCATGGAAGATGAAGAAATCTTAGAACTGGTGCAAAAGACTTTGGAAGAAGACAGCCATAGAATGCCTATGAGTATTTCCATGCGGCAGAATCTGATTCGGGAAATCTTTCATTCCCTGCGGAGGCTGGATATTTTGCAGGATCTTATTGAGGATGCTGACATTACAGAAATTATGGTAAATGGGACAAAAGGAATCTTTTATGAAAAGGCAGGGAGGCTTTATCAGTGGGATAAACACTTTACATCAGAAGAAAAGCTTCAGGATGTCATACAGCAGATTGCAGGAGGCAGTAACCGTATGGTAAATGAATTACATCCTATTGTAGATACCAGACTGCCGGATGGCTCCCGGGTAAATATTGTCTTAAAACCTATTGCCATAGATGGAACAGCGTTGTCCATCCGCCGTTTTCCCAAAGAGCCTGTCCGGATGCAGACACTGATAGAATGGGGTTCTATTTCAATGGAAGTGGCAGATTTTTTAAAGCATCTGGTATGTGCCGGTTATAACATTTTTGTGTCAGGAGGAACAGGAAGCGGCAAGACAACATTTCTAAATGCCCTGTCGGAATTTATTCCAAAAGAAGAACGTGTGGTTACCATTGAGGACTCAGCGGAGCTGCAGTTGCTTGGGCTACCCAATCTGGTGCGTCTGGAGAGCCGGGATATCAAGCTTCCGGGGGCAGAGGAGATTACCATCCGGGATTTGATAAAAAGCGCACTTCGTATGCGGCCAAACCGGATTATCGTCGGGGAATGCCGTGGGGCAGAAGCACTGGATGTCTTGCAGGCAATTATATGTACTATATAATAATTATATATATAACGTATATAAGGATGGAAAATATAGATTAGAGGGAGGGGCATAGGAACGATATGAACATTAAGTATAGGTTATTGTGTAAAAGGTTAATAGAGGAAAGGAAGAGAGTAGGTGTCATTCAATATTATAATGTACTGTTCATAATGGAGTTAGTGTCAGATAAAGACATATGGGCTTTAGAACAGTGGATGAATGGTATAAATAACATATATATGAAAGATATACATAATTGGTGTAGAATACATTTTGTTAAATATCACACTGTATTTGTTTACAGGAAAGAGTATCCGGTAAAAGCAAATATTTGGAATGGGTATTCATATATAAGGTGGCGGATGGAGCGGTTGATGAATTTGGGATAAGATAAAATAGTGATTGCATGAAAGAGAGCCTTAAAGCAGGGTGTTCTTTTGAAAGTATGGATAGAATTAAAGGCTGAAGGCTCTGCGCTATTCGTTTGGCAGAGCCTGAGTATTCTCTTGATCCGTAGAAAATAAATCTAACTGACCTTCTGGAGTGGAACTTTGACCGGATTCATCTTCAGTTGATGGTTCTCTTTTTTTGGGTGTTTTATGAGTGTATAATTTCTCAAAAGGAAGTGAATACTTGGATTTTTTATTGTATTCTAGTAAAAGAGCTTCTGCGAATCCTAATGAACCGGCACGACGTTCTCTGGCAGTACGACTGATTTCTCTGACAGAGACACGCCCAACTTTTTCTTTGAAGGTGTCATCTTTCATTGTTTCTCCATAAGCATTATCCAGACGGGCAATAGCATTAAGCATATTGGAACTAAAGGACATAGGCGCACCTTCCCATGTGGCAACACAAAGGCGTAAAACACGATCAAGAGTGTGAAAACCATATTTTTCATAGATATTAATTAAAGTGGATACAGCACATATACCTCCGGGGCGAGAGGAAGAAGTAATAGTGAGATCATATGATTCAACAAGGTCACGAATAATAAGTTCTCTATCATTACCAGCTTCAATATTAGCCATGAATATTTCATAAGGTAATAACGATTTGACATATTTCATCTGATTTGCAAAAATATCTGCTTCTTGGGTGTAAACAAGATCATCATAAACCATACACCAGACAGGAGTTTCTCTTGATCCAGAGACGAGAGCAACAATCTCTATAGTGTGTTGTCCGTTGAACACATAATTTATCCCATCACGTCTACTTACTTTTACAGGGTTTATCTGATAAAGATCAAAATTAGCTGCAGCACGCTGAACGTGTTTGATGGAAAGATTACGTTGATAATCTTGATTTGAACATAAATTTTTAATAGGTATTTGCTCAAAATGCACTTGGGGAACAAACTTTTGTAAATCTTCGGTATTTCCATCCATAATTATATTTCCTCCAATTTTTTTAAAATATTATTTGTGGTTGATATTAGACACATAAGCTGATATTTAAGCTTATATTTTGCTGTATCAGATGCAATTTTAAAATCTGAAACTTTTAATACTCTTTCGATAGAACTGTTCCACGAGGGAATCGTCAATGTAAGACTTGCAATTTCCGCATCTGGATCAAATTGTGGCAGGTTGCGTATTGAAGGAATAGAAACGGAAGATTCTTTCCTTAACATCGGTTTGGCGTAATTATTCCATAGTAATTCCCTTTTCATATCATGATAACTGAGATGTTCTATCTTTTCGGCAAGAAGGTAGTTATTTAGACTTAAAAGTTGCTCTTTTGGTAATCCTGAAAGCTCAATAATATTAGCTTGGGAAATCCAGAGTTGACCAGAACGAACTCGTTTGACAAAATCCGGAACTTTTTCATCAATTATATCTAGTGCACTACTGTAAGCAGAATATTTGTAAACGGTAGCCATTGCTACATTACATTCTTCGGATATTTTTTTTGCTGCGATGCTTGCACCGGAAATATGAGATTTATTCGTAGATGAAAGTTGTCTTGAAACTATAATTTTTTCAGCATCATATTTTTTCCCAATCAGGTATTTTTTATTGATATTGGTTAAATCCTCTCGTTTAAGTTGGTCAGTACATATCCATGAAATTACATCTTCTTTACTGGAAAAATGGAGTCTTTTTATTCGGAAAGGAATACTGTGTTTACGAAATAATTCATATGCTTCTATACCATTAATGACAATACCATTCCATGTGCAGATGGGGGTGTGATAGGAATGACATAATATCTGTTGTTCAAGTTGTTTATAATCTTTTTCACTGAGATATTGATACAAATTGGTGAATTCTAGTTTTGTTTTTAATGTATATATACTATAATTGCGCATACTCATCTCCCATTATTTCTGATTTGAATTCTGTTTGTGGCAGTTTTGTGATGATGTTATCCATGGAAAATAGAGCTATTTTTTTATCTGGGTAAATATTGCCTTCTAAACGAAAAATGTTAAATTTCTCCCAAGAAAGGTTAAGTTGGGAAAGTGAATATAGTAATTCTCGGCTGTACAATTCATAACTGTTACCATTGATGACAAAATAATCCTTAACTTTATGTGCCAATTTATCCTCCGCACAACTAGCCTTTATACCTATCATTTTTTGATCAGGATTAACAAGAAGTTGAATATATTCTGGGTTACCAATTTGACGGAGTGTATTGCGGTGGATTCGTATACGATTCTTTTTAAAGTCAATACATATTAGTGGATGGGAAGAGTGTTTGTTGTTCATAGGATTTTTCCTCACTTTCTGCTGTTGATGGTTCTTTTGCTTTTTCTATGGATTTATCAGTTGCCTTCTTCTTTTCTTGTATGTCAAATACTGCGTAGCCTTCAAATATATTGACTTGCATTGATTTTTGATGTTCTTCCACTGGAATACCGAACTGATTCTTCCATTCTTCAGGATAAGAAGGTGTCCTAGCAGTGGTTACAGTTCCATTGTCTTTTAGAGTACGAGGAAATATTTCAGGTGAAGTTAAATCGAAAATGAACAGTATTTCATTGCCAGAACGAATTAGTTTGCCGAGAATCTTGTACCGATAATTAGGATTCCAGTCCATGAGAGATATCACTTTAGCAAAGAAAATTCGACAGGTGATTTGTTTTGGCGAACGCTTTTTTCCAGAGGAACACCAACGAAAAGAGTCTTTTTCTTCTTCTCGACAGGGACGGACAGCCAGTTTTTTTTCAATGGAATTGACTAATATTTGCACATATTCGACATCGGGTAGTTTTTTTATGCAGGCGGTATTTACAGATACCTTGTAGTTATTAAACGTAAACGAAGGTTCGTAAATATGAGCGAAGAATTCGCCACGTACAACTTGATAACCGTCATAGCTGAAAGAATCATCGTCAATGACTTCCATTTGATTTGAGGGGCTGGGCGCGACTGTTATTGGCATAGGTGTGTTGATTTTCATCATATCAGAAGGTTCTGTAGTCATATTCCATTGATTTATAGGTTGCTCGCTCATTGGGTGTCTCCTTTAATTTCTGTAATAATATTCTTTATATTTTGTATAATGGTTTCTTTGGGAGTGGTTTGTAGCTCGGGTTCTTTATAAGGTTTACTTTCTGAAGCAGTCTGCCAGTTTTTGTCTGCTGTAAATTCTGTTAATTCTGGCGCTTGAGACTGAGTATAGTAATTATTACCGAAGCTATTCATCCAGTCGGCAGGATAAGCTAACACACTCTTAGAATCAGATATTGTATCAGGCATGTTGTTATTGGGGGCGGATACGTCGTTGGTACTTGTCGGTATTCGTATTTCTGTATCGTCCATGTTGAAAATAAGGACATTTTCATTGCCTTTTTGGTGGGCAACTCCTAATATTCTATATTTGCATTTTTTGTCCCATTTAAATATCTCGTATAATGTTGGCAAAAATGCAGCGCCGGAAATTGGTTTTGGAATAAGTTGACCATCTTTGAGACGTGACCACTGCACTTTATTTTTTGTTTCAGAGGAACATGGTCGGATAGCAAGTAGTTTTGAGCTTGGGTGTATTAGCAGTTCGACAAATTTTATGTTTGGAAATTTCCGTATAGCATCTTTGTTAAAAGAGATCTGTTTATATGAAAAAGAAACAGAAATCCGACCAACAGAGGAGAAAAATTGTCCTCTGGCAACTTCATAGTCTCTTAAATCGAAGGAACCGGCGGAAGCAGTAATTGTATCAGGTACATTCATATTTGCCGGTTTAAGGACGCTTTGAGATGCTTCAAAGTAGTCTCTAGCTTTAAATCCAGACCATCTTGGATTAATGCTTATAAATCCACTTAGAGAGCCTTCTTGTATCACATGTAATTCTGGTAAAATCTCTTTATTTCCATATTTCGCATTTGTAATTAATTTTTGAACAGCTATGAAATCATCTCGGGAGATAATAGCTTCGTGATGTCCGACTTTTCTGTATTGATTACGGTCTTGATTGTTTTTCCTTGATTTATGGTCAAGATAATTAGGAGTCCATGTTTTTCTCGCCAGAACATCCCCACAATGGCGTTCATTTTGAAGGATTTGTAGTATGGTACTGGATGACCAGACATCATTATTCTTTTTTGTTTTACAACCGAGTTCTGTCAAAGAATCAGCAATTTGTTGAGTACTGCTTCCATTCAGATACATATAAAAAATAAGCTGCACAATTTTAGCTTCATGTGGATTGATTACAAGATCTCCATTTTCGTCTTGGTCATATCCGAGCAGAGGAGGTGTAAGGAATATTCCCCGACGAAAACGCATTTCAATGGAAGAATTCATAATTTCACTTTTGGTATGACTTTCTTCCTGTGCAAGTGTTGACATGAATGACAGAATCATTTCGCTTTTGGGATCAAGAGTATTTAAATGCTCTGTTTCAAAAAATACACCGACGGGTGGACGGAGTGAAGAAAGCTCTCGTACATATCGGATACAGTCAACAACGTTTCTTGCAAATCGGGATACACTTTTTGTTATGATTAAATCAATTTTTCCGGCTTCACAATCTTCAATCATTTTTTTGAATGCATCTCTATGTTGAAGCGAAGTGCCTGAAATGCCTTCGTCGGCATATATTTCGACAAGCATCCAATTCGGATTTTTATTTACTACATCCTGATAATGATTTTTCTGTAATTCATATGAGGATGTTTGGCGTGGATCATCCGTAGATACCCTTGCATATACAGCTACTCGTAGTTTTTTTTCTGTTTTAAAAATATCCTCTGGTGGAAGTGCCGGAATTACTTCCAGTTCTTCTGGATCAATACCTTTGTATCTTTGCCGGATTCTGGCTTTCTGTTCATCAATATTACTGCTTCGTTCTTCACTTTCTTTCATCAATAGCGACATCCTTTATAGTTGATATAACTATCATAGAATTTTTGGATTGAAAAAGACATAAACCATCAGTTAAGTGATTAACAGATGGTTTATGTAGAAATAGATATTTGATTGTTATTGAATGATTTAATAATCATTCGGGTTATCAGCATCGTAATTGTGTTTTGAGGATAGATGCCAATCATTGATTCGTAAAATATTCTTTATGGCTGAAAGAACCTCGAATATGTAACGTTTTTCAGTGCTGGTACAATCTGCCATTAATAAATCAATATCAGTTTGATATTCCGTAGGATTGTATAACAAGTTTCCATAGAGTAATTCATCAATAGTAATTTCAAGGGCATTGCTAATTTTGATTAAAGATTCTAAACTGGGTTTACGCTTGGCATTTTCTATATAGCTTATATAAACAGTAGAAAGATCAGCGATTTCAGCCAGCTCCTCGGCAGATAATCCTCGTTGTTTGCGGGTTTCTCTTATACGTTTGCCTATAAGTGCATAATTTATTTCCATGTCCTCACCTCCTTTCCATCACAACTTGACTTTTTTGTGTTGTAGATAGAAAAAATGGTGAGTTATACAATAGTAATTGGTTGTATAAAAAGAAGTATATCATATGTATATAGCAAAAAGAAGATTGTCGATTGATGGGAGAAAAAGGCGATAAGTTGTAATTGAACAACAGCGAAAAAAAGGTTATTATTTATGTATTAAAAATTATGTCTGAGAGGAAAATACATGGCAGATAAAGAGGAAATTAAAACACTGGAGGAATTAGAGGAAAAAGGAAGAATACTGCGGGAGTACAAAGAAAAATTCCGGCAGATGTGCCAAGAAAATAAAATGATAAAGGGTTCGACAGTGCTGAAACTATATGATAAAATTGAAGAAATACAAAGAGAATATGAGCATTTAGATAATAAGCTGACATTAATGGAATACAACTTTATATAGTTCTATTTTTTTTGTTTTAATACTACTGTTTCCCTTAGTAAATACTTGCAAGATACATCTCTAATATTTTTTCGGATTTCTAGTTACAATTAAGGTAACTACTATCGGAAAGAGGTGTATTTACTTGCGTACAGAGGATTATATTGCGGACAATATTATAGCTTTATGTAAAAAACGTGATATGAGTAAATATCGGCTGTCACAATTGACTGGTATATCTCAATCTTCGATTGGAAAAATTATTGCTAAAGAAAGTTTACCCACTATGCCTACTGTAGAAAAGATATGTGATGCACTGGGAGTAACAATGGCACAATTCTTTGCCGGAATGGATGTTCCAGTAAGCTTATCAGAATCACAACAAGAGGTTTTGAATATTTGGAATAATCTTGATGAAAAAGAACAGAATGTAGTGATACAAATGCTCCGGGGACTTCAAAAATAAAGGAAACAGTTGTAACGAAAATGTTGACTGTTTCTTTTTTTATGGAGTTGGGAGATTATGGTGATTGAAAAGAAATATTATGATATTGCACAGCGTGAATTGGAAGAAATGCAAAGAGAAATTAATGCAGAAAAAGCGCAAATGTCAGAAGAAGAGATACTAGAGGATAAAAAATGGCATGATGAACAATTGGAAACAATTATAAAAAAGGCAGAAGCTCATATGCGTTGTTTTAAGAAAGTTCCAGATCCTCAAAAAGTAGTGAAATTCACTTTTTTACAAAAAGATGCATTGGAAATTGCACGAAATATGCAGATGAATATAAAAACTGAGCGTAAAGAAGATGATTTATGGGGGACGATAGAAATGTCATTTAATAATATGTGGTTTTTAGATTCGGCTCCTAGTGAATGGAAAGATATTTGGAATAACTTGATGAAAGAAGCTCAGAGAGTGTATATAGAAGCAAAAGATAACATGGTCATGTATCAATATTATTATGATTTGGCGGTAGAAGTTCCTTGTGTGTAGACAAAATACAAATAATGATATATGAATGCTGTTCTGTAATAATTTTATGATATACTGTGGATATGATATGTAAAAATAGTCGGAGAAAGATTTGTGAATGTACGATTATTTAGGAGGAAAAAGCATGACAGATGCAGAACAAAGAGAGGCTGCCCGTCAATTTGTAAACCGATGGATGGGAAAAGGGAAAGAAGATGAAGATGGACGTTCTTATTGGATTGATTTATTGACGAATGTTTTGGGAATGGATAATGTGACAGAACGTTTGAACTTTGAAAAGAAAGTTGTAATTGATGGAAATACAAAACGTATTGATGTATATATTCCTGAAACACGAGTAATTATTGAACAGAAGAGTCTTGGAAAAGCATTGGATCAGAAAATCAGGAATTCAGGAGATGTTGATCTTACTCCATTTGAACAGGCAGACAGATATAATGGGAAGCTGACTTTTGATGAAAGAGCTCGGTGGATTGTTACGTCAAATTTTGCTGAAATTTGGATTTATGATATGAACCAGAAACAGCCAGAACCGACAAAGATTGCTTTAGATGAATTACAAAGCAAATATCCATTGTTGGACTTCTTGGTGAAAAAGGAAGTAAAGACAATATCGCATGAAATGGAAGTATCAATAAAAGCAGGAGGTATTGTTGGGCTTATTTATGATGCGTTTTTAAAACAATATCGTATACCAGATATTAAGGAAAAGGATGAAACATTTGAGCAGAAAGAAAAAAGAGAGCATAAACTAAAGAGTTTGAATGCTTTATGTGTGCGAATTGTTTTTTGCTTGTATGCAGAAGATGCTGGTATTTTTGGAAAGAGAAATATGTTCCATGATTATTTGGAAACATATGAAGTAAAGGATTGCCGGAGAGCTTTATTAGAATTATTTAAGATATTGGATACACCTGTATCAGAGCGAGACGAGTATTTGGAGGAAGAACTTGCTCAGTTCCCGTATGTAAATGGTGGGTTATTTGCTGATGAAACTATTGAGATACCACCTTTTACAGAGGAAATTAAAGAATTACTTCTTACAAAAGCGTCAGAAGATTTTGATTGGAGTGATATTTCTCCAACTATATTTGGAGCGGTATTTGAATCTACATTAAATCCTGAGACCAGACGTTCAGGAGGAATGCATTATACATCTATTGAAAATATACATAAAGTTATTAGTCCGCTTTTTTTGGAAGATTTGCAAAAGGAATTTGATAGTATTAGAGCAATTCAAGTGAAGCGTACCAGAGATAAAAAATTGGAAGAATTCCAAAATAAATTGGCATCACTTACATTTTTTGATCCTGCGTGTGGTTCTGGAAATTTCCTTACAGAAACATACTTGTCGCTTCGTCGTTTGGAGAATGAGGTGATAAAGGAAAAAGTTGGCGGACAAATGACATTGGTAGAGGTAAATAATCCAATTAGAGTTTCTATTCAGCAATTTTATGGAATAGAGATTAACGATTTTGCAGTTACAGTTGCAAAAACGGCTTTATGGATTGCAGAATCTCAAATGTTGGAAGAAACGAAAAATATTGTGTATGGATTTAATGATGATTTTCTTCCTTTAAAGACATATGTAAATATCACAGAAGGAAATGCATTAAGAATTGATTGGAATGATGTAATTCCTGCAGAAAAATTATCGTTTATAATGGGAAATCCGCCATTTGTAGGAGCACGTTGGATGGCGTCGGAGCAGAAGGAAGATGTTGAGAAGATATTTGAAGGATGGAAGAGTATAGGAAATCTTGATTATGTTAGTTGCTGGTATAAAAAAGCAGCTGACTATATGGGAAATTATAATATCAGAGCAGCATTGGTATCAACTAATTCAATTACACAGGGAGAAAGTGTTTCGATTCTCTGGAAACCGCTTTTTGAATCAGGTGTACATATTGATTTTGCATACAGAACATTTATATGGGATAGTGAAGCGTCAATAAAAGCGCATGTTCATTGTGTAATTGTTGGCTTTAGCAGAGCTGTAAATAATAAGCAGAAAATAATTTATTCAGGTGAGAACGCAATTCCGGCGAATAATATTAATGGATATTTGCTTGATGCAGAAAATATATTCATTGAAAAAAGAATGAAACCATTGTGTAATGTTCCTGAAATAGCATTAGGTGGGCAAGCAATTGATGGTGGATTTTTAATATTGACGGAAGAGGAAAAGGAAGAGTTTTTGGAAAAAGAACCACAGGCTTCTCCGTTTTTTAGACATTATATGATGGGAAAAGATTTTATTGATCGAAAGCCGAGATATTGTATTTGGCTTGTTGGAGCTGATCCTGGATTATTAAAAAAATGTCCGATGATATTAGAACGGGTGAATAAAGTACGTGAATTTAGACTTAGTAGTACAAGAGCGAACACAAAAAAAGCGGCTGAGAATCCAACTTTATTTGCATCAATACTTGAACATAAAAATCAATATATTGCGATTCCCAAAGTTTCTTCTCAGAATCGTAGATATATTCCAATGGATTATTTAGATGGTGAAATTATTCCGGGAGACAAATTATTCACTATGCCAAATGCATCATTTTATGAATTTGGTGTATTGATGTCGAATGTTCATATGGCATGGATGCGAGCAGTGTGTGGAAGATTAAAAAGTGATTATAGTTATTCAAACACAATAGTGTATAACAATTTCCCGTGGCCTGTAGTAACGGAGAAGAATCGGGAACAAATTGAAAAATCGGCACAGGAAATTTTGAAAGCAAGAACATTATATCCTAATAGTAATCTTGCGGCTTTATATGATCCTTTAACAATGCCAGCCGAGTTACGGCGAGCACATACTGCAAATGATAAAGCTGTTATGGCTGCGTATGGCTTTAGTACAAAAATGACGGAAGCAGATTGTGTGGGAGAGTTGATGAAATTATACCAGAAAATGCAATGATAAAAGTTTATAGAGCTGTTTTTTGCTCAAAGTAAAATATTTGAAAACATAGAATATTCCAAATCCATAAAAGCTGAATGAAAACCAATATGGGAATTTTACAGGTGGTACAAAATTTGTAAAATTTTCATATTGGTTTTTTTGTAATCTGTAAAAATTATAAATTTGGATATCAAGTAAGGTTTCGGATTTTTGATTTTTATGTATTTTTCAATTTTGGATATGGCTCCGAAATTGGCAATTTTGCGGAAGTGTATCCACACTTCCTGTCCTTGCTGTTTTTAAAATCACATAGTGATTTCACAGGGATATAGAGATATTTAGTCTATTTTATATCCCTGTGTTGTGACCGGAAAAATTCGGGGAACCAAGTGTATATTTATGCTGAATGTGAGGAACTGGGGAGCACAATCCTCAGCAAGAATCCTACGTCCGGAAAATAACATATTGCTAAAATAGCGATATGGTATTACCGGGGTGGATCTTGCTCTAGTGTGTACTAAGACCTCGGCATAAATAGAAAAATGGGTTTGGGGAATCCCCAGCAAGATGAAAACCTGATGAGAGAATATTGTGATGAAAGACAATATTGTTAAACACAGGTGGATCTTGCTCTGGGGTAAGAAAGAAGTATCTTTATATTATCAAAATGATATTTGGAGTTTATGTTGTTGGAAAGTCGTAAGCAGGAAGATAACTTCAAGTTGTTGGTGCAAATATAATGAATAGAAGTGTCCAGTACATTTTTGGTGATGGGTATTTTGGTGGAATCCATTTTTATTTATTTTTGAATAATAAAATTTTGAATCTGCAGCCGATTCTGCCTGCCGGACAATGTTTTTAGATATCTGTAAACGTCACGGACTGGAACTTGATGAAGAACCATCGTATGATGGAAGAAAGTATTTGGAAACACGATAGAAGCAAACGCTGTACTTATCGTCTTGTCTGGCAGGGAAGATTATTAGGTATTAACCAGAGAGATATCGGCAGAGAAAACAGAAGTGATAGACAATGATATTTGTTAGATATGCTTCTTGTCGTTGGCTGCATCATATTAAAACGCTTTTTACGTTAAAAAAGTGCTGTGATCACAAGGCTTTTTGCAAGCAAAAATGAAAAGGCTATATATAGGTAGCCTGTGAAACTGGAAGTGCCCATTTTGGGCCTGATTTAAAGAATAATGTTCTGACAGAGACCAATGGAATGACTCTCTGCTGGGGCTCCAAAAGAAAGGAAAAATGATTATGGAAAAAATGATGAATACAAAAACAGAGGGTAACACATTTACAAAGAAAATCGGGCAGACAGTCTATGTTGTCCGTTATCATTTCAATGAAAATGCAAAGGAAACAATGCAGGAGAAGATTAACCGGATGCTGGTTACAGAAGCAAGTCGACAGGCAGTGTATTAAAATTAGGTGGATGTAATTGAAGAAAAAATATGATATCATGTGAGTAACAAATCGAGATTGGACAAATAAAGAAATTGTAGGAGGAATATATATATGGTTGGAAGAATTTATCACATTGGATTAACCGTTTCTGATTTGGATCGCTCGATTGCTTTCTACAGAGATATTCTTGGGCTTAAATTTCAGGGTGAAATCTTTATGGAAGACGAAGAGACAGATAAAATGTTCCGTAAGGAAAATTGTAAAGCAAGGGTTGCATATTTGAATGGTTCAAAGGCTCTTGAAGCACCACCGATTGAATTGATTCAGTTTGTAGACAGTAAAATCCATAAAGAACAATCAGACTTGTTTACGACATCTATCTCAGAAGTATGCTTTTACACGGATGACATTGATTCTGTTTACAAAACCCTTATCGAAAATCATGTGGAGTGCTTGTCTGAACCGCAGTATTTCGACTTTAGGGCAGATGGATTTGGGGAAAGCAGAGCTTTTTATTTCAGAGACCCGGATGGAATCATTCTTGAGATGATGCAACCGCTTTGATGAAAAAATCATAAGTACAGGAAAGTGGAAACTTCCAGTTTGTCGAAGTAAGCCAAATACGGATTGGGCAAAAACGGTTTAGCAGTCACAGGTTCTAACCCTGTGGCTGCCTTTTCTTTTTCATGATACATAAATTTATACTTAAACCAGCGTAATCATCTACACCGATAATATTTCAAATAAATGACCACATATTACTCCAATGGCATATTCGATGATATCCCACAATTTCAATATCATACAGCTTACAGCAAGAACAAACACTGCTATTCCAAAATTTTGCCACTGTTGCAATGACAAAGCAATCACTGCGCACATTATGAAAATTGCATTAACCAGAACCGCTGCCAGATAATGTATTTTCGATAAGATACTGACTGTAAAAGATAAAGCAATCAAAATCACCATCACTGGCAATACAATCAATTTTGCAAATATTTTTAACATTTTATGCGTCCTCCTCTTTTCTGACTTATTTCCCAGATGCTGATCGAACAGCCAATTATTATTTATCATTTGCGGCATACTGCGGCAGATCATGGTTTACTTCTGCCTGATAATAGCCGCTGATGGTACTCGGTGCATTAAACAATGCCGCCAGCAGATATTTTTTGATATTATGTATTTTTGAGGTATTCTTTCTCATGCAGTCCATCGCATATTCCACATGGAACATATTCAGTTTCAAAAATTTGCTTCTGACCAATTCCGCCGGATACTCACTGGATGCAACAACGATGGACTTATTCTTACAAAGAACCGTTTCCAGAATCAGATCAAAGATACCTGTCAGCAGTTCTCTGTCATAAGGGTACCGCTCTAAGAGAATGTCCAGTTCAATATTCTCTTTGATTATTTCCGTGTATGCTTCCACATCGAATCTCATCCCATCATTTCCCGATATGATATGATTAGATTCAGTATTACTTAACTCAGTATTATTTATATTATTCTTATTAGTGTGTAATTTTTTCACTTCTGGATGTGTAATTTCTTCACTTCTGGACATGACATTTTTACACTTCAAGACATGTAAATTCTTCACTTCTGAAATTGCTGATTTTTCTCCAGAAATGTAATTATTACACTTCTGAGCATCCTGGATCATAAACTGTTTCAGATAGATCATGGTTGGTTTTCCCTGTCCCTGGCGCTTCTTTTCAATGAGTCCAATTCCAGATTCTATATCCAGTTCTTTCATTATGGAAATGGCTTTTTTATTACTGCATCCCATAGCATCCATGATATCCTCCAGCGAATAATATATGTAGGCACGTCCTTCTGTGTCAAACCACTGATTTTTCATTGATAATGACATACGATCCAAAGACCATAGAGCACTTTTGCCTCAACAGATACTTTTTTGAAATACTCTTCCGTAAACAACAACTTCGGTATTTTATAAAATGAATACTGATCCGCTTCCCGTCCATAGAAATAGGACAGCTTTATTCTGTCTTCCATTCGTCTCTCCTTCTCATTCCAGAAGTGCCTTTTATACACTTCTGGAATCCTGTTCTCTTTATTGAATTTCTCTCTGTGCTTCACTCCACTGTTCCAGTAATTGTATGATTACTGTCTCCCGATCCTTTGCTGAATAGTTAGATGGAAAATATTTATCCAGCTTCTTTTCTGAGAATGATACTTTAGCTGCCGTGTTCTTCTTTGGAAGTGCATCGTTCATTATTGAAATAACGCTATACTGAGATGCCTTGGATAAATCCTGCTGATTCCGTAATGCTTCCACCTGCACCGGCTTTAAAAATCCATTGTCACGGTAATATTCATAGACCCATTTCTGAATCTGCTCATCCAGATAAGAGATGTCAACTCCCATTGTTAATGTAATTTTCTTACTATCCACCAAATCAAGTATTGTGGAAATAAGTTCTGTAAGACGTATATATTTTGTCACTTGACGTCCTGATATTCCTGCTTCCATTCCTATTTGATTTCTTGTTCTCTTGGAATTTTCATCCAACTTCGGGAACTCAGTTCCCAAAGTTAAATCTGCTCTTGCTCCCTGTCTTCTTATTGCATCCAATTTCATTTTAAAGGAAAAGGCTCGCTCACTCGGAAGTATCTCCTCCCTCTGAATATTGGCATCCACCATATTTATAATGGCTTCATCATCAGACATTTCCTTTACAATAGCAGGTATCTTTTGAAGTCCAGCAATTCCTGCCGCATGTAATCTGCGGTGACCAGATACCATTTCATAATCACCATTCTGATCCGGTCTTACAATTACTGGATTCAGAATGCCATTCTCCCGGATACTGTCTACCAGCATATCCATTCTTTCATCATCCAGAACCTTAAATGGATGATTCGGAAACGCATGGATTCTCACAATTTCTATTTCCTGAGTACCGGAAATCTCCGGCACTCCCAATAATTGATCTACTGACTGCAATTTGATTTTTCCAGCAACTCTGTTTGTCATTATCTATGCCTCCTTCAAAACTTCTTTGGTTAACCCCTTATAAGCACATGCTACTTTTCCCTTTGGATCATAGGAATAGATACTTTTTCCTTCCACGCTGACTTCCGCAGCTCTGACTGACATCGGAATTTCCGAACCAAATACCTTGATGGATGCAGAATATGTATCGTACACCATCAATGAAATATCCCTTGCATAATTTGTCCTGTAATCTACCATAGTCAGTAAAATTCCCTCAATTTGTAGTTTTGGATTCAGCTGTTTCTTCACCCTACCAATAGTCTTGATCAGCTGCTGTAATCCTTTGACCGGAAGATACGCTGCCTGTACCGGAATCAGCACTGAATCTGCACATGCCAATGCGTTGATTGTCATCATTCCCAGAGACGGCATACAGTCTATAAGGATGAAATCATAAAACTCTCGCAGCTTATCAACCAGTGATCTGAGAATCAGTTCCCTGCTCATAGCATTTACCAAAGAAACCTCGATAGCTGATAATTCAATGTTGGCCGGGATCAGATCCACACCCTCTCCATGATGAAGAATCGTTTTTTCCATATTCAGTTTTTCATCATTCACAACGTTCAGCATCAATGTAGCCAGCGAATACTCCATCTCATCCGGTTCCTCATATCCTAAGCTGATTGTAAGGCTTCCCTGTGGATCAGCATCGATCAGCAACACCTTTTTTCCTTCCTGTGCCAGTCCTATTCCCAGATTCACACATGATACCGTTTTACCAACTCCACCTTTTTGATTAGATACTGCAATTACTCTACACATATGTTTTTCCTCCCATTATTCAAATGTCATATTGATTTTTAATAGTGTCAGTATTTCTCTTTTCATCTGTTCAGCAGTGTAATAGGATGGAAAATACCTGTATAACTGCTCATTTTTGAAAACCACTCGGTCAATATCTTTCTGCTTAATCTCGCTTAAAAGCTCCTCTATTTTCTCCTGACTAAAATCCCCATCCTCCTGTAATTTTTTAATTCTGATTGCCTGAGACAGATTTGGTGTTCCCAATGTACTCTCCATTGCATCCAGCACAGTCTTCTGATTTTTTTCAGTTAATGATGCCAGTTCCACAGCTATCGTAAATCCCATCGTCTCATCATCCACTTTTTCAAGCAGCTCTGGAATCAGTCTGGTAAGTTTTAAATATCTCTGTACCTGCTTGGGACTGTCCCCACATTCTTCGCTTATGACCTCCACACTCTTTTTCCCGGTCAGATAGTCAACCTGGCTACATTTTCGTCTGCCGGCCTTTCTCTTGAGCACATCATATTTCATCTTATAAGCAAATGCTTTTTCGCTCGGTGAGATCCGCTCCCTCTGTAAATTGGCATCTACCATTGAAATAATGGCATCCTCTTCAAGCATGTATCTGATAATGACCGGAACCTTCGTATACTTCAGTTGCTGTGCTGCATACTTTCTTCTGTGACCTGAAATGATTTCATAAAATCCTTCCGGCCTCGGTCTCACAATCAGAGGATTGAGAATCCCATATTTCTTGATGGATTCCTGCAACTCTTTCATCTGACTGTCTGCCTGTACCTTGAATGGATGATTTTTAAAGTCCCTGAGCCGTTCAATCTCTATCTCAACGACTTTCTCATCTGGATCTCTTTGATCTTCTTTTCGTACTTCCATGTAATCCTCCTTTTCTCCTGGACAAAAAATGCCCAGACTAGACTTGTTACATCTAATCTGAGCATCTATCTTTCTCAGGTCTGAATCGTACAGACAAGAAAACCAAATTTACATCCATTGACAACCCTTTTTCTTCCCTACTCCATATGCCACACATCCGGGTGGAAAATCATAATTTTCAAATGGGTGGCAAAATCTTATTTTGGGTGGATGAAATCCTTCTGTTTTTTCAATTTCGGGTGGAAATTTCCACCCAAGATACAAAAAAAGCAGCAATGACTTTTTCAATCATTACTGCTTAAAATGAGCGTCTCCTATAGGAATCGAACCTACAATAGAGTCTTAGGAGGACCCCGTTATATCCATTTAACTAAGGAGACAAATGCCGTATTTTCGGGCTTTTCAGCTCTTTTGGCTCCGGCTGCCATATCTATGAATTCAATCACTCTTGTGATGAATTTCCATTGTATCTTATTTTGACATTCAGGTCAATCCCTGTTGGAATCGAACTCTGACTTATCACTTCGCAACTTCCATAAGTCTCAACCATGATTGAACCTTAGGAGGCACTTGTTATATCCATTTAACTATGAGAACTAATATTACCTAATAATTTACTTTTCCCTGCATCCAGATGACCCCCTTAAATCTTCTGCCAATTGCAGGTTCCCCCAGAAGGTCTTTTTCATTGATGCAGACATCATATATCAAATCGTTACAGTCCAGTGTAAGCAAACAGATTTTATCACCTGTCATCTTATTATTCTCCATCCTGTAATCTACAATTTCACCTAAAATGGAATACTGGTCACTTTCGATTCCGTATGGCATAAAATAAGAATCTACAATACTTAAGATATCCTCGTTAGCTATCCGTCTTGACAACATGGAATAAGTATCAATATCTTCCAGTGTAAGATTTTCAATGGCATCCTCGTCTCCCTCTCTTGCAGCTGCAATGAGGTAATTACGGTCCTGACTGTTTTTCTTTGTATTCTGGATCTGCTTTTCATTTTTGCTGATTGGCATAATGATTTTTCCATTTAATGACAATGCACTTAATGTAGCGGACATTGGACGCATCTTCGGATTTCTATGATGCTCGGATAAATATTCTGCAACATTCTGTAAATAGAAAATCAATGTAACGCCCAGCTTCATTTCGTCACAAACACCGGCATAAGATTCTTTTTCGGAATGCTTCTCTATCTCTATCTGCTCCTGGGTCGTGATTCCGTCACCCTCTACATACGGGTAATAGTATTCAGTATGAAAGGTTCCATCTTCTGCATATTCTCCGCAAACACGGATTCCAGCTCCCGGTGCAATCTCTTTCGTCATTTCTACAAATTCATTTCCCATGGAATCTTCTGAGACTTCAATTCTATCCGGGGATGAAACGATTTTATCCGTGAGTTTCTCTATATCAGATTTTTTCATATTGTTCTGAAATCCAATTGCTCTTAAATAGCTATGCACGAATCTGTTCTTCCTTCCTTGAAATACCATCTGAAAACCTAAAACAGGCATACCCTATTATATAGTATGCCTGTCATTTTTACAATCTGCTTTCTGCAAATTTATTCATTAAATTTATTCATCTTTTGATTTCATTGCCATTTCTAAAGCTTCTTTTTCTTCTTCGGAAAGTGCAATAATAGAATTTCCATCAATTATTTCCTTAATATACGTATAGCAGCCTTCTCTGCTATGCATTGCATTGATGATATATCCGTCATTGCGCTCATTCAACATTGCAAGGGAAAAGCTCAGCTTTCCACCCATCTCATTAAAGGCATCATATTTTACAAGTCCAAGCTTCTGGAATGTAAAACGTAAAGTAGCAAATATATCTTCGATATTTTTCTTATTTGCCTTGTTAGATGCAACCAGATCATCTATTTCATCTAAACGCTCTTTCAATACATCTTCCAGCGTCCTGGCATCTTTTCCGGACATGAACTTTTTATATTTCTTTTTTAACTTACTCATCTGGACGATATTTACAATGGTAACTATAAAAAGTATCAATACCAGTGCTGCCAGTCCTACTATTACATAATCGGAATCAATTCCTAAATATTCTGAAAAAATCATGTTGTTATCCTCTTCTCTTAATTACAAACAAATGTTCTATTTTTTAATACTTTCGATTAATTCATATATTCTTGTTAATTCATCCGGGGAATAATATTCGATTTCAATTTTTCCCTTCATAGAATCCTTCTGATTAATGATAACCTTTGTTCCAAGTATTGTTTTCATTTTTTCTTCTGCTTCCTGGTAAACAGCATCCAGTTTTTTCTTTTCCGGATTCACCTCTTTTGCAGGTGCATTCTTCTGTTTCTGCATTTTCTTTACCAGCTTTTCAGTATCTCTTACACTGATTTTCTCATCGAAGATTTTTTGTGCAAGTGTATACTGTTTTTCTTCATCAGTGATTCCAAGTAAAGCTCTCGCATGCCCGGTAGAGATCATATCGTCAATTACCATCTGCTGCACTTTATCACAAAGTTTTAAAAGCCGCATGGAATTAGTAACTGCAGTTCTGCTCTTTGATACTCTCTCCGCAACTTCATCCTGTTTCAGATTGAATTCATTTAAAAGGCGTTTATATGCAATTGCCTCTTCAATTGGATTTAAGTTTTCTCTCTGTATATTCTCAATCAGTGAAATCTCTACGATTTCCTGTTCAGTTAAATCTTTGATGATTACAGGAACTTTCTTTAATCCTGCCATCTTTGCTGCTCTCCATCTTCGCTCACCGGCAATGATTTCGTAGTAGTCTTTCCGGTCTACTACCAGAAGTGGCTGCAAGACACCAAACTGTTTGATAGACTCTGATAATTCTAATAATGCATCTTCATCAAAATTCTTTCTCGGCTGTTCTTTATTTGGTTCTACTTTATTGATATTTACCATAACTTCATTTTTTGCATCTGTCTTCTCATTGGATGTTCCAACTTTATCTGCAATCAATGAATCCAAACCTTTTCCCAATCCACCTTTTCTTGTTGCCATTTAGATATCCTCCCTGTCGATTACTTCTTTTGCAAGAAGTCTGTAGCTTTCTGCTCCCGCTGACCTGCTGTCGTATAGATTAATTGGAAGACCGTGACTTGGTGCTTCTGCTAATCTTACATTTCTTGGAATGATTGTTTTATAAATTGTTGTATGTAAATTATTTTTTACATTATCTACTACTTCATTAGAAAGATTTGTCCTGGAATCATACATAGTAAATACAACTCCTTCCATCTTCAAATCTGGATTCAGTCTTTCCTGTACCAGGTCAATGGTATGAATCAACTGGCTGATTCCTTCCAATGCATAATACTCACACTGAATTGGAACCAATACGGTATCTGCTGTTGTCATAGCATTTACTGTCAGCATATTCAAAGATGGCGGACAATCAATAATAATAAAATCATAATCGTCCCGGATATAATCTACTGCATTTTTTAAAATATACTCTTTATCATTGATTCCCAAAAGTTCAATCTCTGCTCCGGACAAGTTTACATTAGATGGAATCAAAGTCAGATTTTCAATCTCTGTTTTATGAATACTTTCACGAATTGTACATTCATCCAGCATTAATTCGTAAACAGTACTTTCTAAATCATCTTTATCAACTCCCAATCCACTGGTAGTATTTCCCTGCGGATCCAAATCTATTGCCAATATTTTTTTTCCGGCTTCTGCCAGACATGATGACAAATTAATAGACGTTGTGGTTTTACCAACTCCGCCTTTCTGATTTGCTATTGCTATTATTCTTCCCATATTATTTTCCTTTCTGTCTCTTTCATCATTGAAACATAAATTTCAGTTTTCTATTATTTTATCTGTACCGAACTTGTTTTATTATAACACTATAACACTTTCATTTCCAGTAAATCCATGTAGAAATGGAAGTAATTTTTTCTATTATTTTCTCTGTTTTTACTTTTGTTTTTTGCATAAATTTGAACAAAGAATGTACCTTTGCACATTCTCGTGCCTGCGGCGGTCGCTTGCAATATCTACCTTATACGCCGCAGTGTTCATTCTCATGGAGCGTTTTTTGTTTTACAGAAAAGCAATTTCCTGTAAAGCAAAAAAATGTTTCACGTGAAACATGAAACATTTTCTTTCATAATATAGTAGACTTATTTTTTTATTCATACTAAATATTGTATCTATTTTATGTTTCACGGACGTTCTTTTACTAATGTTTCACGTGAAACATTTTATCAAAATACCTCTATTATGTTGTATATCAATTACTATTTATTCTAACTTATCTTATTTCGAATAGCGAATACTGCAGCCTGTGTTCTATCTTCCACATCTATTTTTCTAAATATATGGGAAATATGATTTTTTACTGTTCGTTCACTGATTGTCAACTCATCAGATATTTTCTTATTGCTACATCCTTCTGAAATCAATCGAAGTACATCTAGTTCTCTCTTAGTCAGACATTCTATTTTTTCTTTATCTAAAGCATAATCTTCCATACTTTCATTTAGTGCAGGAAGAAGACTTGGCTGAATATAAGTATTTCCAAAAATAACCACATCAATTGCTTCTTTTAATTCATCATAACTGGAATCCTTTAATAAATATCCATCAATGCCGATATCAACAGCTTTCAATAAATATTCGACTTCATTGTGAACTGTTAATATCAATACCTTTACTGGGATTTTATTCTGTTTAATATATTCTAATACTTCAATACCATTTTTCTTAGGCATATTTATATCTAATAAAAGTATATCTGGATGAATCTTCTTATTTAATAAATTCAGACATTTTTCACCATCATTTGCCTCTGCAATTACTTTCATCGTACCATCCAGTTCCAGTAATTGTTTCAAGCCTTCCCGAATCATCATATGATCATCTGCTATGATTATTTCTATTTTATCTTTCACTTTACTCATTTTCTTCCTCCTCGACAAAGTTTGGTACACGAATACTTATTGTAGTACCCTTTCCTTCTTTACTTTTTATCTGAATCTCACCTGATAAAAGATGAACTCTTTCTTTCATAATAGATAAACCAAAACCGGAATTTTTTGTTTTTGCAACTTTCTTTTTTGTATTAAATCCAATACCATCATCTTCAATTACAAGTGAAATATCATTTTCAGTATATTCTAATACAACACATATTTCTTTTGCATCAGCATACTTCAATGCATTCGTGCATGCCTCCTGCATAATTCTTAATAAAGACAATGCAACAACAGGTTTCACGTGAAACGGTTTTCCTATTATAATATATTCTATCTTCCGGTTCCACTCCTGCTCTATTTTTGCAATAGCATGTTTCAGTGTTACATCTATTCCTATATCATCTACTGACATTGGTCTGAGGTTATATATCATTTTTCTTGTATTGCTTATCACATTGCGAATATTATCAAGTACATTTGATAATTCCATTTTACAACGCTGCGAATCCATATCCATTACACGCATAGAAAGTTCTATCTTATGAAGCATACTGGTAAGATCCTGTACTGTAGAATCATGTAAATCTCTTGCAATGCGCTGTCGCTCCATTTCCTGTGCTTCTAATAACTGAATCTTATATTCTGCATTATCTTCTTCCTGATATTGCTGGGCAATTGTCTCCTTTTCCCTCTCACATTGAATAATAGATTGACACTCTTCCAAACGACGTTGTACATCATATAACTTGTTCTGTAATTCAGACTTTTCTTTGATAATATTTTTCTGCTGTACTTTCAGCTCATTAATTTTTTCCTTATTACGGGCATTCACTGTTCTTGGAGTAAACGCTTCATAATTTGGATCATTTATTTCATCCAGAAGTTCAATAAATTTTATATTTTCTTTTTCTGTATTTTCTAAAGAAATAATTTTCTTTTCTGTCTCTCTCTTTTGATCTATCAGTTCCTTCTGAATTTTCTCCAGATATTCTCTAATCATAGCCCCTCCTAGAACATATGTTCTTATGTGGTATACATAATAATTGTAAACTATTTTTTTCTATCTGAAAAGTCTTATTCTATGATTTTAATTGTAAAGCAGCATATTTTTGTTTATAATAAAAGTATCATAAACTTTAGGGAGGAATTACGATGAACAGGAATCTGAAAAAAGTAATCGGCATCACTACTACTGCTGTTACCGGCATGTATATTATAAATCGAATTGTAGATTACACTGCAGGACAAAAAAATCTTTTAACTACCGAAGAAGGAAATATATATCACTGGAAAAATGGTGACATCTTCTATACTGTTTCCGGTAAAGGAACTCCGGTTATTCTGATTCATGAACTGAATCCTGCTTCTTCCGCCAAAGAATGGAGTAAGATTGTACACCGTCTGGAAAGGAAACATACCGTCTACACTATCGACCTGCTTGGCTGCGGTCGTTCTGAAAAACCGGGTATTACCTATACCAACTTCCTATACGTACAGTTAATTAATAATTTTATCCACGACATTGTAAAAGAAGCGGCAAATATAGTCGTAACTGGTATTTCTTCTTCTTTTGTCATTATGGCACAGACAATGGAGCCGGATAACTTTAAAAAAATTATTCTGGTTAATCCATCTGACATCAATATCATCAAGGAAATGCCTACGAAAGAGACAAAGGCTGCCAAAACTATTTTAGAGATTCCAATTATTGGTACCTTTATCTATAACCTGATTATGCATCACAAAAGAATCCGCAATTACATTGAAAGTAAATATTTCTTCAAGAAAACATTCCTTTCATCCAAATTAGAAGATACTTACTTTGAATCTGCACATAAAGGAAACAGTGCCGGAAAATATCTGCTTGCCAGCACCAAAGGAAATTATGTCAATATTGATATCACCAATGCTGTGAAAAAAGCAGACAATCTCTACATCATTTCCAGTAGAGAAAGAAATAATGCCGTAGCTATTACAGAAAAATATCTTCACTTAAATAAGAATATTGAAGCAACCTACATCTCCAATTCCAGATATCTTCCCCAGCTTGAAACGCCGGATAAATTTAAAGATATTGTTTTAATGTTCTTACAATAATAAAACCAGTCATTGAAAACAACGTATAAATCTTTAAAGGATAACAAACGAAAATTTGTTATCCTTTTTATTTACGCAACTAGCGAGAAAAATTATGATAGAAAAGAAGGAACCAAACATGTTTCCCGTAGTTTAATCTAATTTTAATTTTTACTTTAAAGGGCTTTTTGATGGAGTTCCAGCCTTACGTGGATATGCTTTTGGTGTCGCATGAACCTTATTAATTACCACAAAAGAACGTTTAATGTCACTATCCGGCAGTGTAAAGTGAATTACATCCTCTATCTCGCCGCCCAGCACGAAAACTGCCTTCTTTGCATCCTTCAGCTCATCGTCCACCTCTCCAGACTTATAAGAGATAAATTTGCCGCTTGTGTGGATAAATGGTAGGCAATATTCACTTAATGTGGATAAATTGGCAACTGCTCTGGAAACACATAAATCAAAGGATTCCCGATAATCTTTTCTTTTAGAAAGCTCCTCTGCTCTTCCATGAACCGTTTCAATATCCTTCAGATTAAGTGCTTCCATAACTTCATTTAAGAATAATAACCTTTTATTCAAGGAATCCGCCAGAGTAATCTTAAGCTCCGGAAACATAATCTTAAGTGGGATTCCAGGAAAACCGGCTCCGGTTCCCAAATCCAACAAAGTAAGCGGCTTCTTTAAGTCCATCACCTGGCAAAGAGAAATACTGTCTAAAAAATGTTTCTCCACAACATCCTCAAATTCTGTAATTGCAGTAAGATTCATTACTTTATTCTTTTCTACCAGCATTTCATAGAAAGTCAGGAACTGTTGCTCTTTCTCTGCAGTAAGTTCTAAATTCCAATCTGATAGAATATTTCTCATTTTTGTAAAATCATATGCCATAAGATATCCTCATTCTTCTTCCTATTTTTTTACCTGTTCCATATAGACTAACAACATCGTAATATCTGCAGGTGATACACCGGAGATTCTTGAAGCCTGTCCAATGGAAACCGGACGATAAAGCTTTAACTTCTGTCTTGCTTCGATACGAAGGCTGTCTACTGCATCATAATCAAAATCATCCGGAATTTTCTTATTTTCTAATTTTTTAAAATGCTCCACCTGTTTAATCTGACGTTTGATATATCCATCATACTTAATATTAATATTAACCTGTTCCTGTACTTCTTCCGGAAGCTCCGGTCTGCCTTCATCAATTGGAGCCAGTTTTTCATAATCCAGTTCCGGTCTGCGAATCAGTTCGGTAAGACGGGTTCCGGTATTCAAAGGAGTACTTCCATATTTCTCTAATAACTTCTGCACATTCTCTTTAGCACCGATTGTTACTGACTCTACCCGATTTATTTCATCCTGAATTAATTTTTCTTTTTTTACTACCCAGTCATATCTTTCCTGAGAAATGAGTCCGACCTGATAACCATATTTACTAAGACGAAGGTCTGCATTATCCTGACGCAGTAATAAACGATATTCGGCACGGGATGTCATCATCCGATATGGCTCATGATTCTCCTTAGTAACCAGATCATCGATTAACACTCCGATATAGGACTCGGAACGATGCAATACAAGCTGTTCCTTCTCTTTTACATATAAAGCTGCATTGATTCCAGCAACAATACCCTGGGCTGCAGCTTCTTCATAGCCGGAACTTCCGTTAAACTGGCCGCCACTGAACAATCCCTTGATATTCTTAAACTCCAGCGTAGGTAACAACTGGTTTGGATTGATACAGTCGTACTCAATAGCATATGCATTTCTTACAATCTTCGCATGCTCCAGTCCCGGAACCGTATGATACATTTCATATTGAACATCCTCTGGCAGGGAACTGCTCATTCCACCGACATACATTTCATTGGTATTTAAGCCTTCCGGCTCCAAAAATACCTGATGTCTTTCCTTATCGGCGAATTTTACCACTTTATCCTCAATGGAGGGGCAATATCTAGGACCCGTTCCTTCAATAACACCAGCATAGATTGGTGAACGGTCGAGATTTGCACGGATAATCTCATGAGTTTTCGGATTTGTATAGGTAAGCCAACAGGATGCCTGCTCTATCTGAACACTTTCCGGGTCTGTAGTAAAGGAAAATGGTACTACTCTCTCATCGCCGGTCTGCTCGGTCATTTTACTGAAATCAATACTATTCTTATCCATTCTTGCCGGAGTTCCCGTCTTAAAGCGGAACATTTCTACTCCATGGGCTTTTAAAGAATCTGTAAGATGATTAGCAGGCTGTAACCCATTCGGTCCTGTATAATTAATCACATCTCCATAGAGACATCTTGCCCGAAGATAAGTTCCGGTACACAATACAACAGCCTTACTGTGATAAATTGCTCCGGAAAATGTTTTAATGCCGGCAATCTTATTATCTTCTGTGATAATTTCAGATACTTCCGCCTGTCTTATGGTAAGATGTTCAGTAGACTGCAGCGTTTTCCGCATTTCCATACTATAAGACGCCTTATCTGCCTGGGCACGAAGAGAATGCACTGCAGGACCCTTAGATTTATTTAACATCTTCGACTGAATAAATGTTTTATCAATATTAATTCCCATTTGTCCACCCAAAGCATCAATTTCACGAACCAGATGTCCCTTGGAGCTTCCACCAATGTTAGGATTACAAGGCATCATCGCAATACTGTCTACACTTACTGTAAATATAATGGTTTCGAGTCCCATTCTGGCACAGGCAAGTGCTGCTTCACAACCTGCATGGCCTGCTCCAACCACACAAACATCATATGTCTCTTCGATTACCGACATTTCATTATCCTTCTTTCTATCTAAATATAATTATTTACCCATACAGAATTTACTGAAAATCTCATTAACCAGATCATCTTCTACTGCTTCTCCGATAATAGTACCCAGTTCTTCATAAGCATTCATAAGATCAATGGAATAAAAATCTTCCGGCATTCCATTTTCTACACTCTGTTTTACTAACTTTAAGCTCTCTACTGCCTGAATCAATGCGTTTTTATGTCTAATATTAGTAATATATACTTCATCGTTAAATGAAATCGTTCCATGGAAAAACATTTCCGTAATGGTTTCTTCTAATACATCAATTCCAAGATTTTCTTTTGCAGAAATAGCTATCATCTTATGATCTGCACCGGATAATTTTTCTTTGATCTCATCTTCTCCGGTTACCTGGATTAAATCAGATTTGTTCAATAAAATGATGGCTTTCTTCTCCCGGATGGCATCTATAATCTTTTCGTCATTTTCATCCAATGCAGTAGAAGTATCCACTACATAGATAATAAAATCAGCTTTATCCACAAGGGATAGTGCTTTATCCACACCAATCTTCTCTACCACATCCTCAGTACTTCTGATTCCAGCGGTATCCATGATATTAAGCGTAATGCCATTTAAGTTAATCTGCTCTTCCAATACATCACGGGTAGTTCCGGCAATATCCGTTACAATTGCCCGCTCTCTTCCTACCAGCGCATTTAATAAAGAAGATTTTCCGGCATTCGGCTTTCCGACGATTACTGTATTAATACCTTCCTTTAAAAGGCTACCATTTTCCGAAGATGCAATCATCTGATTCATCTTCTGCATCAGTTTCTCTATTATAATAAGAAGATTCTCTCCATATCCATCAATACTGATATGCTCCGGATCATCTAAAGCAGACTCAATAAATGCAATCTCATGTATGATTTTACCACGAATTTCTTTGATTTTCCCTGTAAGAGCTCCGTTTAACTGCTGCATGGAGCTTTTCAATGCAAAATCATTTTTTGAAGAAATGACATCCATGACAGATTCTGCCTGGCTTAAATCAATACGACCATTCAAAAATGCACGCTTGGTAAACTCTCCCGGTTCTGCCGGTCTTGCTCCATTTTTCAGCACTACTTCTAAAATACGCCGCATCACAAGTGTTCCACCATGGCAGTCAATTTCTACTGTATCTTCTCTGGTATAACTGTTCGGTGCCCGCATCAGAAGAACCATTACTTCATCTATTATTTCATCTTCATCATAAATATGGCCATAATGAATCGTATGACTCTTGCACTGTGATAATAGCTTGTTTCCTTTTTGTGACCGGTATATCTTATCAATTACATCAAAAGCATCTTCTCCACTGATACGGATAATTCCAATTCCTGAATTCGTCATGGCGGAAGCAATTGCTGCAATAGTCTCTGTTTTCATAGAAATCTCCTTAATATAAGAATTCTTATATTATCTGTGTAATATATAAGAGTTATAAAACGGTATAATTATATCATTTTATAACTCTTATGAAATCATTTTCTTATAAAATTTTTAAATTATTTTTTTAATGTAACAACTACATGACGGAAAGGTTCTTCTCCCTCGCTGTGGGTTTCTACATATCTGTCACCCTGCAATGCAGAATGAATCACTCTTCTTTCAAATGGATTCATTGGCTCTAAAGATACCGGACGTTTTGTTCTCTTAACCTTATATGCAATATTCTTTGCAAGATTTTCCAGAGTATCTTTTCTTCTCTGGCGGTAATCTTCGGTATCAAGCTTAACTTTGATATATCCATCCGAATGTTTATTAACAGCAAGATTTGTAAGATACTGAAGAGAATCTAAAGTCTGACCTCGCTTGCCAATCAGCAGTCCCATTTCTTTGCCGCTTAATTCTACTTCATAAACCTTATCATCTTCTGCTTTCTTAATGTCAATGGTAACTTCCATATTCATAGTAGAAAATACATTTTCCAAAAACTCACGGATATTATCTACCGTATCATTCTTCTTCCGTGCCTTGATGATTGCAGGTTTACTCTTGATACCAAGAAATCCGGTAGAGCCCTTCTCAATAACTTCTACCTCAATCTTATCACTGGTAGTTCCAAGCTTAATCGAAGCCTCTGTAATTGCATCATCCACTGTTTTTGCTGAAACTTCAATAAATTCCATTGTATATTACCCCCTCTATTTATTGTTTCTTTCATTGAATTCACGTACTCTGTTAGCTTTGGAGGCAAGGCTTCCTGCTTTTGCATTGCTTCTTACCTCTGCTGCATGCTCTAAAGCTTCTTCCTTTTCTTCTTTTGTCATAGTACCTGATTCAATAACATTTGCTTTTGTACTCATCTTTGCTGCATTAGCAATCTGATTTTCAATCAGACCCATTTTCTTTTCACGCTTTGCTTTCGCTTTTTCCTGATTAGCTTTCATAATAGCATCCCAGTCCATCTTATCAAGACGTTTGTTAATACCCCACTGCTGGATACTACGAACCAAAGCACTGGCAATCCAGTAAATACCAAGACCAACCGGAACAGTAAAACACATTACAAGTGAGAATAACGGCATCATAAGGTTCATGGTTTTCATCTGCTGTGCCATTGCATCATTTTCACCGGTAGAAGCGGTAGGCATTAATTTAATATTTAATCTCTGTGTCAGGAAAGAAATAACCGGAATCAGTAATGCACCGATTGCAAGTAAATAAGCTCCTGACTTAAATCCTGTTGTCATAATATTCCATGGGCTGTTTGAAATGTTAAGACCAAGGAAATAGTTTAACTTCTCTAATGATTTCTCAGTTGCATCCAGATTAGTAAGATTACCAAATACATTTTTTAACTCACTCCATCCGGAAGTATTCATCTTATATAAAACATCAACAATATAATTATGAAGAACATTTGTATCCGTTGCAGTAAAATCAACAGATAATCCTGCAATTTTAATTTTATCAACAAAGCTTGTCATCTTATCTGCAAAGCCGTCGATAGACATAATCTCTGTAACAAGAACAGAAAACTTCTCTTTTACAGCCGGTACATATGCCGGTACATTTAAGAATACACGATATAAAGCAAACAGAATCGGCATCTGGATTAACATCTGGATACAGCTTCCGGTCGGTGAAACACCATATTTCTGGTAAACCATCTGTGTCTCTTCCTGCATCTTTTGCATAGATACCTGATCTCTCTTGTTTTTATATTTTTTCTGGATAGCCTGAAGTTCCGGATTCATTTTCTGTGAAAGCTTTGAAAACTTCTGCTGTTTATAGGTTAATGGAAAAAGACATGCATAAATAATCAAAGTTAAGATAATGATGCAAAGTCCGATATTTTCTATTCCAAACAAACTGTTCAGCACATAATAGATTCCATTCATAATCCATCCTAAGACCTTCGCAATCGGTCCGAGAATCTTACCATTGTACTGAGTTAAAATGATTTCTGACACTTAACGTACCTCCTAATCATGGAACCGGGTCATATCCGCCTTTTGAAAAAGGATTACATCTTAATATCCTCCAGAGAGCCAGTGCTCCCCCCTTTACTGCACCATACTTTTCCACGGCAATCAGACCATAAGTAGAACAGGTCGGGCAATAAGGGCACTTTGTTGTTTTCATTGGTGAAAGATATTTTCTATAAAATTTAATGATTGCAATTAAAATTTTTTTCAAAATCATTCCATCTTCTTTTCGATATTATCTTTAAATAATTCCATGAAGATTCGAAAGATGCAGCAATGAACTCTTTAACTTATGATAACCTTCATTTTTTGCTGACACCCTTACGATGACTACAATGTCCCAACCACTATGAAACATCTCTTCGTGCAGTCTGTAACTTTCTCTTAATAATCTCGTCAGATGATGTCTTACTACACTATTTCCTACTTTTTTACTGACGGAGATTCCAATTCGATTCGATTCCAAACCATTTTCCAGAACATACATCACCAGATACTTGTCCGCATAAGACTTACCATTGCGATATACATTCTGGAAATCTTTGTTTTTCTTCAATGAGTCCATTTTTCAATCCTTAAAAAAGTCTTGTAATAAGAAGAAAAAGACCACAAAAGTTGTGGCCTATGCTGATAATTTCTTTCTTCCTTTTAATCTTCTTGCAGCCAATACTTTTCTTCCGCCTGCTGTACTCATTCTTTTACGAAAACCATGAACTTTATTTCTCTGTCTGTTTTTTGGCTGAAATGTCATCTTACCTTTATGCATAATAATCCACCTCCTCTATGCTAGAAAACATCAGTACAATTATAACAAAAAAACCTGTCAAGTCAAGTAAAACCTGCATTTTTCGGTAATTAATTTTTACACTACTATATATATAAGGAAGAAACTATTTTTAATCTATATCTAGTATCCATTTTCTTCCTTCCATACCATAAAATTTATATATCAAAATTTTATGCACAGGTTATCCACAATTGTTCATAACCTGTGCATAACCTGTAGATAATTTAAGGATAACTTGTTATTAAAATGACTTTGCCTTAATTTTGAATAGCTTTTTCCGCTAAAACAAAGGCTTTTTTATCCACTTTATTCACATTAGGCTTATCACCTATACCTTTAAAAGTTCTCATTGATAATTTGCCCCATTTAGTTTATTATTAAAAGAGTAGGATTCTATATAATGCTATAAATATGAGAAGCTTTAAAAAGCTTAAATAATAGAAACATGGAGATTTTTATGGAACAGATTATTGAAAAATGGGAAGAAATTTTAAGAACTGTCAAGGAAGAGCATGAACTTACTGACATTTCTTTTAAAACCTGGTTAGAACCACTTAAGGTATTTGATGTCAAAGACAATACTTTATACATACTGGTACCGGACGAACAGATGGGGCTTAACTACATTACCAAGAAATACACTCTTCCTATTAAAGTAGCAGTCGCTGAAATTATTGGAAAGGATTACGAAATCGAATTTGTACTGCCGGAGCAGGCAAAATCCATGCGTACACCGAAACCGATGGCTTTCGTAAATACAGAAAGTATTGACAAATCCAGTTTGAATCCAAACTATACCTTCGATACTTTTGTTGTTGGAAATAATAACAAACTGGCTCATGCAGCTTCACTGGCTGTTGCAGAATCTCCGGGAGAAGTCTATAACCCACTCTTTTTATATGGAGGCGTAGGACTTGGTAAAACGCATTTGATGCATTCCATCGCACATTTTATCCAGTCCAATAATCCAGATGTAAAAATTTTATACGTTTCTTCGGAAACTTTTACCAATGAACTGATTGAAGCCATCCGAAATGGCAATAATACAGCTATGACAAAATTCCGTGAGAAATATCGTAATATCGATGTACTTTTAATCGACGATATCCAGTTTATTATAGGAAAAGAAAGTACACAGGAAGAATTTTTCCATACCTTTAATGAGCTTTATCTTGCTAAGAAGCAGATTGTTATTTCTTCTGATAAGCCGCCAAAGGATATGGAAACATTAGAAGAACGTATCCGCTCCCGTTTTGAATGCGGTCTGACTGCTGACATCGGTTCTCCGGATTATGAAACCAGAATGGCAATTCTGCGAAGAAAAGAAGAAATGGATAATTTCCATTTAGATGATGAAATTTTAAAATACATTGCTACTAATATTAAGTCTAATATCAGGGAACTGGAAGGTGCTTTAAATAAACTGCTTGCCTACTCCAATCTCGAACAGACTGAGATTACCATGGAAGTAGCCATGAAAGAGCTTCAGAATATTATTTCTCCGGACAAGCCGAGGGAGATTACTCCACAGCTTATTATTGATGTGGTATGCGAACATTTCCATATTACAAAAGAGCAGATGATTTCTAAAAGCCGCAGCAACGATATTGCAAAGCCGAGACAGATTGCCATGTATCTTTGCAAAAATATGACTGGGGTTTCCTTAGAAAATATTGGAGAACTCTTAGGAGGAAGAGATCATTCTACCGTAATTCATGGTATTAATAAGGTAGAAGCTGAATTACAGACGAATGAAGCAACCGTAAATCTCTTAAATACCATTAAGAAAAAAATTAACCCAAATTAATTTATGCACAGGGTTCTGTTTATAATTTGTGAACTAGCTGTGGAATGGCTTTGGATAACTAATTATGTTAACTTTACATAAAAATTTATTCACTTTTTATTAAGACACAATCCGCAGTCATTTAAACAGGTTATACAGTAACAAAATTTTTTTAAATGCTTATGAATTAAGGGTTGCAGAGGTTATTCACTTATTAACATCCCCTAAGAATAAGACGTTTAATTTCTTTTTAAATATTATATTTATATATGTCGAAAGGAGTTATGAACAACATGAAAATCATCTGTTCAAAATCAAATTTACTTTATGGTGTAAACATTGTTTCCAAAGCCGTACCAACCAGAACGACCATGGCTATCTTAGAATGTATCTTAATAGATGCTTCTGCCGGTGAGATTAAATTAACTGCCAATGATATGGAACTTGGAATCGAAACAAAAATAGAAGGAGAGATTGAAGAAAGAGGAATTATCGCATTGGATGCAAAAGTTTTTTCTGATATCGTAAGAAAGCTTCCTGACAATGAAGTTGTAATCGAAACAGACTCTTCCTTTAAGACAACCATTACCTGTGAAAAAGCAAAATTCAATATCATTGGAAAATCCGGTGAAGATTTTTCTTATATTCCATATATTGAAAGAAATGAAGAAATCAGCATTTCACAGTTTACTTTAAAAGAAGTAATCCGCCAGACAATCTTTTCTATTGCAGATAATGACAATAATAAGCTGATGACAGGAGAATTATTTGAAATTAATGAGAACAGCTTAAAAGTTGTATCACTGGATGGCCACCGTATTTCAATCCGTAATATAGAACTGAAAAATAATTATGAGCATAAGAAAGTGGTTGTTCCTGGAAAGACTTTACAGGAAATCAGCAAGATTCTCCCGGGAAATGCTGACGAAGATGTCAGCATGTATTTATCAGACAACCATATTGTATTTGAATTTGGCAATACCACCGTTGTTTCCCGTCTGATTGAAGGCGAGTATTTTAAGATTGAACAGATGCTTTCTTCTGATTATGAGACAAAGGTTAAGATTAACAAACGTGAATTATTAGACTGTATCGACCGTGCTACCCTTTTAGTAAAAGAGGGAGATAAGAAGCCGATTATCATGAATATAACAGATGATAAGATGGAATTAAAAATCAATTCTTTCATTGGTTCCATGAATGAAGAAATTGATATTACCAAAGATGGAAAAGATATTTTAATTGGATTCAATCCGAAATTCTTTATCGATGCCCTTCGTGTCATTGATGAAGAAGAAGTAACCCTTTATATGGTAAATCCAAAGGCACCATGTTTTATCCGGGATGAAAATGAGACCTTTATCTATCTGATTCTTCCGGTAAACTTTAATGCAGCTGCAAACTAGGATTTGCAGAGGCAGGAAGAGAGGCAATCATGCAGGAAATTAAGCTGCGGGATGAATATATTAAGCTGGGACAGGCGTTAAAAGCTGCCGGAGTCGTAGACTCCGGAGTCACTGCCAAGCTCGTAATATTAGATGAAAAAGTTAAGGTAAATGGCGAAGTTGAAGTACAGCGTGGCAAGAAATTATATGATGGAGATGTAGTGGAAGCTTTGGGCGAAACCATAAAGATTGTAAAATGATAATAAAGTCCATTGAACTTAAGAATTTCCGTAATTATGAAGAGTTAAATCTGAATCTTGACGGTGGAACCAATATTTTATATGGGGACAATGCCCAGGGAAAGACCAATATATTAGAATCCATTTATGTCAGCGGAACAACGAAATCCCATAAGGGAAGCCGCGACAAAGAAATGATTCGTTTTGGTGAAAATGAGGCACATATCCGTACTATGGTAGAAAAAAATCAGATGAGTTATCAGATTGATATGCATCTGAAGAAGAACCGTTCCAAGGGAATTGCCATTAATGGTGTGCCAATCCGCAAGGCAAGTGAGCTTTTCGGTGTGCTGAATATGGTATTTTTCTCACCGGAGGATTTAAATATTATCAAAAATGGTCCTTCCGAGCGCAGAAGATTTTTAGATTCGGAAATCTGCCAGCTGGATAAAATTTATCTTTCTGATTTAACCAAGTATAATAAAGTTTTAAATCAGCGCAATAAGCTGTTAAAAGATATGGTATTTCATCCGGATTTGGAAAATACGTTATCCGTGTGGGATATGCAGCTCATTTCTTACGGCAGGCGGATTATCAGCCGGCGCCGGAGATTTGTAGAAGAATTAAATGAAATTGTCCGGGGCATCCATGAAAGCATATCCGGTGGCAGGGAGCAGTTGACGCTGACGTATGAGCCGGATATCGAAGAAGCTTTTTTTGAAGATGAGTTAAACCGGGCGAAGGAAAAGGACAGAAAATACTGCAGTACCTCCGTGGGACCCCACAGAGATGATATTTCCTTTTTTATCGGAGATATCGACATCCGTAAATTCGGTTCCCAGGGACAGCAGAGAACTTCTGCTTTATCACTGAAATTATCAGAGATAGAGCTGGTGAAAAGATGTATCCATGATACACCGGTACTTCTTTTAGATGATGTGCTTTCCGAACTGGACAGTAACAGGCAGAATTATCTGCTTAACAGTATACATGATATTCAGACGGTCATTACCTGTACCGGTCTGGATGAATTTGTAAGAAACCGCTTCCAGATTGATAAAATATTTGAAGTCATAAGCGGAACAGTAAGTGAAAAAAATGAAATGTAAAATAATCCGTGAATAGGAGGAATACAGATGAGTACGGAATACGGAGCAGACCAAATTCAGATTTTGGAAGGTTTGGAAGCAGTAAGAAAGAGACCTGGAATGTATATTGGAAGTACCTCTGTGAGAGGACTTCACCATCTGGTATATGAAATTGTGGATAACTCTGTCGACGAAGCACTGGCAGGTTATTGTACCCATATTATCGTTACGATTAATAAAGACAATTCCATTACCGTAGAAGATGACGGACGTGGAATTCCGGTAGGAATTAACCACAAAGCAGGTATTCCTGCGGTAGAAGTAGTATTTACTGTATTGCATGCCGGCGGAAAATTCGGCGGTGGAGGATATAAGGTATCCGGTGGATTACATGGTGTAGGAGCATCCGTTGTAAATGCACTTTCTAACTGGCTGGAAGTACAGATTTTCCACGATGGAAAGATTTATAAACAACGTTATGAACGTGGACATACTATGTATCCACTGAAGGAAGTCGGAAAATGTGATGTAAATAAAACCGGTACTACTGTAACCTTTTCTCCGGACGGAAGCATTTTCGAAGAAACCGTATATGATTTTGATACATTAAAGCAGCGTTTAAGAGAGACTGCATTCCTGACAAAGAATCTTAGGATTACACTTCGTGATGACAGGGAAGAGCCTGTAAAAGAACGGGTATTCCATTATGAAGGCGGTATTAAGGAATTTGTAACTTACTTAAATAAGAGCAAGGAAGCATTGTATCCGGAGGTTATTTATTGTGAAGGTGAGAAAAACGGGGTTCTTGTTGAAGTTGCTATGCAGCATAACGATGCATATAACGAAGCTACGTACAGCTTTGTCAATAACATCATCACGCCGGAGGGTGGAACACATCTGGCAGGTTTCCGTAATGCGCTTACCAAAACTTTTAATGAATATGCGCGGGCGAATAAGATTTTAAAGGATTCTGAGCTGGCACTTTCCGGTGATGATATCCGTGAAGGTTTAACTGCTATTGTAAGTATTAAGATTGAAGAGCCTCAGTTTGAGGGACAGACCAAGCAGAAGCTTGGTAACAGTGAAGCAAGAGGAGCCGTAGACAGCGTAGTAAGTGAGCAGCTTACATACTTTTTAGAGCAGAATCCTCAGGTTGCAAAGACCATTTGTGAAAAATCACTTCTGGCACAGCGTGCAAGAGAGGCAGCGAGAAAAGCAAGAGATTTAACCAGAAGAAAGACTGCATTAGAAGGAACCTCACTTCCTGGAAAATTAGCAGACTGTTCTGATAAAGATCCGAAAAACTGCGAAATTTTCATCGTCGAGGGAGATTCCGCCGGCGGTTCCGCAAAGACTGCAAGAAGCCGTGCAACCCAGGCAATTCTTCCACTTCGTGGAAAGATTTTGAATGTAGAGAAAGCAAGACTTGATAAAATTTACGGAAATGCTGAGATTAAAGCCATGATTACTGCATTTGGTACCGGTATTCATGAAGATTTTGATATCAGTAAATTAAGATATCATAAGATTATTATTATGACCGATGCCGATGTGGATGGTGCCCATATCAGTACCCTGATGCTTACTTTCATTTATCGTTTCATGCCGGAATTAATCAAGCAGGGCTATGTATATCTGGCACAGCCGCCACTTTATAAGATTGAGAAAAATAAAAATGTCTGGTATGCCTACAGCGATGAACAGCTCAACAATATCTTAAAAGAGATTGGACGAGACGGTAATAATAAGATTCAGCGATACAAAGGATTAGGAGAAATGGATGCCGAGCAGCTTTGGGAGACAACCATGGATCCTGAGAAGAGAATCTTACGTCGTGTTGTAATGGATGAAGAAGAAGCATCTGAAATTGATGTAACATTCAATACCTTAATGGGTGATAAAGTAGAACCAAGACGTGATTTTATTGAAGCAAATGCGAAGTATGTCCAGAACCTGGATATCTAGGAGGAAGAATAGATGGATGACAAGATATTTGACCAGATACATGACGTAGACTTAAAGAAAACGATGGAAACATCCTATATAGACTATGCCATGAGTGTAATTGCAGCCCGGGCTTTGCCGGATGTAAGGGATGGTCTGAAACCGGTACAGAGACGTGTACTGTTTTCCATGATAGAGTTGAACAACGGTCCGGATAAGCCACATAGAAAATGTGCCCGTATTGTCGGAGATACCATGGGTAAATATCACCCACACGGAGACAGCTCAATCTATGGAGCATTGGTAAATATGGCACAGGACTGGTCTACCAGATATCCATTGGTAGATGGTCATGGTAACTTCGGTTCCGTAGACGGTGACGGAGCTGCAGCAATGCGATATACTGAAGCAAGACTTTCTAAGATTTCCATGGAAATGCTTGCTGATATTAATAAAGATACCGTTGATTTCATGCCAAACTTTGATGAGACCGAGAAAGAGCCTGTTGTACTGCCATCAAGATTTCCAAATCTTTTAGTAAATGGTACAACTGGTATTGCGGTAGGTATGGCAACCAATATTCCGCCACATAACTTAAGAGAAGTTATCAATGCAGTAGTAAAAATCATTGATAATGAAGTAGAGCAGAATCGTGGAACCGATATTGAAGAGTTATTAGATATTGTAAAAGGACCTGATTTTCCAACCGGTGGAATGATTCTTGGTACAACCGGAATCAACGAAGCATACCGTACCGGCCGTGGAAAGATTCGTGTCCGTGCAGTTACCAATATTGAGCCGATGAACAATGGAAAGAACCGTATTATTGTGACAGAGCTTCCATATATGGTAAATAAAGCCCGACTCATCGAAAAGATTGCAGAGCTGGTAAGAGATAAGAAAATTGACGGAATCACAGATTTACGTGATGAATCAGACCGTCAGGGTATGAGAATCTGTATTGAGCTGCGTCGTGATGTAAATCCAAACGTAGTATTAAATCTGTTATATAAACATACCCAGTTACAGGACACTTTTGGTGTTATTATGCTGGCACTGGTAAATAATCAGCCGAAAGTCTTAAATCTTCTTGATATGTTAAACTATTATCTGATACATCAGAAGGAAGTTGTAACAAGAAGAACGAAATATGATTTAAACAAGGCAGAAGAAAGAGCTCATCTGTTAGAGGGTTTACTGATTGCCTTAGACCATATTGATGAAGTAATTTCCATTATCCGTGGAAGTAAGACAACACCGGAAGCAAAAGAAAAATTAATGAACCGCTTCGGACTCAGCGATGCACAGGCACAGGCTATTGTAGATATGCGTCTGCGTGCATTGACAGGTCTGGAACGCGAGAAAATTGAAAATGAATATAAGGAATTATTAGCAAGAATCGCAGAATTAAAAGCAATCCTTGCAGATGAGAAGAAGCTTCTTGGTGTTATCAGAGAAGAAATTCTTCTGATTGCAGATAAGTATGGAGACGAAAGAAGAACATCTATCGGATTTGACGAATATGACATTTCCATGGAAGATCTGATTCCGGTAACCAATACGGTAATCACCATGACAAAATTAGGATATATCAAGCGCATGAGCGTAGATAATTTCCGCAGCCAGCATCGTGGTGGTAAAGGAATTAAGGGAATGGAGACCATTGAGAACGATTATATCGAAGAACTTCTCATGACAACTTCCCATCATTATCTGATGTTCTTTACAAACAGCGGAAAAGTATATCGTATGAAAGCATACGAAATTCCGGAGGCAGGAAGAACAGCCAGAGGAACCGCAATTATCAATCTGCTTCAGCTTCAGCCGGGTGAGAAAATTACCGCAGTTATTCCGATTAAGGAATACAAAGAAGGTGAATACCTCTTTATGGCAACCAAGAATGGTATTGTGAAGAAGACACCAATCTGCGAATATGCAAATGTCCGTAAGACAGGTCTTGCAGCAATTAACCTTCGTGATGATGATGAACTGATTGAAGTAAAGAAGACAGATAACAATAAAGATATCATCTTAGTAACCAAATATGGCCAGTGTATCCGTTTCCATGAAACAGATGTAAGAAGCACCGGTCGTGTATCCATGGGTGTTATCGGTATGAATTTAGCAGACAGCGACAAAGTCGTAGGAATGCAGTTAAATACCCAGGGTGATGCACTGATGATTGTATCTGAAAAAGGTCTTGGAAAATGTACCCTGATGTCTGAATTTTCACCACAGAACCGTGGCGGTAAAGGCGTGAAGTGCTACAAGATTACCGAGAAGACCGGTAATATCATCGGTGTCAAAGCCGTAAATCAGGATAACGAAATAATGCTGATTACCACAGAAGGAATCATCATTCGGATTCCGGTAAATGGAACAGCACTTTTGGGCAGAGTAACATCCGGAGTAAAACTGATTAATGTAAATGACGGAGTAACTGTAGCCAGCATGGCTAAGGTAAAAGAAGATAAATCCATTATGGAAAATGATATTCCGGAGCCGAAACAGCCAGAGGGTGTTATTGTAGAAGAAGATGAAGATGCATCAGCATCGGAGGAAGAACTGATATCCAAGGAGCTTGGTGAATTAATTAACCGCGCAGAGCAGGATAGCGAAGAAGAATAAAAAACTTTATAAAAAAGAGGGCGGAATCACTGTATCATGATTTCGCCCTTTCAAAAAATAATGGGGGATTAAAGATGCCACAGACATTTTATGAAGTACTATGGATTTTTATTATTTATTCATTTATCGGATGGTGCAGCGAAGTATCATATGCAGCATTGGATAGGGGAATCTTTGTAAACAGGGGATTTTTGAACGGACCGTACTGTCCAATTTACGGATGTGGAGTATTAATCGTGGTTGTGTTACTGACACCATTAAAGAAAAATTTGCTGATATTATATTTAGGTTCCTTCCTATTGACATCAGTTCTGGAATTTATAACAGGATTCGTAATGGAAAAAGTATTTCATAATAAATGGTGGGATTACTCGGATAAACCCTTTAATATAATGGGATATGTATGTCTGAAATTTTCAATTTTCTGGGGATTGGCATGTACCTTTATTATGCTGATTATTCATCCGATTATTTACGGATTCATTCATCTGATACCGCATATTGTGGGGGTGGTATTACTTATAATTATAATGACCGGATTTGCCATTGACGTAGTAGTAACGGTATCTACTATTGTGAAGTTCAACCGCAGGTTAAAGGTAATGGATGATATTGCAGCAAAAATTAAAGTATTGTCCAACCAGATTGGTGAAAATATTTATGAAAATGTAGAAGAAGCACTGGAAAAATCTGCAGAATTTAAAGAAGAGCATGCAGAAAAGATAGAAAAACTCGAAAATCTGCGTCATAAATATGATGAACTTTTATCCAAAAAGAATGCAGTATCCAGCCGTCTGATGAAAGCATTCCCGGATATGAAATCAAAACATCATAACGAGATTTTGCAGAAATTAAAGAAAATCAATATAAGAAAGTAGGAAAATATGAAACCGAAAATAAAAACAGGGATAAGCGCAATCATGATAATAGGATGGATATTTGCAGGGCTGGGTTCTGTCTTTTTAATAATGGGAATCCTTTTTCTGACACAGTCCGGTAAAGAGGAAGCCTTTAAAATATTAGGACTCATCTTTGGCGGAACCGGACTATTCTTTTTTCTGATTGGTGTCATTTTTTTGATATTGCATTACAATAATAAAAGCAGCTTAAAGAAAATTGTAGATAACGGCTATTACATTATGGCAGAAATTTCAAATATAGATATGAATTATAATGTAAACGTAAATGGCAGATGCCCTTATGTGATATATGCCAGATATCAGGATATGAATGGCTGTATCCATACATTTCACAGCCGCAACATTTTCTTTTATCCGGCGGGAATGATGAAAAATAATATGGTAAAAATTTATACAAGACCGGATAATTTTAAAAAATACTATATGGATATTGATGAGATTTTACCGGAAGTACAGATGCATTAAAGGAGACAGAAATGATAAGAACAGTAAAAACAAGTGAAATAACAGAAAATATCAAAGAAATGTGCATTGAAGCAAATTATTATTTATCCAGGGATATGGATGCAGCAATGAAAAATGCGGCTGCAACGGAAGAATCTGAACTAGGACAGAAAATATTAAATCAGTTACAGGATAATCTTGAAATTGCAGATAAAGAGCAGATTCCGATTTGTCAGGATACCGGAATGGCAGTGGTATTTATTGAAGTTGGACAGGATGTTCATTTCGAAGGTGATGCTATAGAAGATGCCATTAATGAAGGAGTGCGTCAGGGATATGTGGAAGGATATCTTCGGAAATCCGTCGTAAAAGACCCACTGATTCGTGAAAATACCAAAGATAATACTCCGGCAGTTATACATTATTCCATTGTGCCAGGCAATAAAGTGAAAATGACTGTTGCACCAAAGGGATTCGGCAGTGAAAATATGAGCCGCGTCTTCATGTTGAAGCCTGCAGAAGGAATCGAAGGTGTTAAAAATGCCATCATGACTGCAGTAGCTGATGCAGGTCCAAATGCCTGCCCGCCAATGGTAGTAGGCGTTGGAATCGGAGGCACCTTTGAAAAATGTGCGATTCTTGCAAAAAAAGCATTAACAAGAAGCATAGATTCTTACTCTGAAATACCTTATGTAAAAAATCTGGAAATAGAAATGTTAGATAAAATTAATAAGTTAGGCATCGGACCGGGCGGATTAGGCGGAACAACTACAGCCTTAAAGGTAAACATCAATACATACCCGACACATATAGCAGGACTTCCGGTGGCAGTGAACATCTGCTGTCATGTAAACAGACATGTGGTAAGGGAGATTTAGAATGAACGCAATTGTAATAGAAGGAAAAGAATATCATTTTAAAATGGCACATCCGGAAAATACAGAAGAAATACTGTCTTTATACCAGAGTGTCATGGGAACAGAAGGCTGCACCTGGGATGAAACATATCCAAGCCGGGAGACCATTGCGAAAGATTTTGCAAATCAGGCATTATTTATAATAGAAGATAATGCCCATAAAATAGCCGGAGCAATTTCAATTGATGAAGATACGGAAGTAAATGCATTAACCTGCTGGTCGAAGCAGTTAGAGCCATCTGCGGAGCTGGCTCGTCTTGTCATAAGAGAGACAGAACAGAATCATGGAATGGCACGCGTTATGATTCAAAAGACCATGGAAGAATTAAAAAAAAGTGGCATGAAAGGTGTGCATTTTCTGGTAAGTAAGACAAATGAGCGGGCAATGCGTTCCTATCAGAAATTGAATTTTACAAAATGTGGTGAATCGGATCTTTATGGAGAAGACTGGTGGTGCTACGAAAAGGCATTATAATAGATTTATTATAAAAGCTGGTAAATATCATTATTTATTATAGAAAGAACAGGTGATAGAATGGATAAATATATTACAACACCGATAACAGAAGAAAAGACAGCAGAGCTTCATGCAGGAGATTATGTATACATAACAGGAACGATTTATGTGGCAAGAGATGCAGCCCACAAGAGAATGATGGAAGTCTTAGAAAGAGGAGAAGAACTTCCGATAGACATTTTAGATTCCACAATCTATTATATGGGACCATCACCGGCAAGAGAGGGAAGACCAATCGGTTCCGCAGGTCCGACCACTGCAACCCGTATGGATAAGTATGCACCAACCCTATTGGATTTGGGTGAAAAGGCAATGATTGGAAAAGGAAAACGTTCCAAAGAAGTCATAGATGCTATCATCCGTAATAAAGCAGTATACTTTGCAGCAATCGGCGGGGCAGGCGCACTTCTTTCTAAATGTATTACCAAATCAGAAATTGTCTGTTATGAAGATTTGGGAGCGGAAGCCATCCGCAAGCTGGAAGTAAAAGACTTCCCGGTAATAGTTGTGATAGACAGAGATGGCAACAACCTCTATGAAACAGCAATAGAAAAATATAAGAAAATCCAGCTTTAAAATGCTCTAAAAAAATAAGTGAAAAATAATTTGAATTTGTGATTGACAAAGTGAAATAGTTTTAGTATTATTATCTATGCGTCATGTACGCAGACAACATCATATTTATTTGGAAAGTTCAGATATGGAGAAATACTCAAGAGGCTGAAGAGGCGCCCCTGCTAAGGGTGTAGGTCGGGCAACCGGCGCGAGGGTTCAAATCCCTCTTTCTCCGCTGACTAGAAATGCTACGGACTTTCGGGTTCGTAGCATTTTCAGTTTATACAAATAAATAGAAGTCAGAATGGAAATAAGTATGAAAGAAAAGATTAAAGCACTGCTGACGGATTCCATGTGGAGTATTGCAGGATTAATGTTAATGAACGTTGTTGTTCAGTTTTTAGTTTATCCGGTGTGGAACAACCACCTTGGCAGTGAAGAATACGGAAACATTTTATATCTGATATCAATTATGAACATTATCGCTATTTCTGTCGGCAGTGCATGTAATTATGCCCGGATGACAGAGAGCGCGACAAAGGATACATGGAATATCAATTACAATATTATTCTTATGGCATCCTCTGTAATCGTGATTCCGGTAATGCTCATCATTGTAAAGTTCTGCGGCGTTCCGATGACAGTGACTGAAGCGGTTACATTTTTAATTCTTACGATTCTAACAATGTGGCGCTTTTATGCGGATGTGGAGTACAGGCTGCATCTGAATTACAAAGGTTACTTTTTATATTACCTTTTTATCAGTATCGGATATTTAATCGGTATTGTGTTATTTAAAGTAACCGGTATGTGGGCATTGGCATTAATTCCGGGAGAAATTGCAGGACTCATAATGGTTTTTGCCAAAGGTTCTGTTTTCAAAAAGGATACGGAATTTTCAAAAGAATCATTTAAAGAAGTTTTTAAAGTTGTTATCGTTTTAATTATCACAGATATCATTTCCAATATCGTATTTAACGGTGACAGACTGGTTTTAAAAATATTTATTGACGGAACAGCGGTAACGGTATATTATATCGCATCGCTGTTGGGAAAGACGGTTTCATTGATTTCAACACCGCTTAACAGTGTTATTATCGGTTACCTTGCAAAATACAAGGGAAATTTGAATTTGAAATTTATGAATCTGGTGACTGTATTTTCGCTGGCAGCAGTTGTGATTGGAACGCTGCTTTGTACGATTGCCTCACATATTCTGATATACATTTTATATCCACAGAATTATCATGAAGTGAAGCAGTTTTTTATTATTGCAAATATGGCACAGGTCTTTTATTTTGTCACAAATGTAATTACAGTCATTCTGCTTCGTTTTTCAAAAGCGAGGTATCAGCTGTATATTAATGTAGTATATGCAGCAGCATTCTGCGCAATCTGTATTCCGGTAACGCTTTACCTTGCAGATATGTGGGCATTCTGTATTGCATTACTGGTTGTATGTATTTTAAGAATGGCAGTGTCTTTGTTCTTAGGATATAAAGATGCGCTGGCACAAAGTCAGAAATAAGGGGTACGAAAAGATGAAAAGAGAAGAATTGCATAAGCTGTTATTTGAAACATTATGTATTATTGATGACATTTGTAAAAAAGAAAATGTCCGGTGGTTTCTGGATTCCGGCACGGAAATCGGTTCACTCAGGGAACAGAATATTATTCCGTGGGATGATGATATTGACATTAAGGTAATGAGAGAAGATTATCCGGCATTTTGTGAAGCAATGAGAAAACATTTACCGGAGTATCTGCATTTTATCGAACCACAGGATTACAGCCCGGCATTTTACGATTTTATTCCAAGAATCTATGATGAGCGGTATCCGTTAAGGGAAGAAACGGCAGAGGACAGATATTATAAAAACTATCAGAACCGCATTGGAATTGATGTGTTTATTTATGATGTTGCACCGGATAATGCATTTAAAAGAGAAATGATGAAGTTTCATTATAAAGTCCTTTACGGATTGGGCATGTCAAAGCGTTATCAGTTAAAGGATGAAAAATATACCGGACTGCAAAAACTTCAGGTTGCAGTACTGCGTTTTTTAGGAAAATTTACATCAACGCAGAAAGTATGCCGGAAATGGGAAAAGGCATCTACGAAATACATGGGACAGAAAACGAATTGGAGATATGTCTGTAATTATTTTGTAGACGAATTATCGTTTTATCGGACAGATTTATTTGAAAATACAGATTATGGGGTAATTCGGGGAAGAAAATTCCCGGTACCGGCAGGTTATGACGAAGAACTTACAACACATTATGGGGAGTGGCGTCTTCCACCAGAAGATAAAGATGCCTTTGTACATCACGCAGATTTAGAAGACTAAAGACTTCTTATAGATAATAGATAAAAAGAATAAAAGAAAAAACTGCCGGGGCTGCTCCGGCAGTTTTTTGCTTTTGGTAAAAGCAAAAAATATTGCGGGGGTAATGGAAAATGCTTTTCAGGAAGCAGGGATATAAAAAATATGCTGTTATAAATGCAATACGCATCTGAAAAGTGTTGATAAAAACAGAGAGAAAATGCAGAAAATACAATAAAATTCTGCAAAATGTGATATTTTATTGTAAATATAAAATGCCGAAAACCCGCATAAACACTGGGATTCTTGATGGGAAAGCAAAAACTTTCAAAAAAAT